>Ga0123353_10011043_pt1 | contig 12683 bp, 8 predicted proteins | sample TergutLab28metaG_3_FD_92763 | JGI IMG/M metagenome (GOLD analysis project Ga0123353, IMG submission 92763) | Labiotermes labralis P3 segment gut microbial communities from Petit-Saut dam, French Guiana - Lab288 P3 | ecosystem: Host-associated > Arthropoda: Insects > Digestive system > Gut ... | reverse complement strand
TCAAGCACCTTCACCACGCTGCCCACGCTGACTCGATCGGTGGAGATGTCGCTCTCGTCGATCACCTGCGCGTTGCGTATGGTGTCCTCAAGCTCCAGGATGTGGTGTTCCACGCGGGACTGCTCGTTCTTGGCCTCATCGTACTCGGCGTTCTCGCTCAGGTCGCCAAAGTCTTTAGCGGTCTTGATCTGCTCGGCTATCTCGGCCCGGCGCACGTTCCGGTAGTACTCCAGTTCCTCCGTTAGCTTTTTGAGGCCTTCGGCGGACACGATGGGACGCTTGTTTTCATTCGGCATGCAATTACTCTCCTTGATACATACAAATACGACGACGCCCTACACGAGGTTGTGCAGGCGCCGCTGTTGCTAGTTTGAAATTATAGCGGAAAGGGGGGCGTTTGTCAAACTGAAATCCTATAATCCATTGCATTTCATTGCTGTTCGTGTATAATTCTTACATGCAAACTCTTTGATTGGAGGGTAATTTGAAATGGCTCATTTCACCAAGCGCGCAATCTCGGTTTTCCTTGTGGCAATACTCCTGGCCCTGTCGCTCCCCCTGGCCGCGTTCGGCCGTGAAGCCGAAGGCATATACGAAGGCGAATACGGCGCCGACGGCAAGCGCAGCGGGTGGGGCGTTTGGACGTACCACAACTATCTATATGTGGGCAATTGGGAGAACGACATGCCCAACGGCGAGGGCACGCTGTATGAAGGTTGGGCCACCACAAATGGGCAGATAGAGGGTACCGACGTCTATCGGGGCCATTGGGTGGACGGGTTCGCGGACGGGCTCATCATGCAGCTGAGTTATTACACGGTGGAAGGCTTTTCGTACTCCACTGTGTATTACTTTAGCGTCGTCAAGGGGTTTGTGGAAACGAATACGACGGCTGTGGGTTTATCTGGGCGCATGATGGCTGACGAGGAAGTCCTCGCCGTGGATCAAAGCTACACAAAGGATTGGGTGATTGCCGGCGTGCCGCCGTGGGCGGATGCGAACATCAATACATCGGCCCAGGTGCTGGACGTACCGCACGAGGAAGTCGATGAGATTTACGCGTCGATCACCGAAGCGGCGGCTGAGGACGCGGACGCGACCGTCTGGGATCTGTACGCGATGTATCAGGACGGCAAGGTTGCGTTTGATCCATGGGCAAAGAGCAAGGAAGAGATCGAAGCGGAATTTGCGCACACCGGCCTGGCGGTCACGCCGGGGAATCTATCGAACGAAATTGTATCGTCGATGGTTTCGCTGGGCGACTGGATCATTTTGTCTGTTGAGGAGTATAACGCGAGCACGAAGGTCTGCAAGAGACCGGTTTACAAAATGCGCGCCGACGGCTCCCAAATGATGAAAATACACGAGTTTAGGAGTCACGATAGCGCATTGCCGAGTATGGACTTCCGGGTGGTTGGCGATCAGCTGTATTTCGGCAAATACTGCAAATACTCTACCGTACAGGAACCCTACAAAATGCGGGCCGACGACATGGAGCTCACGCCGGTGGAAGAAGACTTCAACTATGGCAGCTTTGTTGAAAGCGGATGGGTTTATACATTTGATACCATGGGCCCGACTGGCACTTCCATATCCAAACTCAAGCTTGAAGGTTCATTTTATCCTCACCTGGCACAGAGGACCCGCCTTGGCAGCCATCAAGCGTTCGCTGAAATTGAGTACAAAGCTGAATACATCGTACACGCGGACAAGGATTGGGTGTATGAATATTGTGGCTTTCAAGGCGCTCTGACTGACGAGGGCAATATCATCAGATTCAAAACCGACGGTTCCGGTGAGATGGAAATCCATCGCTTTACCGGCGGAGAAATATTCACGCTGCACAAACTCCCACAGTTTGTCGGAGGAAAAGTATACTATTCCATGTCGACAGTGTATTGGGAGAGACACAATCACTTATATAGCGTAGACGTCAATTTTTCTGAGGCGCCGGTTTTGATTGCGGAGATACTAGATGACGATCAAAAACATATCGCTTTTCATGTGACCGATGATTTTATCTACTACAGCGAAGGAAAGATTGAGGGGAAGGGATTCACGTCGTCCATCATCAGAGTAGATCATGACGGCGGCAATCCTGTGGCATTGACCGATGAAATAAAAGGCGAAGTAGAGCATATCCTCATCGCGGGAGACTGGATGCTGGTTAGCTATTGGGACGGAAAAGATAGGGTGCATACCCTCATGCGCCTGGACGGCACCGGCCTGCACAAGGTGGGCGAGCCTTATTACCCGCCGGACGCGCCGGGCATCACCGACGCCACCGGAAAATGGCGGTATGATTTGCTGGAGGACGGCAGCGCGGTGATCCTGGGGCCGGGGAGCAAGCTCAAATTCACGGGCAAGCTGGAGATCCCCAAAGCAGTGGACAAAATCCCTGTAACGGCCATCGGCGATTGGGCATTTGCTGTATGTGAGGGTTTCACAAGCGTAAACATCCCCAAGGGGGTCACGAGCATTGGCGATTACGCGTTCCAGGGATGCGGCGGCCTCACCGGCTTGACCATCCCCGAGGGCGTGACCCACATCGGCGACAGGGCGTTCAACTGGTGCAACCGAATCAAGAAAGTGAGCCTTCCCGCCAGCCTGACCAGCATCGGCATGGAGGTATTCGGGAATTGCCCAAGCGTGAGCCTTACTGTGGCGAAGAAGAACGAGATATTCGAAATCGTGGACGGCGTATTGTTTGATAAGGTGCAAAATGTTCCCGTTGAGTAACTTTTGAAGATGACCCAACCATCGTTTGTATCACCCTAACCGGTAATCTTCCTTACGCTCATACAGGCAATACAATCGTACACATCCCCAACCTCACGTGAATTCATGTCCTGCAAAATGTGTTCTTTATGCAGGCGCTCCCCCAGCAAAACACCACGTTCGCTGATTTGCTTCCAACTGGGCAGCAACACGTCCACGTAGCTTCCCCGCTGCAACTCATAGCAGGTTTGCAGCGCGATTTGAACCGTCTCCAACTCCCCAAACGGCCCGCTTACTTTGATCCCTTTGTTTTTGATGTAGCCTAAGCTTTCGTTTAGCGCCGTAGCCCCGGCATAGCTGTCCCTTGCGGCAAAGTGTACGTTTCGGATGCTCCCCATCACAATGGCCCCAAAGCAGAGCGGGCAAGGCTCCATGGTGGAATAAAGGGTATACGTTCTGATGTGCTTTTTGATGGTTGGGTCGGTGATTTCGCTGAGCTTCAAAATGGCGTTGATTTCCGCATGGGCAAGTTGGTGATACTTTAGAAGGCCGTCGCCGTCTGTGTAGATCTGGTTCTGCCCGGTGGCCACCAAGTTCTGTTCCGCGTCCAAGATCGCCACGCCGATGGGAACGGTGTTGTTATTGTACGCTTCCCACGCCTTTTGAAACGCGATCTGAAAGCCTTTATCTATGTCATGCCACAATGGTTGCAAGCCTCCTTGCCTTATATCGCGTGTTGACAGAGCAAATATCCACAGCGTATGATGATGTTCCTGATGGTCGCAAAACAATAACGGTGCTTTATATCATGAACATTGGTTCGCGCGGCGATATTTACAAGGAGGGTTAAGCATGTCGACCAAAGCACTGCAAATAGCGGAAATGATGGACATTCTCCCCGAAGCCGAGCAGGATTTGACGTTTGAGTTGATGAAGCGCCTAATTCTTGCATGGGATCCGGACTATACCAAACTCACCCCATCCGAAAAAAGGGAACTAGAAGAAGCGGAAAATGACGAGTATATCGACGGAAATAGCATTGATTGGAGCAACCTTAAAAGATATACGGTTTAATTTGCGGTAAAAGCAATAGAGATGACCTCAATCCCCCCCACCGCCTCCGCAATCAACCCCTCCACATCCAGCGCCTTCTCCAACTCCGCCACTACATCCAACTTAGGCCGCAGCGCCGGATGCTTCGGTGTAAAGATCGTGCAGCAATCCTCATAGGGCAGGGAAGAAATCCCGTACGTGCCGATTTCTTCGGCGCGCCGGATGATCTCCTGCTTGTCAAAGCCGATCAGGGGGCGAAACACCGGCATAGTGGATACGGCGTCGGTACAGGTGAGAGCCTCCATGGTTTGGCTTGCCACTTGGCCGATGCTCTCGCCGGTGACCAGGGCGTGAGCCCCCTCGGCCCGGGCGACCTGCTCGGCGATGCGCACCATAAACCGGCGCATGATCAGCGTGGTCATATTGTCCGGGCACTTTTGATGAATCTCCATCTGGATGCGGGTGAAGGGCACGATGTGCAGGCGTATCGTGCCACAGTAACCGCTTAACACCTGGGCCAGGTCGATCACCTTTTGTTTGGCGCGCTCACTGGTATACGGAAAGGAATGATAGTGCACGCAACACAGCTCCACGCCGCGCCGCGCCACCATATACCCCGCCACCGGACTGTCGATGCCGCCGGAGAGCATCAGGCAAGCCTTGCCGTTGGTGCCCATGGGCATGCCGCCCGCCGCCGGGATGCGCTCCACGTACAGGTAGGCTTTGTCCCGTATCTCGATGTCCAGCTTATGTTGCGGTGAGTGAACATCCACGGTCAGCCGGGGCAGCCGCTCCAATAGATATCGGCCTACCGCACCATTGATGGCCGGTGAGTCCATGGGGTATTTCTTGTCCGACCGCCGGGCCATCACCTTAAAGGTGCCGCTCAGCGGGGCCATGAGCTCCGCAGTCTGCTGGCAGATGGCCTCAAAATCATCCTTCTCCATTTCGATGGCCGGACTCACCGAATGCACGCCGAACACCTTGGCAATCCGCGCGGCGCAGGCCATCAAATCACCTTCTGTATACACAAAGATGCGGCTGTCGCCAAGCCAGGTTTTGCCGCCGAAGGCTTGGGCTGCCCGCCGGACATCATGGGTGAGCTTGTTGAGAAAATAAGGGCGGTTCAGGCCCTTGAGGTGAATTTCGCCAAACCGCACCAGCAGCAACTTGCGCATATTTATCTCCTTTTGAATCCTTTGAGTTGGGCATGGGCAGCCAAGATCGCATCGGCGGCCAGGTCCATCTCTTCCACCGTGTTGAGGGGAGACAGGCTGATCCGTATCGCACTCTCCAACCGATCTCCCGCGATGCCCATGGCCGCCAGGGCCGGGCCGTGGCGCTGCCTGCGTGCCGAGCACGCCGACCCGGTGGATACGTACACGCCCATGGCTTCCAGTGCGTGGAGCATCACCTCGCCTCGCACCCCCGGCAGGCTCAGGTTCAGGATGTGGGGCGCGGCCTGTGCGGACTGGGGATCGGAGCCATTGACCTGGGCTTGGGGTTCGCCTTCCATTACCCGATGCAACAGACGCATCTTGTTGGATCGCAGAACTTGATCCATATCGGCCATCGCACGCAATGCCTCTACGGCGCTTTGCATGCCCAGGATGCCGGGCACGTTTTCAGTGCCGGACCGCAGGCCGCCTTCCTGGCCGCCGCCCAGCATCCGGGGGCTGAGCGGTACGCCCTTGCGGACCAGCAGCGCGCCCACGCCCTTGGGGCCGTGAATCTTGTGTGCGCTGACCGCATACAAATCCACACCCGCCTGCCCAAGGGACAAAGGCGCCCGCAAAAAACCCTGCACGCCGTCTACGTGGAGCAATGCGCTAGGGCAGCGCCGGTTTCGTAGTTGGGCCAAATCCTCGATGGGCTGCACAGCGCCGGTCTCGTTGCATACGTGCATGCAGCTGATGAGCGCCGTGTCGCCGTCCAACATAGCTTCGCACCGCTCCAAGTCCAGCACCCCTTGGGCATCTACCGGCAACACACGCACCGGATGCCCCCGCGCTTCGGCGGTCCCCATGGGCTCCCGCACCGCCGGGTGCTCCACCGCGCTGTAACAGCACGCGCCCAACTTGCGCTGGCGCTCCAGTATGCCTAAGATAGCCAGATTATCGGCCTCTGTTCCGCCGGAGGTGAAGATCACCTCGTACCCCTGGGCGCTTGCGGCTTCCCGCAGCGTATCCCTGCACGAGCGAAGCTGCCGCTCCACCTCTACCGCCGGGCCGTACGCGGCGGAGGGATTGAAGTAGCCGTCGCGCATCGCGCCCAACATACGATGCGCGACGACCTCGAGCACCGGCGTCGTCGCGCTATTGTCCAGATAGATCGCCTTTTGCATCCGATCACCCTTGAAAGGCATGGGGCGCGGCATATTGACGGATCAGCTTGGCCATCTCTTCGGAGGGCTCGATCACGATGACGCGCTTTTTGCCCTCCCTCTCAAAATAGAAGTAGAATAGGTTGGCCTCCCTGTTGAGGAACCAGTTGTCCTTGCGGATCGTAGGCATGGTGATGTACCGCTGAAAGCTGGCGTGCTGCACCCAGCCGCAGGCCTGTACGTTCCTCACCTTCATGGTGCCCAGTTCCTTGCGTCTTGTATTGCCGTACACCCTGGCAAAATCCATCTCTCCGTTGGTAAAAGTATACTCGTATTCCACCCGCAGGCGGTCCTTGCGTATAAACAGCAGCACGGCAATGCCACCGGTGACCAGCAGTATAAAGATGCCAATCGGGTCAAAGTTAAGTGACATCACTGTGGTCTGCAAGAAGAACAGCGCGATGATGCCAAAGAAGACGATCGCTGCCCAACACAGCGCATACAGCATGCTTTGCAATCCCTTTTGGCGGCGAACGATGATCTGTTCCAGAAAATTATCCATCGGCATATGCAGCACATTCCTTTCCCAGGCCATTTCCAACATAGCCTGCACACAGTATAGCATGTAAAGTGGTTTATGCCAATAAAAGATTCCGGTTTTGTCTATGCTTGTAGCAGAAAATATGTTATACTATGATTGACATCTTTTTGATCGGCGTCAGACGGGAGGGAACCTGCATGAAATGCCCCAAGTGCGGAAAGTGGAATCAAGCGGCGTTCCCGCGCTGTTACCGTTGCGGCACCGAGTTGCCCAAGCAAGATACCGGCGCCTTTTTGCCCAATACCACCTGGCATGAGGATATGCACAATGCGGAACCTTCCGAGACGTATATCGACTTTGGCAACGACCCCCACGCCCGCATCTTGCCCAGCCAGGATGCCAAGCAGGATATCCTGGGCCGGGAGATCGAGGGCTTAAAGCAGCGGCGGGAACGCGGTGCGTTCCAGCTGGCAAGCCTGCGCCAACAGACCCGAGAAATGAAGGAATCCGCCACAAACGCGGCCGCCGTCAAACCCATCGGGGAACCCGATCCCTACGAAGCGCTGCTGCCCGCCCGCACCATCGACGACCTGGACGAGGACGCCCGCGTTCCCGAGCGAAAGCGCCGCCAAGGGGATCAGTCCGCCGTGCCCCGGCGCATCCGGCGCTCCCGGGTGGGCCGGGTACCGGCCACGGTGGTGCTCCAGCCCATCGAGATGCCTTCGGTCACCGCCGCGGCCAGCGATTGGCGCGGGCATACCGTCGCCGCGTGGAAAACCCAGGGCGAGTTTACCTATACGGAAGACCCCAACGCGCCGGTGTTATACGACGGTTATCTGCCCTCCCCCGTGGACAGGCGGCTGGGCATTCGGGGCATGGACCTGGACCCCCTGAGCGTCGAGCATGAAAAGGAGGAATGGTCCGCCTCCCGGCGCGGGGCTATATCCACCACTTTCGCCAAGGGGAAACACCAAACCGGCGTCCCCAAAAACACGCCGAGGCAAAAGTCCCGCGCTCGCCGCCGCAACCAAAATGTGATGCTGGTGCAGTGGATTGCTATTCTGTCCTTTGCGGCGGCTGCCGTTACGGCGGTGATCCTGGGTATGCCCCGCCTGCTTTCCGTGCTTACGCCGGAGACGGGCCAGGCGGAGAGCAAAGCCCATGTGGGGCAGAGCTTATTCGAAAACCAATTTCGCGCGCACACGATACGGATCCCCGGCCAAGAGGGCACCAATATCGAAATCAAGGAGCTAGGCAAGACCATTCGGGTGGTCGCCGGCGCCGCCGAGTTTGAGATTCCCGATTATTTTTGGTACGAAGACGAAGAAAAAATCCCCGAATCAACCCTTCGATATGGGGAACCCATGGAGATCACCCTAACGCCCATTGTGCACTCCGCATCCGGCGAGGAGGCCCTGCCGCTGATCACCTACGAGATACAGGTGCCCCTTTCCGAAGTGAAGCTCATCCGCCCGGCATCGGAGTTCGCCGAGGTCACCACCTCGATCTTCGACCTTCGCATACAGGTAGAGCGCGGCAGCCGCGTGATGATCGCCGGCGACGATGTCACCGACCAGATCGACGGCAACGGGCGCGTCAGCAAGAGCGTGGCCGTGCCTGTGGCTGTGGACGATCAACCCCACCTGGTGCAGGTGGAGGTGCGCACCCCGCGCCGCCGGCCAAATATATTCGAGTTTGCCCTGTGGCGCGCCCCTCAGGCCGTTCCGCTGGAAATGGCCCCGGATACGCTGAGCGAAACCGAAGGCCTCTCCGATGAGGACCTGATCGAGGACGCCACCGAGCGCAACGCGGCGCTGCAGAGGATTTGGGATCAGGACAAGAGGCCCGTGAAAAAGCCGCAAATGAAGCTGTTTGCCCGCTCGGTGCCGGGGGCGCAAATCGCGATCATCTCCTCCCATGTAGAGGACAGCCTGGATCTGAAAAACCTGGATGTAGACGGGACTTTCTCCTTCGTCGCCACCTTTGACAGGATTGGCGATAACGAGGTAGTTATCCAAGCCCGGCACGAAGGCAGGGAAGCCCTGCTGACCCACGTGGTGTATTACGTGCCGCCCGAGGACATCTATTCCCGCCGCGCCTGGGCTTTCGAGCGCAGCGACTATGTGGATTTGGTAAACAACATCGAGCGGCGCAAAGGCCAGGTGTACGTGTGCATGGGCATCGTCAAAGAGATCATCAGCGACCGCCCGCAGCTGGCCATCATGGACACCGGCATGAACCAAACCGAGCAGCTGGTGCTGCTGGAAAACAACAGCAAGACGCCCTGGGTGGAGGGCAGGTATTACCGTGTCTACGGCGACGCCTTTGATCTGTACAACGTGATGCCTTGGCTCATCGTGCGGTATACGTATACGTATTGACGACGTTATTCTATCCCCGTCACCACATCGTCCATCAGCGCAAATACGTACATCTTACCCTTCGATGCCCGCGCCTCAATCAGCACATCCTCGGTAAACAAGGCGGTGCGCGCGCCGCTCTTTTGGGTCACTTGCAGCTCCACCGGCTCCCGCACGTGGCATACCGCCGCGATGCAAGCGCCGTTGGAGCCGTTTTTGTTGAAAGTAAAGGCTTTGAGCCCCTTGCCGTTGCGGTTTTGCGGATCGAAATCCGCCATCAGCACACGCTTGGCGTAACCCCGGTCGCTCATCACCAGCATTTCGCCTTCGCCGCCCACCAGGCCGCTCCACAGCACCGCATCACCCAGCTCCAGCTGCATACCCTTTACGCCAACCGTGGCCCGCCCGGTGGAGGGAACCTGTTCCGGCGAAAAGCAGATGGACATGCCGCCCCGGCTGATGAGCAGCAGCCCACAGGCGGAATCCGGCTGCAAAATCAGCGCCTGCTGCAAGCTGTCTCCCGGCTTGAGGGAGAGTGCGGCGTACTTTTGCTTGCGCACCGCATACTCGGCCGCTGGCGTGCGTTTGATCATGCCGCCAGAAGTAACGAACAATAGGTCGCCCATGGTTTCCAGAGCGCCGGGGGCCAGGCATAGGATCTCAACCGGCTCCTCCCCCGCCTCCAACCCGGCCAGCAGGCCGCTGAGCAGTAGGCCGCGATCCTTGGGCCGGTTGCCCTCGGGCGCCTGTACCACCGGCAAAGCATAGCAGTTGCCGATATTGGTAAAGAAGTACAAGGTAGCGTCGGTCATGGTGTGGAACAGATAGCGCGGGCACATCTGCTCCTCCTCGGGCGGGCCCAGCTTTTCGTAGGCTTTGGGCCACACCCGGCGCAAGGAACCGCCCTGGGTGAATACCACTACGGTGTCCTCGGCAATAGGCGCTTCGTCGGGCTCGGGCAGCTCGTCTTCCCCGGCGTCGATCAGCTTGGTGCGACGGGGATCGGCGTACTTCCCGCGAATCTCCAGCAGCTCCTTTTTGATCACCGCCAGCAGCTTGCGCTCACTGGCCAGGATAGCCTCCAGGCTGTCGATCAGCTTGAGTATCTGCTTGTATTCCTCCCGCAGGGTCAAAATCTCCAGGCCGGTGAGCCGCTGCAGGCGCAAATCCAAAATCGCCTGGGCCTGTATTTCGGTGAGCCCAAAGCGGGCGATGAGTTTCTCCCGGGCCTCTTTGCCGTTTTTGCTGGTGCGGATTAGGGCCAAGACCTCATCTAGGTTGTCCACGGCGATCATCAGGCCTTCTAGGATGTGCCTGCGGGCCTTGGCCTGCTCCAGCTCATATTGGGTGCGGGCGGTCACCACATCCTTTTGGTGGCGGATGTAGTGGGCGATCATCTCCTTGAGGCCCAATTGCATGGGTTTTCCCTCGGCGATGGCCACCATGTTCACGCCAAAGGTCACCTGCAAGTCCGAGTACTTGTACAGGGCGGCCAGCACCTTTTGGGGATCGGTATCCCTCCGCAGCTCGATCACGGCGCGCATGCCGTCCCGGTCGGACTCGTCGCGGATGTCGTAGATGCCGGAAAACAGCGTCTTTTTCTCCTCGCTGAGTTTGAGCACCTTCTCCAGCATGGCGGCCTTTGACACCTGATACGGAACCTCGGTAATCGCCAGGCGCGTCCGGCCCGAGGGCCCGTCTTCGATCTCTACCTTGGCGCGCAGCTGCAGGCGGCCCCGGCCGGTTTCGTAGGCCCGGATCAACTCCTCGGTGCGAAGCAAGTACCCGCCGGTGGGAAAATCCGGCGCGGGCAAGTACTGCATCAGGCCGCGCACATCGATGTGGGGATTGTCGATCTGGGCCAGCACCGCGTCGATGGCCTCACCCAAGTTATGCGGAGGTATATTTGTTGCCAAGCCCACCGCGATGCCCGACGAACCGTTGACCAGCAGATTGGGATAGCGGGCCGGCAGCATATCCGGCTCTTTGAGGGTATCGTCGAAGTTCAGGCGGAAGGGTACGGTGTCTTTGTCGATGTCCCGCAGCATCTCGGTGGCCAGGGGCGTCAGGCGGGCCTCGGTGTAGCGCATGGCCGCCGGGCTGTCGCCGTCGATGGAGCCGAAGTTGCCGTGGCCGTCCACCAGCAAGCCGCGCATCACAAAGGGCTGGGCCATGCGCACCATGGCGTCGTACACCGAGCCGTCGCCGTGGGGATGGTACTTGCCCAGGCAATCCCCCACGATGCGCGCGCACTTGCGATGAGGTTTGTCCGGATGCATGGCCAGCTCGTTCATGGTATACAAAATGCGCCGCTGCACCGGCTTGAGGCCGTCCTCCACCCGTGGCAGCGCACGCTCCAGGATCACGTACTCGGCGTAGGGGATCATGGACCGGTGCATAACCTCTTCCATCGGGGTTTGAACGATGTTGTTTTCTATGATATCCGGCGGTGGTTTGGGCATTTCCTATTCCCTCCCCTCTTGCTCCATAAAGGTATCCGGGCGGTTGAAATTGGCGTAGTTGTTGATGTAGTCGCGCCGGGGCTCCACCTTGTCCCCCATCAGGATGGTGACCATACGCTCGGCCTCGGCGGCATCCTCGATGGTAACCTGGAGCAGCTTGCGGTGGGTCGGGTTCATGGTGGTTTCCCAGAGCTGATCGGGATTCATCTCCCCCAGGCCCTTGTAGCGCTGGATGGCATAGCCCCGGCCCGAGGCTTTGGTGAGCTTTTTCAGCTCCCGGTCGTCGTAAGCGTAGTGTTCCTCTTTGGCGCGCTGCACCCGGTACAGGGGCGGCATGCCGATGTACACGTGGCCGTCGGTCACCAACTCCCGCATGTAGCGATAGAAAAAGGTGAGCAGGATGGCCCGGATGTGAGCGCCGTCCTGATCGGCATCGGATAAAATGATCACCTTGTGATATTTCAGGGTGCTCAGCGTAAAATCCTCGTCGATGCCCGTGCCCAGTGCGGTGATGATCGACCGAAACTCCTCGTTGGCCAGCACCTGGTCGATGCGTTTCTTTTCGGCGTTGAGGGGCTTGCCGCGCAGGGGCAGGATCGCCTGAAAGCGCCGGTCGCGGCCCTGCTTGGCCGATCCGCCCGCCGAATCGCCCTCCACGATGAACAACTCATTCTCCTCGGCTTTTCGCCCCGTGCAGCTGGACAATTTGCCCACCAGGGGCGCGGCGTCGATCTGATTTTTAGCCCTGGCTACCTCTCGTGCTTTTCGGGCCGCCTCCCGCACCTTGGCGGCGCGCACCGCCTTTTCCACGATGCGCTGGGCCAGATCCTGATTTTTGAGATCCTCCAAAAAAGCGCTCAGCTTTTCGCCCACGATACCTTCCACGGCGGGCCGGACCTCGGTATTGCCCAGGCGGCCCTTGGTTTGCCCCTCGAACTGGGGATTGCGCACCGAGCAGCTGAGCACCGCCGTCATACCCTCGCGATAGTCTTCCCCGGTGAGGTTGTTGTCCTTCTCCTTGAGCACGCCGATGCGCCTTGCGTAATCGTTAAAGGCTTTGGTGTAGGCGGTTTTAAACCCCACCTCGTGGGTTCCGCCTTCAGCGGTAGGGATGTTATTGACGTAAGAAAACACATTATCGGTGTAGGTGTCGGCATACTGAAAGGCCACCCGGGCGATCACGTCGTCCTTCTTGCCCTCGAACACCACTACCTGGTCGAACAGGG
>Ga0123353_10011042_pt1 | contig 12683 bp, 9 predicted proteins | sample TergutLab28metaG_3_FD_92763 | JGI IMG/M metagenome (GOLD analysis project Ga0123353, IMG submission 92763) | Labiotermes labralis P3 segment gut microbial communities from Petit-Saut dam, French Guiana - Lab288 P3 | ecosystem: Host-associated > Arthropoda: Insects > Digestive system > Gut ... | reverse complement strand
TGCTCCAATTCCACCACCAATCACTGAGCTGGTCAAACCACCTGCAAGACCGCTTAGAGCTCCTTTCCACATACCGTCTAAAGGATTACCGCCAGCTAAACCGGTAAATGCGGCTCCACTGAAAGCGCCGCTAACTGCTCCTCCAACAGTTGCTCCAACTATTGCAGATCCTGCAAATCCTGCTGTACTTATTGAGGTAGTTATTGCTGTTCCTATACCTGCCGTAGCAGCACCAATAACAGCACCACCGAAAATATAACCAAACATTTCTCCACCTTTTGCACCTGCTGCTTTCCCTATTTGCCAACCCGAAAAACCACCCATGATAGCACCAAATACAAATTGTATCCACTCTCCACTCGGATCCGTATACATTAGCGGATTATTTCTGGCATAGGTATATCGGTTAAAATCTTGCGTAAAACTGCTGTTCGCTACGTACTTGTCGGGTGAGAAGAAGCGCGCAATTATGGGATCGTACAGCCGCCCGTTCATGTTTATGATCTTGAACTGCGGGTAGTGCTCGTGGCCCGTGAAGCCGCGGTAAGTGAGTTTAAAGTTTAAAGAAGATTGCTCCTGTGTTGAGGGGTCTTCCGGAGGCAGTCCCTTGCTTGTAGTGTCTGCTATAAATAGATAATTGCCCCACGGGTCAAACCAGTTGCGCTGCCGTACCTGCTTGTTGGCATTGGTAATGGCGCAGTAGCTCCCCAAATGGTCGGTGTGGATGTAGTAGAGGCTGTCGGTGGTAGCAGTAGAAAGGTGTAGCGCCACTACGCCGTTGTCGCCGTAAATGTAGTGGTAGTGGCGGGTTATGCCGGCAGAGTCTATCTCTTTTTCGTAGTATTTATTAACATAATAGCGTGTATTTTCTAAAATTCCATTCTCGTACCTTTTTGCCATATTGCGCTGTTGGTTTGCACCGTAAAACAACTCAAGCCGGTTGTTGAGCATAGCCGAAGTATCCACCTCCTCTATTTGAGTGGGCTGGTTAAAGAAGTTGTAGGTAACGGCGTTTGGGTTGGCAGAGATTACACTTTCGTTTATCGGTATTATTTTGGTTACAGCATGACCTGACCCTCTGTTGATAACACTATCGGGGTTGTTAATTCCGGAACCAATATATGAATAACTTCCAACTTTTGAATTAGCTGTTATGTTTCCGTTGCTGCTGTAAGAAATGGATTGCGGTGTTCCTGTTTGCCCTATTGCGCCAAAAGTAATGCCGGTAAGCCGGTCTAAATTATCGTAGGTGTAAGTTTCCTGCCGGTTTACTATCCTTTCTGAACGGGAAACCATTAAGCCTGTATTGCTGTTATAGGCATAGCGGTAGTTGAGGATAGCGCTGTCGGCAGCACAGAAATAGGCTACTCCTCCTTTTATCAAATCGTTGCCACTAGTACAAAGTAGTTTATTTCCGGTATGAATACGGGTTACTAATCCATAAGGATTAAAAGTATATTCAGTAGCCAGCTCATTGCCAAACGAACAAAGGGTGGTGGTGCCAAACTCATTTCTTGTGTGTGTTTCATAAATAAGGCTATTGCTATTGTCATCGCTACGTCGTATGGTATTTAACTTTCCGTTGGCAAGACTATAATCATAGGAAACACTAAAGCCGTCGGGATAGGTAAGTGTTTGCAGTTGTCCGTTAGAGTTGTAGGTATAATTATGTGCAAAAGAAGTACCCTCAATGAACTTTGTATGGTTTGATAACCGGCTCAGGGCATCGTAGTTAAAGGTTTCCACAATTTGGTTGTCTATCTTTATTTGAGCGAGTTTTCCTTTGCCTTTATTAGAAGTATCGTAATAATAGTCAACAACTTGTATGTTTTGATTAGTATCGGCAAAACGTTTTTGAGTTACCCTTCCCAGATTATCATATTTATAAGAGGTTGTATCACCACGTGCATCAATCTGTTTTTTCAATTCATTAAATCCGTTATAGACAGAAGTAATTGTTCCTGCGCTGGGCTCGGCGATAGATAGGCGGTTGCCCTGTAGATCGGTTAATATCGTAGTGGTAAGTCCATCGGTTAAAATAGTGGTTTTATACCGTTTGTCGTTAGTTACTGAATAGGTATAGGTAATAGTTCCGCCCACATCCTCAGCCTGGGTAATTCTTCCCAAGGCGTCGTAATCTTTGGAGGAGGTAATATTATTGCGCATTTTATCTTTAACGGTTACTTCCCTGCCCGAGAACGGGTATATGTACTCTAAATCTGTATAGGGTGCTTTTTCGGTTAATATTCTACCATGTTTGTCGTAGGTAAATTTCTTCCAGATTTTTTTATTATCCTGTATTTTTAAGTTATTGTAGGGATATGAGGCTTGAACGATCTGTCCTTTTTCATTGTATCGCGTATCGTAATAGTACCCATCTTCATTTCGGCACACTTCGCGACCCAAAAGGTCGTAATATACAGTAATATCCTTTTTTCCAGAAGAAACAGTTTTGGTGCAGTATCGTGCATTTGGAGGATTGTTTCCGCCGGTGAACCAGTATATGGTATCTTTTGTTTGGGTACCATCAGGATAAGTAATTTTAGTAAGATTGCCAAGCGTGTCGTAGGTATAGTTGGTAGTTAATTCATTAGGATCTTTCTCCCATATTTTGTTTAAAGTTTTTTCGTTGTAATTAAAAGTTGCTTCGTGTGCTAAAGAATTGGTTATTTTAGTAACAAAACGGTATTTTGCATCATAGATGTAGGTTTCTGTTCTTGGAATACTCCCCCCTTCTTCCGAAACGGTTTTTGCACCATAAACTCCTGTTGGTAAATAGTTTTCGTAAGTTGTAGTAATACTGCCATCAATATTTCCTTTACGTTCCCAGTTCAAATGCCCCTGAGCGGTATAACAAAAAGTAAGCGTATCTGTAAGAGGCGGTTTGCTGTTTTTATACTGTTGTTTAGTAATAATCTTTTCAGCAACCGTTTTTTTCTGCCAGGGTGCAGATAGCGTAATACCCTTATAATAATAAACCGTTGTATCGGTATGCAACCATGCATTATTAGAGAGTGGTTCTTGTTGGTTATAGGTTGTAGTGAAACTTTTGATGAGCCTCCCCTCATTATTTAATTCATTTTTAGTAATAGTTTTAGTATCGGAAAGAATATTTTCCATACTTGGCGAACTATTAAGAATAAAGCGGTTATTGGGTAAAGTAACTACCGCCGGAGAGTATATTTTTTTATATGTATCAGTACCACCAATATGGGTTGTATGCCCGGTGGGTACTAAAATTTGTCTTGAATTCCATTCAAGAAAACTAAAAGATTGCGTTTCATAATACCATATCTGTTCCTTTATATTCAGAGATGTAAATTTCGTAAACCCCAAGAATGTTCTTTTCGACAAGCTATATGTTGGGTTTTCATAAAAAAATTCCAATTTATTCAAATTCTCTTCTATCCCATTCGATATTTGAATATATTGAACTAAGGGGAGGAAATATTTTTGATAAGTATAATAATAATCTAATGATGAATTGTAAACAAAATTCTCAGCTACTCTATATTCGGGTTTATAGGTTGCTATTATTTCTTTGCCCATTCCATCTGTAATCTGCTGAGGTAATTCGTATTGTTCGTTTTTATTGGCGTAAACAATTTTCGGTGGTTGACCAACATAACTATTTATTAAGACATCAACTTTACCATCTCCATTAAAATCGCCAAATTTATAATAACCTTTATAATTCATACACTCATTATCCAAAATAATATGATTGAATTTTATCACATCACATATTCCATTATTTGAAAAATTATATAAAGAATAGAAATCTAATCTTCTTTGGCAATTATCAAGGGCAAAGGTTTGAATAATTTCATCTTTACCATCTCCATTCACATCAACAATAATGACAATATTCTCAGGTTCATTATAAATATTTGGTAAATTATTCAACTGCGATAAAATTTGTCCGGGATGTGTGAATGTATAATCTCCTTTCCCCATGTGTAGTAGCCACACATAAGAATTTCCATCGTTAACATACACTAATGCGTCTTTAATACCATCTCCATTAAAATCCCCATAATGTACTACTTTATGCCATTTCGTTGGAAAATTTGTGCTGCGAATAAGATTTAACGCACCATACGAATTAAACTCAAATGTATAAGCCATCTCTTCTTTTACCAATATAACATTATCTTTTCCATTACCATTTATATCGGCAACATCAATATTAAAATAACTATTTAAAGGAGTGTTGTAGGAGAATAATGTAGAACCAGACCTGTTTATTAAATCGTATTTCATAGTTGAAGGAGATGTATTATTATCTTTCTTTTTACAAAGAATCAACATGTCTGCCATACCATTGCTATAAAACTTTCCGAAATGGGCTTCACTAAAATCTTCAAAATCTCCTATTATACATTCGGTATAAGAGGGGAATAATCTTAAACTCCGAAAACTCCATGTATTGCTATTGGGATTGTGCTTGCTTCCAATAATGAGTTCATCTTTCCCATCCATATCCAAATCATACACATAAAAGCAGCAGGTTGGGTAGTGAGTGCCATTAACAGACGGGGTAAATCCTCCATTTTTATTATTCAAATAGAGTCTCCAATTATTTTGAGATGAGCCCATAGCATACACAACAATATCAGTATATCCATCTCCGTCAAAATCTCCTGTAATAATGTATCCTTGAGGTAATCCCGACACTACTTGTGTTCCATCAATGGTTGTATTTTGTTCACCCCATTGAATGGTGGTGGGATTAATTTTTGTAACCCCGTCTTCGCCGTATAAAACCACCTCCCCCAAGTGCGCAGTACGCTCTGTTGATATGCTGGTATTATAATTAAACTCATATTTGCGGACAGTAGCATTATTATATTTTGTAGCAATGGTTTTTAACAGTTTTGTTTGCGGAACGCTGTAACCTCCTATAAAAGACATGCTTTTACCTTTATCAGCCGGAAGGGGAATATAGGTAAACTCCACTTTGGCATAAGCTTGTAGCCCTGCAGCGGTATTGCCTGTGTATTTAATAGAATCTATCCAAATTTCTCCATTGGTTTGTCCATAATAGAAAGTCATAAAATTACCGTTAGCATCAGTAATATTATTTATCATCCAGCTTAAAATTTTACTCTGATCTGTCATTTTTTGCCTTGAGTCGCTTGTATTTCCATATTCAATAATGGTTCCATCATCGGTATAGGCTTTAAAACAGGTTGGCGAACCAACGGATCCATTATACGGAACAACACGTATAAAATTTTCTATTTCAGTGGCATATGGTACTTCAAGTGTTCCATAATCTCCGTTAGATTGCATAAGCAATCTATTTCCGTCTAACGCAAATCTGTCATTAGCATTGAATTGTATTGCCGTCATATCTCCGTCGTAATAAGGTACTTGTCCACAGCGTGTAATGGCAGATAACCCTGCTAAATTCCATTTCATGCCCAGCAAACCCATACCGCTGAAACTATTGAAAACAATAGAGAGATTTGGTTGCATTCCTTGTGTGCCCGGCACTACTTCGATGGGAATGGTATAAGTAGCAGCACCCATCGGAGAAATGTCAATGGCACCCGGAATAACACCCACAGGAAGGGTTGTGTTTTGTGCTTGTAGCATAAAAACAATATGCGTTATTAAAACGATGCAAATTAATAACTTTTTCTTCATAATGGTTAATGATAAATGATTAATGGTTAGTATTAAAACCTTTTAATTTTCAATTTTCAATTTTTAATTCTTAATTATCTTCCACTCTTCTGTGTGGTTGTTAATATTCACTTTCAAGATATAGATCCCTTTGGGGAGGTTTGCCAAGGAAACGGTAGTGGTAAGCGAATGAACGGTGTGTTCTTGCAACAGTTGCCCTGTGAGCGAATAGAGTTTAAAAATTCCTCTAAGCAGGTTGTCCCATTGAGAGATCTCTAAAGTTATCTTTTCGGTAGTGGGATTGGGATAGATTTTTATTTCCGTTTTGGCGATGGTTTCAATAAAGAACAACACTCCGTCACTCGTCACTTCTAACGAATCTTGCGGGGCAGGAGGGGCAGGATTTATTGTAAGCACTTTACGAAGAATGCGGTTTCCTGCTGCATCATAATCATACTCTCGAGGCAATTGTGCCATGCTGAATAAGGGAATGGCTATACAGATTGAAATAAATAGTATTCGTTTCATAATAAGTTAGTTTTTATTGCTTTATTTTAAATGTTACTGTCGCTGTAATTATTGCTGTAATTGTTACTGTATGTATTACTGTAATTGTTAACATAATTACTGTTGCTATAATTCGTGTAATTATTATATTCACAGTAATCAAGGTAATTGCCATACGCTACATCAAAATAACTACCATACGGTTTTGGGCTTGAATCATAAAAAATCATCTCAGATTCATCAATAGCAAACGTCCGACACATTGGCGGGTTCAATATCTGCAAGTTCTGTTCTTTCACATCACAGTTTTGGGCATTTGAGGGCAATGGCTTAGCAGAAACATCGGCAAAAGCCGATAGGGACAGTACTGCCAAACCGGCAGTACTCATTTGAGAAAACCTTTTAAAAGCTGCACGCTTTTTGTTTTCGTCAGGTAAGCGGATCTCTTTTTGCATAGGGTTTATTATTTAAGATTTAAAAATTTAAGAATTTAAGAAGTTAAAGTTTTCAGTTCATAATTAACCATTAATCATTAACCACTAACCATTAATCTGGTAATAGGTTCAAAATAGTTTGTCAAGAAGTGCGTTACCCATTCGCAGTGCGGAGCTTTAGTATTTATGTTTCCATTTACAAGAATAGCGTCTAAGGGGCATCCGCCGTTGCAAACCAACCAAAACCGGCAATCTTTACATCCGCCGGATCTTAGAATATTGCCCCTGTTTTTAATATCTTCTCTCAAAGGATCTGTTAGTAGTTGTTCAAACGAAAGCTCATTAATATTTCCGTATGGCAGTAAATCAAACTGAGCTGCACGACCACACTGGGAGAGTTTGCCGGTGGGACCTATATATATCCATCTATGCGAGCATTTTCCTGCTAATTCACAGCCCATCCGGTTGGTTTTACGCATATAGCTGTCGTAAAATTCAGAGAAGGGTGAGATGCATGAAAATCTTTCCCTGTGTTCCCACCAGTAAGGTAATATGCCGCCCAAAAAATCGGCGTATTCCTTGCCGGTAATAGCTAAATTGTACTTATCTTCTTCGTAAAGGTAAATGATGTTGAATTTTGGGCTACTCGACACATTCAAATTGGTAAGTGTTAGAAAAACCTCTAATGGATTTTTAAGAGATTGTTTATGAACCACGTAAATAACACCCCAACGCATCCCGTTTTTTTCTAAAAGATTTACTCCATCAAAAAATTTCCTGTTGTATGCTATGGAATCTCTCTCTTTTCCAAAACCTCTAATGTGTGGAATAAATTCGTAGCTGCTACCTATTGTAGTCATTCCCAAAATTTTAAATGCATCAATAATCTCCTGAGTTATTAAAGTAAGATTGGATTGAATGAAGTGACTAATTCTGTTTTTAGTGGTTGGGCAATATTGCTCTAAAAATTCTATCACTTTGAAAAAATAGTCAGCTCCAAGCATACAAACTTCGCCGCCATGCCAAGTTATATTTATCTCTTCTTCAGGGTATTTAAGAAGATAGTCATTTATCTTTTGCAACGTTTCTCTCAATAGATCATACGCCATGATCACATCTTGTTGTTTTTTTATCACTCCGCAATAAATACAGTTGGAATTACATTTTTCTACCGCTTTGAAAATGATTGTGATCATAGTAATTAATAATGGTTAATGGTTAGTGGTTAATGGTTGGTAGGGAGTGTTCTTTTTGAATTTTATGGTTTCTATGAGGTTTAGTAATTCTATTGTGAATGTTTGGCAGCCGGTTTTGTCTTCTAAAGCGGCATATTTCCCCATACAAATTCTCCAGCCGGCGCATGCTGCACACGCTGACGGTTCATAAAAAAACCTTTGCCATGACATACTCTGTGGTTCCCTGTGGTTCTCTGCGCTCTCTGTGTTATTAGTTTTACAAACCTCACCATTTTCAAAAAATACCACCCCGTAATCCACCAGCGTGTTTCTTTGGTACATATCATACACATACTGAAAAGGCTCAACCGGTGCATGGGGCACTTTTCCACACAAAGCATAATACATTAAATCAGTAAGCCGATCCCAATCAGTATTTTCGTTTATAACAATACCGGAATAAACTCCCAGTGAAGACAATATCTGCACATCTTCATAACTCTGTTTCATAGCAGAATCAAGAAAAAACTTAACATTCAGGTTTTTAATAACAGGCAGTAAAGGCAACAAGTCTCTAACTTTTCCCAAACCGGCAGGATATATTACAACAGCACTATCACGCCACTCCTCCTTAAAAGTAATAGATGTAATCTCCTGTTCTATAACTAATCTAACAACCCTCATATCCATTATTTATATTTATAATTATTTATCAATAATCATTAACCATTAACTATTAATCATCCTCGCCAAACAGCCGCCTGCACATAGTTTTTCTTCAAAATAGAAGCAGTTTGAACATTCATTAAAAATCCCCTTTCTGCTCTTCCGTAAAGTATTGTTCTGTTCAGAGAAATATTTTTTAATTTCTTCCACACTGTTAAAATCATATAGTGACTTCTTTTCGTAGTTGCAGAGCGGGAAACAAGCCCATACCTGCATATCGGGTCCTATATCTATTGCCGGACCGCAAGAAAACAGTACCCTGCCCTTGTTTAGTTTGAACAGATGCCCTATATCTTCGTCTGAAAAGATACACAAGGGCATTCCGCAGTCAAAACCGAGCGTGATCCTGTGTTGTTCCAAAATACCTAACTGACTTCTAAGTCTTTCGGAAATACTGCTAATTTCATCCAAACTCAAACATTCATTCTTTTGCCCCGGAATAGGTTGCGCCAAACCCAAACGAATATGCTTTTTTAAATCATACTTGAGAATAGCATCCACCAAAAATCCAAAATCAAAATCTTTTCTATACAAATTGAAACTCAAAGAAATATATTTCGAGAATGTTTTGAAGAATTTATTTATCAGATTCGTTTCCGTTGTTGTTGAAGAAGTTGGATGGTTGTAATTGCAAACAAAAGCAAAATCCTTTTCAGGAATTTTCAACAGATATTCTCTTGCATCATCAAATTTTTTGCCTGCTATAATGCCACTTGTAAACACATTTACATGAAATTTCCGATGATGCAAATAGAGCACGGAATCAACAAAATCAGGATGTAAAGTTGGCTCTCCGCCCAGCAGCGAGAGATGTTTTTCGTTAGAAGATTCAAGCAGGTCGGCAATATAGATCAGGTTTTCCCACGACAACATACTTTCCTTGCTCTCTTTCAGATATTCTTTAGCAAAGCAGTAAGGGCAGGAACGAACGCATCTTTCGGTTAAGAGAATGTTGGGCATTTGGGTATTTATATTATTTGTTTGTTATTTTCCTCAATATCGTTAAATAAAAAAGCGGACTTACATAATTAGTTGCGCTATATTTTTATGTCATAGGCAAAATAAATTCGTACAAATTTGAGTGCAAAAATAGAAAAATATTTATAATTATTTATCAATAATCATTAATCATTAACCATTAGCCATTAATCATTAAAAAATCTATCTTTGCCACTCAAATTATAAATCTATTTGAAATATGTACAGCCTTTATCGTAAAGAAATTAAATCTTACCTCAGCTCTTTAATCGGCTATATTTTTATCGGTGTTTTTTTAATCATTGCCGGATTGTTTATTTGGGTTTTTCCCAATATTAACAATGTATTGTTCTCTAACATGGCAAGTTTACAGGGGCTCTTCAATACCTCCAAATTTCTCTTTTTGTTTTTAGTACCTGCCATTACGATGAGAACTTTTGCAGAAGAAAAACGGAGTGGAACATTAGAACTTATTCTTACTAAGCCATTTACAGATTCGCAAATTATTGCTGCAAAGTTTTTGGCTTCGCTTACCCTCTTGGTTATTGCGCTATTGCCTACATTACTATATGTAGTTTCGGTGTATAATTTAGGATTGCCTCCCGGAAATATAGATTTGGGCAGCACTTGGGGCTCCTATTTGGGGCTTATCTTTTTGGGTGCTACTTTTATTGCTATCGGTATTTTTGCATCCAGCACTACCTCTAATCAAATTGTGGCTTTTGTGTTGGCGGCTCCAATATGTTTCATTATGCATTTCGGATTTGAATTTATTTATGATTTCGAAATATTGGGAAAATTTGGATTCTTTATAAAAACCTTAGGAATTGATTACCATTATACTTCCATCAGCAGAGGGGTTATTGATACTCGCGACATCCTCTATTTTGCGAGTGTAACCCTTATTTTCTTAATCGCTACAAGAATTGTTTTACTAAGTCGTAAATGGTAACCTTGCCTTTCCCTAAAAGAGTAGCGGGCGGGTAAAGCATATAATTCGTTACTTTAATACTTAAGTTCCACATGTTCCAAACCTACTCTCCTATCGAAATCATGTCTCCCGTAGGCTCTTACGAGGGCTTAACAGCTGCTATACACTCGGGCGCAGGCTCGGTTTATTTTGGTGCGGGAAACTTGAACATGCGCGCCCGATCCTCAGCCAATTTTACGATAGAAGATATTGAAAATATTACGAAAATCTGTAAAAAAAATAAGGTTTTGTCGTATCTAACCGTAAACACAGTTATTTATAATCGCGAAATTGAAAAAATGCAACTTTTGTTGGATGCTGCAAAAAAATGTGGAATTTCTGCAATTATTGCTTCCGATATGGCAGTCATGAATTATTGCAAACAGATTGGCTTGGAAATACATATTTCCACACAGTGCAATATTACCAATATAGAAGCCGTAAAGTTTTATGCACAATTTGCTGATGTTATTGTACTTGCAAGAGAAACAGAACTTAAAGATGTGAAACAAATTATTGAACAGATACATAAAGAGAATATTTGTGGTCCAAAAGGTGAAATAATTAAGATTGAGATGTTTATCCATGGAGCTCTATGTATGGCGATTTCAGGAAAATGCTATATCAGTTTAGATAACTTCAACTATTCGGCAAACCGTGGGGCATGCCTGCAACCTTGCCGGCGTGGCTATCAAGTGAAAGATATAGACTCTGAAGTTGAAATAGTCGTTGAAAACCAATATATTATGTCGCCCAAAGACTTGTGTACTATCGGGTTTTTAGATAAGATTTTAGATGCAGGCGTAACCGTTTTAAAAATTGAGGGGCGTGGGAGATCGCCTGAATATGTGAAAATGGTAACACAATGTTACCACGAAGCAATAGGAGCAATTCAAAATCATACTTATACACAAGAAAAAATTGAAAACTGGACAACCCGGCTGCGCAGCGTTTATAACCGAGACTTTTGGGATGGCTACTATTTAGGACAAAAAGTAGGAGAATGGACACAAAGCTATGGTTCTCAAGCTACCCGAACCAAGCAATATGTGGGAAAAGTTACCAACTATTTCTCTAAACTTAAAGTCGCAGAAATTTTAGTAGAAACCAACGATATCTCTGTGGGCAATGATATTATGGTATTTGGACCGACCACCGGCGTGCTTGACGTGAATGTGGAAGAGATTAGAGTAGAATTGCAGTCTGTAAATAAAGCTCCCAAAGGAGTCTATTGCTCAATTCCCATTAATGAGTTGGTGAGACGAAATGATAAAGTATATAAATGGATAATTTACAATAGAAATTAGATTTCCCGTGAATGAAGCATGTATTTCTACATTAAATCTAAAATCGTAATTCTAAAATCGTAAATCTATCCACCCCCTTAATCCCCCGCCAGCGAGGAAATCAAAATCAAAACAATAAATATCAAATCTAAAATCTTTAATTCTCATGTCCCAACGCCAAACCACCACCCGCCCTCTATACGCACCTTTCAGCGTGATGTTGAGGATATTGCCGAAGTTTATCAAATTATAATAAAATACGATCATTCAAAAAAAGTGTATTACATTGACGATGAACTTAATCCAAAGTATTACGATAGTTTTTTTGAAGCCTTTGATGTGTATCATGCTTTGAAAGTAAATGAGCGTACAAAAGAGCATATCTATTTAGAAAGCAGGCAATCGCAAGGAACCGAACATCTCTATGGTTTGCTTCACGCGATTAAAAACCGTTTGCAAATCTCCTTTTCTTATGAATAAAATCTTTTTCCTTGTTATAATTTTAGTTCTGTTGGGAGTTGGTCTCAACTACGTATTTGCTCAACAACAAAAAACAAATTATTATTGTAAATGGTGTGGAAGTAAATATTCGAGCGTTTCCAGTTTGACAGCCGGTTCCTGCTCAAAAAATCCGAATAGCAAAAAACACGAACTCTACGAGGGAAGCGAGAAAAAACAATATTATTGTAAATGGTGCGGAAGTAAATATTCGAGTATCTCAAGCTTAACAGCAGGCTCCTGTTCGAGAAATCCTAACGGCAAAAAACACGAACCCTACGAGGGAGAGGAAAAATCGCAATATGTTTGTAAATATTGCGGAAACAAATATTCAAGCATTTCAAGTTTAACAGCTGGCTCCTGTTCAAAAAGCCCAACAAAGAAACATCATCCGGCACGGTAATCGAATCTTGTGCTATGAGCGCTATTTCAATCCATTCTAAACCCTATCGGATTGCTTGGTTTTTCAAGTTCTTTT
>Ga0123353_10011040_pt1 | contig 12684 bp, 7 predicted proteins | sample TergutLab28metaG_3_FD_92763 | JGI IMG/M metagenome (GOLD analysis project Ga0123353, IMG submission 92763) | Labiotermes labralis P3 segment gut microbial communities from Petit-Saut dam, French Guiana - Lab288 P3 | ecosystem: Host-associated > Arthropoda: Insects > Digestive system > Gut ... | reverse complement strand
TTGGAACTGGTCAGCCGGAAATACATCCAACTCCTGATACTGATTGATGAAACTGCCGTAGTCATCACGGCTGATACCGAGACCGGTTTGCGTCAAGTCATTAGTTCCGCAACTGAAGAACTCGGCACTCTCCGCAATTTTGTCAGCGGTGATACAAGCCCGCGGCAATTCAATCATCGTTCCAACGAGATAGTCGGCGGTGACACCGGCTTTCTTGAATACCTCTGAAGCAGCATCACGGATAATCTTTTCCTGATTGCGGTATTCCGTGATATTGCCGACAAGCGGAATCATAATTTCCGGATGACAATCAATACCTTCGTTCATTACGGCAACCGCCGCCTGACAAATTGCAGTCGCCTGCATACGTGTAATTTCAGGATATACGATACCGAGACGGCAGCCGCGATGACCAAGCATCGGGTTCGCTTCGGCAAGTTCATGAACACGCTGCGCAACTTTTTCCGCCGAAATCTTAAGTTTCTTGGCGAGTTCCGCTTGGTCCTTTGGCTCGTGCGGCACAAATTCATGCAGCGGCGGGTCTAACAAACGAATTGTTACAGGACGACCGTTCATTGCACGGAAGATACCCTCGAAGTCCTCCTGCTGATATTTCAACAGCGGCTGCAACGCCTTTTCACGCTCTTCAACGGTCTCGGCAAGAATCATTGCACGGAAGTCGTCAATTCTGTCAAAGAACATGTGTTCCGTTCTCGTTAAACCGATTCCTTCAGCACCAAGCGCAATCGCCTGTTCTGCCTCTATCGGATTGTCAGCGTTAGTCCGAATGCCGAGTTTGCGGAAGCGGTCTGACCAACTCATCAACTGCTGGAAGCACTGGTACAGCGGTGCATCCTGCGGCTTGAGCGTTTTTTCAAAAAGAACCTGAAGAATCTCGGACGGTGAAGTCGGAACCTGTCCTTCATAGACGTGTCCGGTGAAACCGTCAACGGAAATCCAATCGCCTTTCTTGTAAACCTTATCACCGACTGTCATAGTTTCGGCTTTGTAATCAATCGCAATGGCTTCGCAGCCGCAAACGCACGCTTTACCCATCTGCCGGCTGACTAACGCAGCATGTGAAGCCGCACCGCCGAATGAAGTTAAGATGCCCTTTGCAACCTTCATACCGCGCAGGTCTTCCGGCGTTGTTTCACGGCGCACCAAAATGATTTGGGCATTGTTGTTTTTTTGCCATAGTGCTTCGGCTTCATCGGCATGGAAGCAAATCTGACCGGTTGCCGCACCGGGACCGGCATTGATACCCTTCGCAATCGACTTTTTGCCTTTGAGACCTGCGCCGCCGAAAACCGGCTGCAATAGTTGCGTAACATCGTTGGCAGGGATTCGGGCAATCGCTCTTTCAGGAGTGATGAGTCCTTCGTTAACCATATCAACAGCGGAACGAACATGTGCGAAACCAGTCCGCTTGGCATTGCGCGTCTGAAGCATCCAAAGGTGTTGACGTTCAATGGTGAACTCAATATCCTGAATATCCTTGTAATGATTTTCAAGTTTCATTGCGACATCTTCGAATTCCTTCCAGCACTCCGGCATTTCTTTGGCAAGTGTTTCTTCAATCTTTTTCGGCATACGGATACCGGCAACGACATCTTCGCCTTGCGCATTGATGAGGTAGTCGCCCGTGATTCCCTTTTCGCCGGTTGCTCCGTTTCGGGTCAATGCAACGCCTGTTGCGCAGTCATTGCCCATGTTGCCGAAGACCATCGCTTGAACGTTGACGGCTGTTCCCCATTCGTGAGGAATACCGTAAGTCCGGCGATAAACAATAGCGCGGTCGTTCATCCACGAACCGAACACAGCCGAGATGCCGCCCCAGATTTGTTCCATCGGGTCTTCGGGGAAGTCCTTGCCGGTCTGTTTTTTAACGGCGGCTTTGAATTCTGCAACAAGTTCTTTGAGATGTTCCGGCTTCAGGTCGGAGTCCTCTTTGACACCTACTTTGTGCTTCTTTGCTTCGAGAATTTCTTCAAACGGGTCAATGTCGGTTTTGGATTTCGGTTTCATGTCGAGAACAACATCGCCGTACATTTGGACGAAGCGGCGATAGCAGTCCCAAGCGAAACGTTCGTCGCCGGATTTTTTGGCGAGAACTTCAACGGTTTTATCATTGAGACCAATGTTGAGAACGGTGTCCATCATACCGGGCATTGATTCACGCGCACCGGAGCGGCAGGAAACGAGCAGCGGGATGTTCACGGTGTCGCCGAGTTTCTTTCCCATTGTTGCTTCGATTTTTTTGATAGCGGCTTCAACTTCGGCTTTGAGTTCCGGCGGATAGGTTCTGCCGTTGTCGTAAAAATAAGTGCAGACCTCTGTAGTAATGGTTAGTCCAGAAGGGACAGGCAGTCCGATTTTCGCCATTTCAGCGAGATTTGCGCCTTTACCCCCGAGGAGGTTGCGCATGGTTGCGTCACCGTCTGTGCCGTCTTTTCCGAAACTGTAAACGTATTTGGGCATTGTCTAATTCCTTTGATATAGAATTTTGAGGGAAAATATGTCGACCGAAACGATTTCGGCCCTAAACAAACTGCCCATAATTTTACCGGCAGAATTGGAATAGTCAACATGTAGAAAAATTTGCGGTATTATCGGTTTCCGATTTTAATAGACAAAATCATTTAGGATTTCTAATCCTACGCTTTCCTACACCGTTATTTCATGGGAAACTTCGTCACCCCCGGAGTGAAGCCCGGGTAATTCCCGTCAGCATCAGGAACAACAGGCGGTACCATGTCCCACGTGATTGCATCCGGCGACGGCGGTCCGATGTGATACTCCGAATTCATTGCATCATTCCACGTTAACGGTACTCCTGTATAACAAGCCCACATCGCCATAATTCCCATCAGCGAAGAATGAGCCATGTATTGACCGTTGTTAATCGGATTGCCGGTGCGAATTGAATCCATCAGTGCTTTTTGCTCCATTTGGAATCGGCTTGTCGGCTGCCCCGAAAATTTCCATATCGGTGTTCGGACTTTATCCATCTTGTTCAACCGGTATTTCATTAAATCGCACATTCCTTTTGTGCCGTAATATCTGTCTGAAACGTCTGCGCCGGTGCCGTTTTGCTGACGGCAATAGGCATGAAGCCGAACCCCGTTGGCGTATTCAAAAATCACCGCATGATGGTCCCAGACCTGACCGTCGTCGGGACTGATTCTTGTCTGCCGTCCGCCCATTCCCCAGCACGCAATCGGTGTTTCGTCTTTCATAGCCCACGATGCTTTATCGACATGGTGAACGAGATTCAAACCCGGCAAGTCCGCCGAAAGCCACGTGAAGTTATACCAATCATTGATTTGATACTGCATTTCGGTCTGTCCCGGTTCACGTTTTCTGCATCGCAATCCTCCCGTATTGCAGGTTTCTTCCAGCGAAATGATTTCGCCGATTTCGCCGTCGTGGACTCGCTTCATCGTTTCGACAGCACCGGTATCATACCGCCAAGCGAGACCGGAAACTACCGAAAGATTTTTTTCCTTGGCAAGAGCCGCCGCTTTAAGAACCATTCTAACACCGGGACTGTCAACGGCATGCGTCTTTTCACAAAATGTGTGTTTTCCTGCCTCGATACTTGCCATGAGATAGTACGGATGAAAATAAGTCGGTGCCGCAATCAGAACGACATCGACTTCCGCTGCAAGAAGTTTTTTATAAGCGTCGAATCCTTCAAAACTGCGTTCCGGTGTTACGGTGACTCTTGCCCCGAATCGTTCACGAATTCCTGCAACGCCTTGCAGCCGACCGGTGAAAACATCGGCAACGGCATACAGTTCTGTCTGCGGGTCAATAGACAGCGCATCAAGGACGGCACCGTATCCGCGTCCGCCGCAGCCGATGAGACCGATTTTGAGAACATCGCTGCCCGCTGCATGAACCCGCTGCGGCATCGTTTGAGCCGCAAGAACGGTACTCATCAACGCACCGCTTGCCTTAAGAAAATCACGCCGATGAGGACTCGTCTGTGTTTTGTTCATAAATATACCTTTCTATGATAAGCCCGCCGTTCAAAGCGGCTGAGCTAAACTCGTAAGATAACTCCTAATACTTATCACCGCTTCGGCAATGTCAATCGGCAAGTAAAAATAATGATTCGTGGATTCATAACCGATTCGCGAATCGCTCTTTGCAGCAGGGTACATCTGTTTCGCAACCTGTAATTCACGTTCTAAAACGTTTTTCATTTCCGCTTTTAAATTTGCCTTCTCGGCTTCGTCTTTGGAATCAAGGTATTTGTCCCGCAGCGTGTTGAACTCAATCATATTCGCAGCAGCGTCAAAATGAAGTTGCGCCGCGCGTGCAAATGTGTATTCTTCGTTGGGAACTGAATTTGCGTTTGCGGGGGCTGAAGCTCCCGCCTCTTTGATTGCCTCTTTAAGCGGTTTCAAACCGGCGGCAAATCCGGCGGCAACTTTACGGAACTGCATCGCCGCAATCTCCGGCGGATAAACTGCACACCACGTCTTAACGTCATCGTAAGGAATGCCTACCATTGTTGCCCGATAGTTCGTCTTCTGCGGAAATACAAGATTTGCTGCTCCCCATTCCTGCGGACCGGAATAACACAAACCGATGTGATATGGAAATTCCTTGTAGCCGTCCGCAAAAACCTGCCACGCCTCCAACGCCTTTGCCGCTCCATCGCCGTAATACTTCTCCGCAACCTTCCGCAAAAGCGTCTGCGCATCGGCATTTTGTTCCTGCGCCAGTTGAGCAATCGCAAGATTCGGCGAAGGATAACCGCCCAAACTCCAGCCGAGCATTATGCCGTTCACTCCGCTTTTCGATAAATTGACAACGTGCTGCGCAACAAGTCCTTCGACCGGCAAATACGGCACCGCGGCAAGTTCCCACGTAACATTAAACTGCACCTTGGCGAACGTTTTCAAGCCGCGATTTCTTGCCAACTCCCAATGCTTTGCCGCTCGGGGACCCGGTCCGACAGACGAAATGGAATACTCGCCGACATTCGATTTAATACCGCCGCGCTCAATCGGCAACGACCATTCGCTAACAGATTGCACCGCAACCTTTGCCGGCAACTTCTCGATAATCTCCGGCGCAACGGCATCGCTCCAGCCCCAGTCCCACGCAATAACCTGCGCTTCCGGTGCAACAGAGTGAACGCTCTCTTGCATTATCCGATTGACTTCGGCAATAATTTCCGCAGCACTCCGCTCTTTGCAGCGCGGACATTTGTCTTTCTGATAATGCGAAGCACAATTGGTTTTGTTCTCGGAAGCAGTTATCGTGAAAATGCCGCCGAGACCCGGTACATTTTTGAAAACGAACTTCAAAGAATCAGACAGCCATTGCTGCACTTCCGGCGTTGAAGTACACATTGCGGTTTGGATACCGTAAGGCACACCGGCAATTTTCGTCCGCTCTTCCGTGAAGAAAGACGGCGGCATTGCCCGCGGCTCATTCATATACAGAATAACCTTGATACCGTATTTGTCGGCACGCTTAACAAGTGTATTGAGTGCGGCAATCCGCTTTTCATGGTCTTTGCCGAATTCGGGAAACATCTCGCTTGGTGCAAGTGACCGCAGAACGACGTGAAGCCAAACGCCGTTGACACCGTATTGCGCAAGTTGCCGCAGGAGTTCATCGGGATACGATTTAACCTCGGCATCAAGCAGCGGGTCACCGAAAGTTGCAAAATACGAAGATAAGAACCGCGTTTCAAAAAGCGGTTTCGAGGTCTCCGGTGAAAGCGGAACACTTTTGCGTTCCTCTGTTGTTGTCTTCTCAGGAAAAAACGTTTTCAAAAATTCAAATCGCGGTTCTTCGGGAGCATTCCACTCTGCGCCGAATTCTGTTCGAATCCAATCGGCAATCTGCGCCACCTTTTTCTTTTGCTCTTCGGTCGGTTCAGAATACCGCAGCGGTTCACATTGCGGCTTGACAGAGCCGAGTTTGACAAACAGAAAGTCGTCTTCGAGCAGGGACTCGGCAAGATGCTCCGGCGTTTGATTTAACAAGACAAGAATTTGCGAAAACGGCAGCAGATGCCAGTTTCTGCGCAAAACGGTGATATATCCTTGCGGGGATTCCCATTGCGGCAGGATTTTTTCCTGTTTCGGCAAGCCCATTGAATAAGCGATTTGCTGAACGTTTTCAACGGAAGTTCCCAGCACCGCTGCCAGCCGGTCTGCGGGGACTGTCGTCCAGTTCCGCCAAACGAAAGTGTGCTGCCGACTGGGAAAATGCGTGAATTCCAGAGCGGCGGAACCTTTATCGAAAAGGGCAAGCGGCGCAGGGGTTTCCGCAAAAGACAGCGGCGAAAACAGAAAGACAACAACGAAAGCGCGAATAAAATGTTTTGTCATGGCAGAAAAACAGGATGTGTTGAAAAACAGTGAAAACATGATTGTAGCACATTGGTGTATTACTTTCAACCGGCTTTTCGCAAAAACGCCAACCAGCGTGGTCCAGTTAAAATTCTGTGCTGCGTTGATTTTCGTTCCTTTACCCGTTATAATAATCTCTTTACAATTTTACTTGCAACTTCAACTTGAACAACTAGGAAATAAAATGGACTATCACGAATTACTTAAATCGCTTGCCGAAAAGACGGACAGCAAAATCGTTCTCCTCGTTTCCGACGGTATCGGCGGACTGCCGCAAAAGCCCGGCGGATTGACCGAACTCGAAACCGCTAAAACGCCGAACCTCGATGCCCTCGCCAAAATCGGTGTACAAGGTCTTTCGACGCCGATATTGCCCGGCATAACTCCCGGCAGCGGTCCCGGACATCTGGGACTCTTCGGCTATGACCCGCTGAAATTTATCATCGGACGCGGAGCATTAGAAGCCTCAGGCATCGGCTTTGAAATGAAGGAAACCGACATTGCTATCCGCTGCAACTTCTGCACTACTGATGTTGCTGGCAATATCACCGACCGCCGCGCCGGTCGTATTCCTTCGGACGAAAGCGCGAAAGTCGTGAAAAAATTGAAGGTTATCAAGATACCCGGTGTCGAAATCTTCGTCGAGCCGGTCAAGGAACATCGTTTCGTTGTAGTGTTTCGTGCGGAAGGTTTGGGCGATGCCGTTGCGGATACCGACCCGCAGAAAACCGGTGTTCCGGTGCTTGCCCCGATTCCTCATGAGGGCTGTGCCGCTTCGAAAAAGACAGCCGAAATTGCGAAAGAGTTTCACAAGCAGGCAGTTGCAATTCTCAAAGACGAACCGAAGGCAAACAACCACACGATGCGCGGTTTTGCCCGCAAGCCGAATATGCCGAGTTATGAAGAACTGTACTGCTTGAAAGCGGCATGCATTGCGGTGTACCCAATGTACAAGGGACTTGCAAGTTTTGCCGGTATGTCATTACTCGGCAATGCGGCAACTTTGGAAGAGGAAATTGATGTTCTCGAAAAGGAATGGAATAACTACGACTTCTTCTTTGTGCATTGGAAGTACACGGACAGCCGCGGCGAAGACGGCAATTTCGATGCGAAGGTTGCAATGGTGGAAGAACTCGACAAGGTAGTTCCGCGAATCAAGAAGTTGATTGACAGCACGCCGGGCAGCGCGCTGGTTGTCACCGGCGACCATTCGACACCGGCTACGATGGCGAGTCATAGTTTCCATCCGGTTCCGACGCTGATTGTTTCGGACTTGGCGAGAACTGACGAACAAGAACATTACGGCGAAAAGTACGCTCTTTTCGGCGGACTCGGTCAGTTTGAAGCGCAGTACATCATGTCGTTAGCGTTGGCGCACAGCGGCAAACTCGGCAAATTCGGCGCGTAATAATTTCGTTTAGCGTGGGTTCAACGAACCGCCGCTGTAATTCGTTGAACATCACGCTAAACTGTGTTAGAATAACGTTTTGACGTGTTCGTTTTTCACGTAACTTTTTTGAAAACACTATTGGAGAATCTTTATGAAGAGAATTGTTTGTTTCTTGTTGGTCGTTGCTGCTGCCTTATTAGCAATGCCGGTATTTGCACAGGAATACACGAATCGCCGGGAAGTCATGCAGGACGAAGCATTGCGGCAGGACTTTAATTTACAAGGTGAGTACCACATCATAGTCGCCGGCGAGAAAGTTGCCGGTCTGCATTTGATAGCCGACGGCGGCGGAAAGTTCCGCTTCGTTGTCTATATCGGCGGATTACCGGGAGACGGCTGGAGAGCCGGTGATGCCCGACTGCTCGGAACCGCTAAAGTCGAAGGCGAAGAACTCTTATTTACGGTAACCGAGCAGAGCGGCACGCAAGACCTGCCGATTCCCGACAAGATTGAAGCGAAAGGCAAAATTACTATCGAACAGCCGCAGAGACCCGAAGGCGGACAAGGTGCTGGACAAGGCGGCGGACAAGGTGCTGCCCGCCGTGCGTTTCGCGGTCCTTCAGTAAAAATTGAAATCGGCGGAAAAGGCGACATCCCCGGTCTGTTCATAGAAAAGCAATATCGGACAAGTCCGACGCTCGGCGAACAGCCGCCGGAAGGTGCAGTTGTGATTTTCGATGGTACCAACCTTGATAACTTCATGCCGGGTGCGAAGATGAACGAGATGCCGCAAACCGGACAAGGACAAAGACCAGCGGGACGCGGCAACACGCTTTGGGCGGAAGCAGCGTCGAAACCGTTTGAGAACAAGCCGTATAAGATGCACATCGAATTCATGCTTTCATATATGCCGCAAGCGAAAGGGCAAGCCCGGTCTAACAGCGGTGTGTATATCGGCGAGATGTACGAATGTCAGGTTCTCGATTCCTTTGGACTCGAAGGCAAGGACAATGAGTGCGGCGGTTTTTATCAAGCCAGCAAGCCGAAAGTCAATATGTGTTTCCCGCCGCTGACTTGGCAAACTTATGATATTGATTATACGCCGCCGAAATTTGAAGACGGCAAGAAGACCGCCAATGCGAAAATCAGTGTCAAGCATAACGGTGTGGTGATTCATGACAATCTCGAAATGGCAAAAGAGACCCCGGGACGCAAAAAAGAAGCAGATGAACCTCGCGGCGTTTATCTGCAAGGACACGGAAACAAAGTACAGTATCGCAATATCTGGATACAGTATAAGTAAAACATCGTGGTTCAGCGGACGGTTCGTAGAACCGCCGCTAAACTACACAATGTATATGACCCGAAAACATAAGTTTCAAAACACGCTTTATACTCACGACAATCTGTGCGTTCTTTCGGGTTTGAACAGCGGACTGGTCGATTTGATATATCTCGACCCGCCGTTCAATACGAAACGGACGTACTCTGCATCGGTCGGCAGCAGAGCAGCGGGGACTAGTTTCAAAGATATGTGGACGTGGCAGGATGTCAATGAACATTATCTCGACACACTTGCCGTCAAGTTTCCCGAATTGACAAAGTATATCGCAACCGTCGGCGGTATTCACGGCAAAGCGATGATGGCATATCTGACTTACATGGCGCAGCGCATCATCGAGATGCATCGCATATTGAAAGACACAGGCAGTTTGTATTTGCATTGCGACCCGACGGCAAGTCACTACTTGAAAAGTTTGTTAGACGGTATCTTCGGCAAGAATAATTTTCGGAACGAAATTGTTTGGTGTTATCAAACTGCGGGAAAAGGAAAATCTTCTTTTGCCAAAAAGCACGATATTATTTTTTTGTATTCTAAGACAAGGGAATACATTTTTAACACAGAGGGTGCAAGCATACCGCGAAGGACAAAGAATCATCTAAGAACAAACATCGATGAAAACGAACGTATCTATCAAGAAAAAACAGATAGAGCAACAGGAAAAGTGTATAGATGGTACAATGATAAAGGACAGATTTTAGAAGATTATTGGACAGATATAAACGCATTGAACCGCTCAGAAAAGGAACGCGTCGGCTATCCCACACAAAAACCTCTCGCTCTGCTGCATCGTATCATTAAAACGTCATCGAAAGAAGGTAATATCGTAATGGACCCCTTCTGCGGCTGCGCAACAACTTGCGTTGCAGCTCAACAGTTAGGACGAAAATGGATCGGTATCGACATCGAAAATCAAGCCGTCGGTATTTTGGTCGAAAGATTAAGTGACGATGCCGGTCTCTTCAAGGACTTTATCGCGACGGAACAAATACCGAAACGAACCGACATCAAGGAAGTATTGCCGTCGGAATCCGTCAAACAGCGGTTATACAAAGAACAGAATGGAAAATGTAATGCCTGCGGACATGACTTTGAAATATGGAATCTCGAACTCGACCACATCATACCGTCAACAAAAGGCGGCGGCGATTATTACGAAAACTATCAACTGCTATGTGCTTCGTGTAATCGAATCAAAGGCGACCGACCAATGGAATATCTGCGCTTGAAAATCGAAACCCGTGAAAAAATGATGAAAACGAAAATTATCTTCGGAGAATAACCAATGAGAACCATTCCACGCTATTGGGGGTATGTCAAAACGGAAGACGGCTGGTATCTTTGGCGGTCGTCGCCGACCAGTCAGGCAGATGCCGAAGAAGAAGCGCGGAAAGCCGTCCGGCGAATCAGCGAATATCATCAAGGGAATCGACCACCGGCGGAGGAATATCCCTACGGTGTAACACTGCGGGAAAAATTGCTCGAAGAAATCAACGATAGGAAAGGACAGTTGCGGGGTTTTATCACCCGCAACCACGCCGGTGCCGAAGTTCTCAACGTCCGCAACGTCATGTTCCTCGATTGGGACACGCCGGTTGTTTATCCCCCTCTGAACGGTTGTTTGTTTGGTTTATTTTCTTGGATTGGTCGATTGTTCGGCGGAAAATCAGAACCGGAACCTCCGTTAAAACCGATAGATACTCCTCATGTCAGAATTGGCAGTATTTTCATGAATCCGAGGATAGGTCGTGTTTGTTACGAAAAACCTAATCCCGAATGGGACGCAAGAACACCGGAAGCATGGGAAGAACAGTACCCGTGGACAGCCGTGCAAGAACTCGGCAAGTTCATGCAACAGGTTACGAAAACACCGGAGTGGGGTGTTCGAATTTACAAAACGGCAGCGGGGTATCGCGGCATTGTGACTCACGCTCTCTTTGACCCGACTGACCCGGAAACACTTAAATTGATGGAGCGGTTTGAATGCGACCCGCAGTACATCCGGCTTTGCAAACGGCAGGAATCGTTTCGTGCAAGGATCACACCGAAAGGTTGGCGCTGCGGACTCTGGCCTGATAAACTGCCGCAGCATTTTCAATTTTACTACCCGCTTCACTATGGCTTTTTCTACCACGTGAAAAAAGCGGCTAAATATTTTTTGTTGCCCGATCATTCCCATGAAGAGTTCCTCAAACGTTTTACCAAAGCCCGTGAGATTCAACAGCGATTTGCCAAGATGAAAATCGAGGAGATGGATTATCAAGAGGTGCTTTCCCTTTATCAGGAGCAATACGAGGAAGCCGAGGAAACCTACGAAAAAGCCGCAGCACCATTTGCGGCATGCTGCTATCTCGGTACGGTCGGCAGCGGCTATGTGCATCCCGAAGTCCGGTCGATTCTCGAACTGCACGACGAAGCGACCAAGGCACTATGTTCGGAAGAATTGAATCTAGCATAACGGAAAGGAAGATACTTGCACGTAGCAGCCCGTTCAAAACCTCATTAGCGTAACACAGATAGATGCGAGATGCACGAAACCTTTGGGGCAGGTATTCCCAAGGACATCCGGCACGGGCGAACCAGATAAGGGCTTCGAAAACTCGTCGATTGTCGGCGCGCGGTCTTCCTCCTACAGGACCGGCGGCTTTGATGGAAAAGATATTTTTGATGCGTCCCCAATCATTATCGTCGAGTTTCCAAGCAACTTTTTTTTCCGTTTTGTTTTCCGATGACGCATAGATGTCTCCTTTCATGGACTGTGTTATACCGAAAATCCAGATTTAAGAAAAGAGAAAATCGATAATTGTCAGGTTTTGAACGGGCCTCTAGGGACAAGTTCTTAGAGTTTAGGGACAACTACTAATATGTAGCATCCCGTTTTTCATGGCGGATTTATGCTCAATGCCGCTGAGCATTTTATTCAGCAAAGGACGAAAAACAAACTTGAATTGAAAGCACACGGAAAATTTACAATTTTGTTTTCACTGCTTGACCGCTTGACTAAAACGCCCCAAAAATCAATGGCAACATGGGGAGAGCAGGACTGGACGTATGATGAACTCGATAAGCAGGCAAGATATAACGGAAAGAAAAAAACGTTTTCTGTTTATAGCGATGAGAGGTTATCATTTCGTGATTATTTCTTTTCTCTTGATACTGACCCGAAAATCAAAAAGGTTCCGATAATGTCGGCAGCAGTGGTTCCAACTACCGGAGAATCCCGCCGATTTGGAAAAGTTTCTTCTAATTTTATCGGTTCAATCAAAATTGCTTCGCTTGATTTTCAAGACCAGATGAAAAGTTTTTTGCAATCGTCTTTGCCGACTTCGCATGAGATTTGTATGACAACGCAAAATTATAAAAGTATTCTCGCTGGTTATGCGCTGTATCAATCGGTAACTTTTGATTGGCGGAACGATGCTGACATCTTTTACGCTCCATACCGCAATTTCAGTAGTTTGTAAAACCCCATTATGTTCCTTATTTTACGGTGCGTGCGGGGAATTACAAGCAGTTAAAATCGGTATTGCTTCGGCAAATAATTTCACCAAATCGTTCCGAAAATTATCAAG
>Ga0123353_10011039_pt1 | contig 12684 bp, 26 predicted proteins | sample TergutLab28metaG_3_FD_92763 | JGI IMG/M metagenome (GOLD analysis project Ga0123353, IMG submission 92763) | Labiotermes labralis P3 segment gut microbial communities from Petit-Saut dam, French Guiana - Lab288 P3 | ecosystem: Host-associated > Arthropoda: Insects > Digestive system > Gut ... | reverse complement strand
GTTAATACGTTTTTGTGACAAAAACCAAATTTAACAGCAGAAACTGTAACAATACAGTGTGTAGTGGAAACATTACACAGCACCAATTCAGTTGAAAATATTGTGGTATGTATGATTGATAATTTAACAAAAATCAATCAACTGTTATATACAGTACAATCAGTTACCAAAGCAATATAGCGACATACACCAATAGCACCAGTAGCATATGCAATAGTTGTTGGGTTTTGATGTAACTGCATGGCATTGTGGCGCGGTCATAACCAACTGATAACAGACAATTCAAACTTACAAAGTCCCTGTATACATTATTGCCATTTACTGTTAACCATATTGCATTTTACCAACTTTTGCTATCGACATAAGCGTTTTGCAGTCTGTAACATTACAATCCACGCTACATGCAGCACCAGAAGGCAGTAGCAGTATAACTGTACTGTCTGTTTAGCCTCGTCCCTACAGAGGGGTGGGTGGTTAAAGTCAAGCTGCCCCCAGACAGTCCAGCCCGTAATGCGTTGCTATAGCAACTGCGGTATCATGCCTCTGCTTGACGTCGTTACAGGAGCCGTATTCAATGTCGACACCTTCAACGCAGGTAATAATTTCCCTTCATTACGTATCGCCCACCGATCAATTTCTCCCCTCTCTCACGACACAACAATATCGCCCACCGCTCAGTTTCCCCCTACTCTCAGCACAAAACACTGTATCGCCCACCGCTCAGTTCCTCTCCTCTCTCAGCACACAACACTGCACCGCTCACTGATCAGTATTTCCACTGTCGTAACACACAAAACTGCACCGCCCAACGCCCAGTTTCTAACCTCTCTCAGCACATAAAACTGTATCGCCCACCACTCAGATTCACCCCCTCTCAGCGCACTACACTGCATCGCCCACCGACTTTATTCGCTCTCTCTGCAGAAAATACTGTATCGCCCACCTCTCAGTCTCTCCCCTCTACCAACACACAAAACTGTATCGCCCCAGAACATTTTCTCCCCTCCCTCAGCACACAATACTGTATCGCCCTCCACTCAATTTCTCACCTCTCTCAGCCCACAACACTGTATCGCCCACCCTTCAATTTCTCCCCTCTCTCAGAATACAACACTGTAACGCCCACCGCATAATTTTTCCCTCCCTCAGCACACAACACTATATCGCCCTCCACTCACGTTCTCCCCTCTCTCAGCACGCAGCAATGCAAAGCCCACCGCTTAGGCTCTCCCCTCTCTCAGCACACAACACTCTAACGCCCACTGCTCAGTTTCTCCCCTCTATCAGCACACAACACTGTATCGCCCACCGCTCAGATTCTCTCTTCTCTCAGCACTCAACACTCTAAAGCCCACCGCTCAGTTTCTCCCCTCTATCAGCATACAACACTGTATCGCCCACCGCTCAGATTCTCCCTTCTCTCAGCACTCAACACTCTAACACCCACCGCTCAGTTTCTCCCCTCTATCAGCATACAACACTGTATCGCCCACCGCTCAGATTCTCCCTTCTCTCAGCACTCAACACTCTAACGCCCACCGCTCAGTTTCTCCCCTCTATCAGCATACAACACTGTATCGCCCACCGCTCAGATTCTCCCTTCTAACAGCACTCAACACCCTACCGCCCACCGATCAGTTTCTCACCTCTATCAGCACACAACACTCTACCACCCACCGCTATGATTCCCCCTCTCTCAACACAAATACTGTTAGGCCAACCGCTCAGGTTTTCACCTATCTACAGCACACAACACTGTATCGCCCACCGCTCAGTTTGTTCCCTGTCTCAGCACACAAAACTGTATTGACCACCGCTCAGGTTCTCCTCTCTCTCAGCATTCAATACTGTATCGCCCACCGCTCAGTCTCTCCCCTCTCCCTGCACATAACACTATCGCCCACCGCTCTGTTCCTCATCTATCTCAACACAAAACACTGCACCGCCCACCGCCCAGTTTTTCCCTCGCTCAGCAGACAACACTGTATCGACCACCGCTCAATTTCTCCCCTCTCACCACACTACACTATCGCCCACCGCAAAGATTCCCCCTCTCTCAACACAAAACACTGTATCGCCCAATGCTAAGTTTCACCCCTCTATCAGCACATAACACTCTATCGCCTAACGAAGAGTACCTCCACTCTCTCAGCACAAAACATTCCATAGACCACTGCCCAGATTCTTCCCCCTATCAGCATATAACACAATCGCCCAAAGCAATAATTCTCCGCTCTCTCAACACACCACTGTATGGCCCACTGCTAAGTTTCTCCCCTACCTCACCACACTACACTATCGACCACCGCACAATTTCTCCCCTCTCTCAACACACTACTGTATCGCTCACTGCTCAGTATCTCCCCTCTGTCAGAATACAACACTGTATCGCCCACCGCTCAGTTTTTCCCCTTCATCAGCACTCAACACTGCATCGCCCACCGCACAAATTCTTCCCTCTCTCAACACACCGCTGTATCGCCCATTGCTCAGTTTCTCCCTCTATCAGCACATAACACTATATCGCCCACCGATGAGATTCCACCCCCTCTCACCACAAAACATTTCAGCCCACAGCTCAGTTTCTCCCATCTATCAGCACACAACACTGTACCGCCCACCGCTCAGTTTCTTCCCCGTCTCAGCACACAAACCTCTATCGCCTACCGCACAGTTTCTCACCTCTCTCAGCACAAAACAATGTATCGCCCACCGCACTGTTTCTCTCCTCTATCAGCACACAACGTTGTATCTCCCACAGCTCAGGCGCTTCCTTCTCTCACTACACAACACTACCGCCCACCGCACAATTTCTACCCTCTCTCAGCACATAACACTATCGCCAACCGCACATTTTCACTCCTATCTCAAAACAGAACACTCTTTCGCCCACCGCTCAGATTCTCCCCTCTTTCAGCACACATCTCTATCGCTCACCGCACAATTTCTACCATCTCTCACCACACAACACTATCGCCCGCTACTCAGTTTCTCCATCTCAGTACACAACATTATCGCCCACCGCTCAGTATCTCCCATCAGCACACAACACTGTATCGCCCACCGCTCAATTTCTCCCATCAGCACACAACACTGTATCGCCCACCGCTCAATTTCTCCCATCAGCACACAACACTCTATTACCCACCGCTCCGTTTCTCCCATCAGCACACAACACTGTATCGCCCAACGCTCAGGTTCTTCCCTGTCAAGGCACAAAACATTATAGCCCACCGCTCAGTCTCTCCCCTCTCACCGCGCAACACTATCCCCCACCGCTCTGGCTCTACCCTCTCTCAGTAAACAACACTATCGCCCACTGCTCAGTCTCTCCCCTCTCTCAGCACACAACACTATCCAACACCGCTCAGTCTCTTCCATCCTCCAGCACACAACATTATCGCCCACCGCTCAGGCTCTCCCCTCTTACAGCACACAACACTATCGCCCACTGCTCAGTTTCTCTCCTCTCTCAGAACAGGATACTGTAACATCCACCGCTCAGTCTGTCCCCTGTCTCAGGTTACAACACTGTATCGCCCATCGCTCAAGTTCTCCCGTCCATTAGCACACAACAATGAATCGCCCACCGCTCAGTCTATAAACCCTCTCAGCATCACAACACTGCATGGGCCACCGCTCTGTCTGTCGCCTCTCACCATATTTTACTATCGCCCACCGCTCATTTTGTACCTTCTATCAGCACACAACCCTGTATTACACAAAGTTCAGTTTTTCTCCTCTCTCAGCAAACTACACTCTATCGCCCACAGCTCAGTTTCTCCCTTCTCTCAACATACAAACTTATCGCCCACCGCTCAGTCTCTCATCTATCTCACCACACAGCTCTATCGCCCACCGCTCAGATTCTCCCTTTATCAGCACACAACTGTATCTCCTACCGCTCAGTTAGTCCCCTCTATCAGCACCAAATACTGTATCGCCCACCGATCAGTTTCTGCAGTCTCTCCGCACACAACACTCTATCGCCCACCGCTCAGTTTCTCACCTCTCTCAACACACAACACTAACTCCCACCGCTCAATCTCTCACCCTCTCACCACAAAAAACTTTCACCCACCGACCAGATTCTCCCATCTATCAGCACACAATACTGTATCGCCAACCGCAGTGTTTCTTCTCTCTCTCTCAGCACAAAACACTGTACCGCCCACCGATAAGTTCCTCCCCTCTATCAGCACAAAACAATATATGGCCAACCGCACATTTTCTACCCTCTCCCAGCACACTCTGTATCGCCACGGATCAGTTTCTCCCCTCTACCAGTACACATCACTGTATCGCCATACCGCTCAATTTCTCTCCTCTCTCAAAACAAAACAATCTATCGCCCACCGGTCAGTTTCTCCCCTCTCTCACCACACAAAAATCTATCACCTACCACTCAGTTTCTCCCCTCTCTCTCCACATAAGTCTATTGCCCACCGCTCAGTTTCTCCCCTCTCTCACCACACAACAATATCGCCCAGCGCACAATTTTTCCCCTTTCTCAGCACACAACACAAACGCCCACCGATCAGTTTCTCTCCACTCTCAACACACAACACTTTATTGCCCACAGCTCAGTTTCTCCTATCTACCAGCACTTACAATTGTATTGCCCAACGCTCAGTTTCTCCACTCTCTAAGCGCACAACACTGTATCGCCCACGGCAAAATTTCTCCCCTTTCTTAGCACACAACATTGTATCGCCCACCGTTCAGTTTTTCTCATCTCTCAAAACAACATTCTATCGCCCACTGCTCAGTTTCTCCCATCTATCTGCACATAACACTATAACGCCCACAGCTGTTTCCTCCTCTCTCTCCACACAACACAATCGCCCAACGCTCTGTTTCTCATCTCTCTCACTACACATCATTATCGCCCACCATTTAGTTTCTCCCCTCACCCAACACACTTTATCGCCCAACGTTCAGTTTCTCCCCTCTTTCAAAACACATTATCTCCCACCGCTTAGTTATACCCCTGTCTCAGCACTCAACAATGTATCGCCCACCACACAGATTCTCCCCCTCTCGACACACAACACTCTATCGCCCAACACTCTGTTCCTCCCCTCTCTCAGCACACAACATTGTATCGCCCACCAATCAGTTTCTACCCTCTCACCACACAACACTATAATTCTCCCCTCTCTCACTACACAACATTATCGCCCACCACTCAGTTTCTCCCCTCTCTCAGCACACAACACTGTACCTCTCACTTTCAGTTTCTCTCCTCTCCCACCACAAAATGATATCGCCCATTGCTCAGGTTCTTCCATTTCTCACCACAATATTATCGCCCTCCGCCCAGTTTCTCCCATCGGCACACAACACTTTATCGCCCACGGCTCTGTATCTTCCATGTCTCAGCAAAAAACAATATCGCCCACCGCTCAGTCTCACCCCTCTCTCACCACACAACACTATCGCCTCCGCTCAGTCACTCCGCTCTCTCACCACAAAACACTATCGCCCGGCGCTCAGTCTCTCCCCTCTCTCTGCGCACAACTCTCGCCCACCGTTCAGTCTCTTCCCACTTTCAGCAAATAGCACTATCGCCCACCGCTGTCTCTCCCCTCTCTCAGCACACAATACTATCGCCCACAGCTCACGCGCTCCCCCCTCTCAGTATACAACACTATCGCCCTCCGATTATTTTCTCCCCTCTCTCAGCACACAACACTGTATCACCCATCGTTCAGTCTCCCCCTTGTCTTAGCACATAACACTGTATCGACCACCATTCACATTGACCCATCTATTAGCAAACAACACTGTATCGCCCACCGCTCATTCTTTCCCCCCTCTCAACACACAACACTGTATCGCCGACTGCTCAGTTTCTCCCCTCTATCCGCACACAAAAATCGCCGAACAATCATATTTTTTCTCTATCAGAACACAACACTGTATCGTCCAAAGCAATTCCTAACCTCTTATCAGCAAACAACACTGTACAACACACCGCTCATTTTCTCCCTTCTATCAGCACACAACACTGCTTCGCCCATCGCATAATTTCTGCCCGCTCTCAGCACACAACATTGTATCGCACACCGCTCAGTTTCTCCCCTTTCACCACACAACACCATCGCCCACCGCACAATTTCTCCCCTGACTCACCACACAACACTATGGCCCACCGCTCAGATTCTCCCCTCTCTCACAACACATTATCTGACAACGCTCAGTTTCTCCCATCAGCACACAAAACTCTATCGCCCACCGCTCAGATTCTTTCCTGTCTAAGCACACAAACATATCGCCCACCACCTACTCTCTCCCAGCTCTCACCACACAACACTATTGCCCACCGCTCAGTCTCTCCCCTCTCTAACCACAAAACACTATCTCCCACCGCTCAGTCTCTACCCTTTCTCAACAGAAACACTATCGCCCAACCCTTAGTCTTTCCTTTCTCTCAGCACACAACACTATCCCCCACCGCTGTCTCTCCCCTCTCCCAGCACACATTATCGCCCACCGCTCATTTTCTCCCCTCTCACAGCATACAAAAATATCTCCCACCGCTCAGGTTCTCCCTTCTATTAGCATACAACAATGTATCGCCCACCGCTGTCTCTCCCCTCACAACACAACACTATCGCCCGCCGCTCATTTTCAAACCTCTCTCCGCCGCTCAATGTCCGCCCTTCTATTAGCACACAACACTGTATCGCCCACCGCACAGCCTCTCCCCCCCTCTCAGCACACAACACTGTAAGGCCCAACGCTCAGTCTCTCCTCTCTCACAGCAAACAACACTTTGGCCCACCGCTCAGTTTCTCCAATCTATCAGAACACAACACTGAATCTCCCACTGCTCAGTCTCTCCCCTGTCTCAGCACACAACACTGTAACGCCACCGCTCAGGTTCTACTTTCTATTAGCACAAAATGTATCGCCCAACGCTCAGTGACTCCCCATCTCTGCACACAACACTGTATGGCCCACAGCTAAGTCTCTCCCCTCTCACACCACACAACACTATCGCCCACCGCTCAGCCTCTCCCATCACTCAGCACACAATACTTTAACCCACCGCTCAGGCTCTCCCTTCTTTCAACACAAAACACTATCGCCCACCGATCAGTTTCTCCCTGTCTCAGCACACGACACTGTATCACACACCGCTCAGTCTCCACCATTGTCTCAGCTTACAAAACTGTACCGCCCACCGCTCAGTTTCACCCCTCTATTAGCAAACAACACGGTATCGCCGACCGCTCAGTCTCTCCACTGTCTCAGCACACAACACTGTATCGCTCCCCTCAGTCTCACCACAAAACAGTACTGCCACCGCTCACTTACTCCCCTCTATCAGCACACAACACTCTATCACCTACCATGCAGTTTCTCCCCTGTCTCAACACACAACACTATATCTCCCACCGCTCAGTTTCTCCCCTCTACCAGTGCACATCACAGTATCGCATACCGCACAATTTGTTCCCTCTCTCGACACACAACACTATCGCCCACTGCTCAGTTTCTGACCTCTATCAGCACACAACACTATCGCCCACTGCTCAGTTTCTGACCTCTATCAGCACACAACACTATCGCCCAACGCTATGTCTCTCCCCTCTCTCAGCAAACAACACTGTATCGCACACCGCTCAGTTTCTCCCCTCTATCAGCACACAACACTGTTTCGCCAACCGCAGTTTCTCCCCTCTCTCAGCACACAACACTGTATCGCCCACCGCTCAGTTTCTCCCCTCTATCAGCACACAACACTGTATCGCCCACCGCAGTTTCTCCCGTTTCTCAGCAAACAACTCTATCGCCCACCGTTCAATTTATCCCCTCTCACCCCTCAAAACCATCGCCCACCGCACAATTTCTCCCCTCTCTCAGCACACAACAATAACGTCCACCGCTCAGTTTCTCTTCTCTCACCACACAACACTGTGTCGCCCACCGCTCAGTTTCACTCCTCTCTCGCCACACAACACTATCGCCCACCGCTCAGTCTCTCCCCTCTCTCAGCACACAACACTATAGCACACCGCTCAGTCTCTCCCCTCTGTCAGCACACAACTCTATCGCCCACCGCTGTTACTCCCCTGTCTCAGCACACAATACTGTATCGCCCACCGCTCAGCCTCTTCCCTCTCACCACACAACACTTGCCCACCGTTCCGTCTCTACCCTCTCTCAGCACACAACACTATCGGCCACCGCTCAGTCTCTCCCCTCTCTCAGCACATAACACTGTGTATCTCCACAGTGCGGAAACCTATTTTTTTACCCTTGAAACGCCCATTAAATCCCATCAGCCATCTGCTGCCATTATTTGGAACTCACCTATTCTGCACTTCAGCAGGGTAAGGGTTCAACACACAGCTGTTAGAGACTGTGCTTCACTTTGCTTGCTGTTGCGTCCATATATTTTTAGTCAAGCTTGGTCCACTTTTGCAATATTTCTGTACACAAGAAAATTTATTGCTATTAGGGCATTAGGCTTATGGATACCCTTGCATGAAGTGTTGTTGTCTCAGAGAGTGGTAGAGCATGTGCCTGAAGTAACCAGGAAACAGTGGGAAATCCAACAGGAAAACGGAACAAAATCGGAAAATAAAAAAGAGCAGGAACGGAGATCGAAACAAAAACAAATTATACACCAACTAAAATCGGAACGGAACAAAATGGAACACAGTAACAAAGGAAACGGAAGGGAAATTAAACGTATCGAAACGAAACGGAACGGAGACGGGAAATGTCGCAGACTAAACGGAACGAAACAGGAATGGAACAGAAGACGAACTGAGGAAATAGCATCCGTAACCGAAAAGAAATAGAACCTGAAGAGAAGCGAAATCGACACGATCGAAACCGGATCAGAAAACCAGCGGAAACGTAACTGTGACGGAATAACAGAAAAAACGAAAGGAAAAAAATAACGAGAGAAAGGAACCAACCGGAAAACGAATTAAATCGAAGAGGAAAATAAAAAGAGGAGAAACGGATTCCGATACGAAAAACAAACGTACGTCCACCGAAATCGGAAAGGAACGCAAAATGGAACTAGGGAAATGAAAGGGAAATGGGAACGGAACGGAAACGGGACGTAACTGAACGGATACGGTACGGAACGGAAACGGCAAAAACGGAAGAGAAACGGAACGGAACAGAAAATAACGGAGAAAATAGAAAGAATCCGAAACCAAAAATGAATGGAACTCGAATGGCGGAATCGAAACGATCGGAACCGAATTAAAAAACTATAGAAGACGGAACTATGACGGAAAGAAACGAACAAAAAGGAAACGAAAGGGGGAAAAATTAAACAGGATCCAGAAACCGAACGAAATCGAAACGGAGTCCCCCCAAAAAAACAAATCAAACGAACACGCACCGAAATCGGAAAACGAAATGAAAATAAATAAGAAAGGAAACGGAAGAGAAATGGAAACGAAACAGAACGGATACGGGACGGAACGGAACGGAGACGAACCAGAAAGAAACAGAAAAGGAACGGACACGAAATAGAAGGGATCTGAAACCGCAGCAGAATGGAACCAAAACGGAGACGGAATCGAAACGCGCGGAAATTGCACTGAAACGGAATAGAAACAGAACCAAACGAAAGAACGGAAAAGAAAGCAAAAAAATAAAGAGGAGGGATCCAACCGGAAAACAGAACTAAATGACCACGGAAAAAAGATAAGAAACGGTGTCTGAAACGAAAGCAAACACCGACAGAAATCGGAACAGAACACAAAATGGAACTGAGTAAGGAAAAGTGAAATGGAAACGAAATGGAACGGAACCAATACGGGACGTAATGGAACAGAGACGGAACGGAATGGAGACGGGGCGGAACGGTACGGACACGGGCCCGAGACTAAACAGAACAGAAAAACAAAGAAAATAAAGGGGATCCGAAACCAAAAAGGAAAAGAACCGGAAGAGAGACGGAATCGAAACGATCGGAACCCAATCCGAAACATCTAAAAACGGAACTGTGACGGAATTTTAACGAAAGAAAAAAACGGAACCAAAGGGAAAAAGAAAACGAGAGAAACCAACCGGAAATGGAACGAAATCGAAATAGATATAAAAAAGAAGACACGCGGTCCGAAACGAAAACCAAACACCCACCGAACGCGGAACGGAGGTCGAAACGGAACTGAATAATGTAGGGGAAGGGAAATGACAACGGTTTGAAAAGGAACGGATACGGGACATAATGGAATTGAGACGGGACGGAACGGGGTCAAAGCGGATCGGAGAAGGAACGGAACCGGAACGGAACAGAGACTAAATAGAAGGGATCCGAATCCCAAAACGAATGGTAGCGGAAGAGAGGCGGAATCGAAACAATCGAAACCGAATAAGCCATCGGAAAAGTAACTGTGACGGAAAAGAAACAAACAGAACAGAACCGAAAGGGAAAAGAAAACAAAAGAGAACGGAAACCAACCGGAAACGGAACGAAATATAAACGGAATTAAAAAAGAGAAGAAACGAAGTCCGAAACGAAAACAAACCAAACACCCAGCCAAATCGAAACGGAACACGAAATGGAACTGAAAAAGGAACTCAAAGGAATTAGATCGGAATGGAAAGGATCGGAGACGGGACGGAATGGAACGGAGACGTGACGGAACGGATCGGAGACAAAAACGGAACGGAACAGAAAATCAACGGAGACGAAATAGGAGAGATCCGAAACCGAAGGAGAATGGAACTGGAACAGAAGCGGAATCGAAACGCGCAGAAGCGGAACTGAAAAGGAATAGAAACACAAACAGAGCGAAAGGTCAGAGATAAAGAGAACGGGAACCTACCGGAAATCGGAACTAAATCGAAACGGATATAAAAGAGAAAAAAACGGAATCCGAAAACAAACCAAACGATCACCCAACGAAATCGGAACGGAACACAAAATGGAACTGAGTAAGGAAACGGAAGGGAAATGGAGACGGGACGTAACGCAACGGAGACGGGACGGGGAAGGAACAGAAACGGGATGGAGAGAATATACAAATGATCCGAACAAAAAAGGAATGGAAACGGAAGAGGCGGAATCGAAACGATCAGAACCGAATCCAAAAACCACACAAAACGGAACTGTAACTGAACAGTAACAAACGAACATAAATGAACCGAAAGGGAAAAGAAAACGGAAGAGAACGGGAACAGGAAACTGAACGAAATCGAAACAGAAATAAAAAGAGACTAAGCGGAGTCACAAACAAACAAACAAACCAAAGGAACACCCACCGAAATCAGAACCGAATCCGGAACCGCTAAGGAATGGAGCTGGAACAGAGGCGGAATCGAAACGAGGAACCGAATTCGAAACCTATCGCGAACGAACTGATACGGGATAGAAACAGAAATGAACAGAAAGAAACCGAAAGGGAAAAGAAAACGAAAGAGAACGGGACCAACCGGAAACGCAAGGAAATCGAAACGGAAATAGAAGAAACGGAGTCCGAAAAGAAAAACCAAATTAACACCAACCGAAAACGGAACGGAAAACAAAATGGAAATAACGAAACGGAGTGAAACAGAAAGGAGACGGGACGTGACGGAAACCAGACGGGACGAAACGAATACAGGTGGGACGGAACGGAGAAGGAACGGCACACAAAAGGAACGGACAGAAAATAGAAGGGATCCGAAACTGAAAAAAAATTTAATCGGAACGATCAGAACCGAATCCGAAAACCATCGGAAACGGAACCGTGACGGAATAATAACGAACAAAAAGGAACCGTAAGGGAAAAGAAAACGAAAGAGAACGGAAACCGGAAACAGAAAGAAATCGAAACGGAAATAAGAGTAGAAATGGAGTCCCAAAAAACCATACGAACGCCCAACGAAATCGTAACGGAACACAAAATGGAACTCAGGAAACGGAAGGGAAATGAAAACGGAATGGATCAGAACGGAGACGGGACGGAACGAAGACGGAAGAGATAGGAGATAAAACGAAAAATAATCGGAACGGAGCAGAACAGAAACGGACACGATATAGAAAGTACCCGATTCCTAAGCAGAATGGACCGGAGGCGGAATCGAAACGCGAGAAAACAGAACTTAAACGGAATGGAAACAAACGAACGAACTGAATGGAAACTAAATGGGAAATAAAATGAAAGAGAAGTGATCCAACCGGAAAACGGAAGTAAATCCAAACGGAAATAAAAAAGACAGAGTCCAGACGGAAAACACCCAGCGAAATCGAACCGGAACACAAAATGGAACTGAATAAGGAAAAGGGTGAGAAACTACAACGTAATGGAACCTCACGGAAACTGGACGGAACGGAAAAGACGTGACGGAATGAATCGGATACTGAATGGAACGGAAGAGGAACGAAACAGGTATGGAACGAAGAGGAAATAGAGGGGATCCGAAACCGAAAAAGAATAGAACCGGAAGAGAGGCGGAATTGACACGATCGAAAGCGGATCAGGTAACCATCGGAAACGTAACTGTGACGGAATAGAAACAGAATGAAACGAAAGGGAAAAATTAACGAGAATCATCACTACGTCTATGACCTGAATAAACGTCCGCATTATCTTGTGTACATTTTAGTATAAAACTGCATAACCTTCAATATCACCGTGAAAACTTCAGTACAAATATGCTTATATTGTATTTCCGTGTTCAGTATACCTCAACACAAAATTCAATTCCACGCAAAGTAGG
>Ga0123353_10011038_pt1 | contig 12684 bp, 7 predicted proteins | sample TergutLab28metaG_3_FD_92763 | JGI IMG/M metagenome (GOLD analysis project Ga0123353, IMG submission 92763) | Labiotermes labralis P3 segment gut microbial communities from Petit-Saut dam, French Guiana - Lab288 P3 | ecosystem: Host-associated > Arthropoda: Insects > Digestive system > Gut ... | reverse complement strand
TTTTCATTGATATAAAATCCTTCCGATCGCACTATGGCCCTGGGGTCGACTCAGCCTCTGACAGAAATGAGTACCAGGAGCATTTCCTGGGGGTAAAGGCGGCCGGTGCGTAAGGCTGACAACTTACCACCATCATGTGCCTTTGTCACGAAATCTGGGAACCATAAATTTCTGGAACCCTCTGGGCCACTCCAAGTTTGTTATGGGATTGCTTTACCTTTACCTTTACGAATCATAAGGCCAGTGTTTAGACACACACAAAACCATATTCTCAAGCACCAACAAACTCTTTAAAAAAGACAATAAACAGTATATCTTCACAAACGAACACGCTAGTCCTTTAACAGTCTTATTCTGCTCCACACCGTCCTGTTTTCCTTATCACAACCATTGAAATTCACCGTCCAACACAACACGGCGAAATTCAGTTGTATGTGACATACTGGTCCACCCTTCTGCTCCACATCGCAGAGATCCCACTCTCCTTTTTTATTATGCAAAGGGGACATCTTGCAATTCCGCTTCTGTTATATATACCAATAAAGGAACAGCGATTTTTCCCGACGGGAACTGCGTCCAAGTCTCGGGGTACCAATATAATTTTACAGAACGTTTAGAGCAAATTCAGGGATCCAAATTGTGAAGAATTCTACTCAAACAAATCTCGTGTAACAACACAGGTTTAAGGCTGTATCTCCGACACCAGAGTGTCAACCGAGAAGCCCTGCATTTCCGCGGGATATGGGCGAAATTTGGTATTCCACAACGGCATTCCTTTACGCTATAATTGGTACGTTTAATTTTTTATAATTTTAAAGTGACTTTTTAATTTTACTCCACCCCTTTCTGCATAAATGCAGTGTGCATCACCAATAATAATTTTTTTTTAAGTTTCATTTTATCTTCCAATCTGAAAGGCGCGTCTATAATTTACAGCGGTTGCGCGAAAATTCAAATTTACTTACAAGCGTTCTACTCCAATTAATAAACCAGAGGCGTTTTAGACTTTCACTTTGCAAGAATATCTACACGAATGCTGTCGGACCTGGTCATCACATGGCGTTTACATTCTGTGAAAATGTTAACTGAGAACAAACAACATCTACTTAAGATAACATAAATTAGGTAAAGTACAGAGTGCAGGACGCTATGTCATGCGCACTCACTGCGAAGTTCATCAGGAAATGCAAATCAGTGCGTTAACAACACATCATATTCTGGTGTGTTGTTCTAGAGCGAGCGAGCTGGATAGTCCCAGAGAGGGACACAGTAAGCAAAATGATCCTCATTTCGTCCTGATGGCCAGTAGATAAACTTATTCCCTACGATATTACATACGTCTGCAAGATCTATTAGGATCCACCAGCAAAAACATAATATCGGAAAGATTAATATCTTAAGTCTGAATACTGACAGGCTGAATTGAAATTTGTTTAATTTGGGCAGACAGTCCATCACTTACGAATCGAAAATTATGCTGTAGGCTGACTGGAAACACTTTCGAATTCTGGCGTATTTAATGCGAAACTTTACGTCGGCTACATCCCTGAACCTAAAGTTCCCAGTCACTATTCGCGGAGTATAACCAACATGACGCAACTTTTCACAATTTCTATATTTCTGTAAGTCGCTCTACATGTTTCAGAGGGTTTCTCTGTCCATCATCGGAAGCTCAAAACTGCACACACAGCGTCACGTAGTTGTTAGACCTATACTGGTATTTGAAGTACTGTGGCTGCATATACAGCCTCAGTACCGATAACTTCAAATAAAGATATGTAACCGAAGTCAACATTGCAAGTTTGGCGAAGCACAGGCTGAGGGATCCCTGATGATGGTTTATGTAAACCGAAACATGTTGCAGCAACTGTTATAATTTTAAATGATTTTAACTCTTTAATAATTTTATAATAATTCATGTGTGTTAATTGGACAAATAAAGGACTTAATATGTAGGGTCGTGCTGATTTTATGAAGATTTTTTAACCGACATATTTTGAAAAATAATTTCATATATAAGTTGAAATATCAATCTCCACGGTCGTGTATATATATATATATATATAAAAGTAAACAATTATATGCATGAGCAATATATAGCCTGAAGATCGCCGCATTACTGTCGAAACATGTAGTTGCCTCAGTTAAATGTACGAAACATCACCTCACAAACTACGGCTGTGTTAGACGGTTATACCAACTGATTTAATCAAACAGCGAACACTGAAAGGGCTGACAGCTTGCGAGAGGGAACAAGATCCGGATCCCGCTCGCAAGCTGTCAGCAAAGCCTGTATGACATATACCATTGCTGAGTGTACAGTGCTAAAATCCCTGATGATGGACAGAGGAACTGTCCGAAACATGTACAATTTTATTCCAAAATAAATTTGAGAATTTAGTGCATCTAGTTGGTTTTATTATAAGAACATATCATGATTCACAGTCATCTGAATGTCGAAAAAGGGATTTCGTGTTCACAAAAACCGCCAAGTTCGAATTTGAAGTCCTCACAGTGGTGTTGCATGAAGATTCGAGATTTCTGGGATGTTATGTTGCTTCGACTGGTAAGAACCTACTGAATTTGCGAAGGTTCGAAGTGACTTAATCTTCGTCGTCAAGCAGTCCAAAAAGAATCTATAATCCTTCGCAACGCTGGTAACTATTTGCCAGTAGGTACGGCGTTAACATCCTGTGAGGAATGAATCTTCACGTCATCCACTAGTGTTAAGTGAACCAATGTAGACAAAGACGAGCTGCCAATATGGAGTGAATGGGGAATACCCTCATATACTGACATTTTGCAAAGAAATCCCTTGGAAAGGAGGTGAGAATTATAAGAAGACGGTTCTTACACTGATAATTTGCGAGAATCGATGATAGATGTAGCTGATGGGAAAAGGTATCCAAATGTGAGCCTTAGCATTAGCGATGTGAACATTTGGGTTCTGCTGCCGAGCACTGTGTTCACGGCATGCCATCAGCAAGTGCGTGCAGTTCTTAACTGCTGCAGATCAGCATGTATGGCACGTAACCGACATTTTACTTCGAAACCAAGTCAGACAGTTTCTCTATTGTAAGCCGAACAGTACGACACTTCATTACCAAACACCGAAATTAACGCCAAGTTTTGTGACATGTCTGAGCACATCGTCCTCTCGGGGTTGTAGCTGCATAAGCAGATTTACGTTTTGAACAGCAGGAATTTTGTATGGATAAGAAACCAACTAGATGTCACTTTTGTGTTATCTTTATTTCTCCTTTACAAGTTGCTCAACATGTTTCGGGCAACCATGTGTCCATCTTCAGTAGCTGACGACTGCGTAGTGTTATCGTCACGTGTTGGTATTGTGCCGTGACTGCAGGAAGGCTGTCAGAAACGGTTAGCAGGCAGTGTGTCCATTGAGCGAACTCCTCAATGGACACACTACCGGTTCTGACAGCCTTCCTGCAGCCACGGCACAACACCAACACGAGGCGATAACACTACGCAGTCGTCAGCTTCTGAAGATGGGCATATGGTCGCCCGAAACATGTTGAGCAACTTGTAAAGGAGAAATAAAAGATAACACAAAAGTGACATCTAGTTGGTTTCTTATCCGTACTGAATTACGATGCACGGTCAACCACACATCAGATTTAGCAGGAATTTTGTAGAATGTTTAAGTCACCATAAGTAAGGCGACACAGATAGTAGAACAAATGATATCTATGGAAAGGAATTTTTATCTGAGAAGCAGGTAGTGAATCAACCACTCAGCAAATTCCCTGCCCCTCGTAAACCACGAAGTTTAATTACTGTATTTGCAATATCCTGCAAGTCCTCTTATCCTAAACCAGTTGAGTCTAGTCCGCAACTCACATGCTTTATATTCCATAGATTTTTTATGGCATTCCCAATAAAATAGGACTCTATCCTTGAGATTTTACAGTTAAAATTGTATTCGCATTTCTCTTCAGTCTCGTATGTTTTACATCCCGCCAGTTTTCTCCTCAGTATTCAATTTCCCAATTCCCAGGCTACCTGCTTTCCCTTAAACCAAAATATTTTCCTCAGCACCATGTTCCCAAACTCTTGCAAATTCAATACGACACATTTTCCATAAAAGTGACCGCATGGGGATTTTAATAAAAAAATAATATTATCATAAGAGTATTCTCTCATACCTGCAGCGGTATTCTAATCAACATACATCGTGTGCGTCACAGGAAGAATTTCTTTCTGATCGGCTAGAGGGTAAACGTTTGAAATTTTGAAGTCGCTTACACACGTGGACTTTGTCCAATTGAGTAACATACTTAATTTTCTGATGACTTACAATACGGTAGCCCGCCTTACAAGTTCCTGTCGTAATTATTCATAGAAATAAATTCGTATTATAAACATGTCATAATTTCATGAAGTGTTAATTGTTTCTTACTGTAATGAACTCGACCAGCAATTATAAAGTAAACAAAAAGTACTATGTATAAGACAAAATCTATACAAGTGAATAAATTATGCTAAGATAAATTGTAAGAATAATTGTTAAAATTTGTTATATTTCTTTAAAGTTGTAAAGATCATTGCCTATTGCCACAATCATAACTGGATGCAGCGAAATGTGATGGTGGATTCTTTCATGACGCTGACGGTATTGCAAACTACCGCTGAGAAGAATCTTGGGATCAGTACCGCTAAAACAACATTTTGAAATTTATGGTACACAATGTCCGAAATATGCCTGGTGACAAAAATATGTCCATTAGCCAGATAAGAATTGTCTTCAAATTCTACTCTTTGATTCAGTACACTGAGGCAGAAATTTATTGTATGTTCTAATTTCAACAAGAAACAAATCAGCGATATTTGTGGGGGTGGGGGATTTGCCCCTACTCACTTCTTGACGGCAGATAAAGTTTAAAACGCTCCGTGTTTTGTATTAACAAATAAATAACTTCATAGATGTTGTTCCATACTGTGATAGTACTATTCGAATCGACAACCAACAAGATCCATTTTTCCAAAAGTTCCATATTTAAAATATTCGTCTAATAAGTCACCGTCAATGAAGGTACCGGTAGGCTGTGCCCTTGCCTACCATCACAAAAGATCGCAGCATATACCACTGTACGTACATAACATAACATTATGTAAAATGTCACACAATAGTTTCTCAAAACATACGCACATTAAAAGTTACATATATTTTGTTACAGCATTTACTAATTTCGAATTCAGTACTTAACCTCTTTGCAGGTACACAATAAGCATTTTTATCTTGTTTAGGCTTTATGAAACGGTGGATTATTCGCTCAGGAAAAAAAACAGCGATTTTTGCAAATCTCATATTCTCACTGAAAATCAAAATTTAAAATTAGTGTTGCTACGTTTTGTGTGAGAAGCAGTACTCACCAGTGACATCTGTAGCTGTGAGTCCGAGTGTGAGGAGCAGACAGAGCAGTGGGTACGTGGTGAGCACGTGAGAAGCGAACCGAGCCATGGGGAGTGCGAGGACTGCCGTGCCTTCCCGAACCGCATCACGACTATCCAACTGTGCGTCTAGCTACCACAGCGACGCCAGCTGCATGACGCCGGCGCGCTGCAAGCACAAGCACATTGTCAGTGGCAAGTACTACATCCGCAATTCGACCATAAGTCGGAATCAACCGACAACAAAAGGCGTAGGACACATGCATTTTTTACCATAAGAAGATACGCCCTTCGCCCCGGATAATGTTTCTTTCGTTATCATCATCGGAATATTGTGCATTAAAACAATTAAGAAGTGAAAAATAATTAAATTATAACTATGTCAAAATTAAATAAAGTACCAAAAGCTCAGTCGGTATAGCGACTGACTACGGGCTGGACGGTCCGGGATCGAATCCCGGTGGGGACGAGATTTTCCGCCCGTCTAGGCCGACCCTGGGGCCCACCCAGCCTCCTGTAAAATGGGTAACTGGCCATTCCCGGGGGTAAAGTGCGGCCGGGGCGTGCTGCTGACCACTCACCCCCTTCTAGTAACGCGGTCATGGAAGAGTAGAGCTATACCTCTACCCACCCTCTGGGCCACACCGGACCCATAAGAGGATCACTTTACTTCACTTTACTTACCAACAAATATAATATAATACACAGATTTTACAATTCATGCACTACCACACGGACGTTTTTCGACGTTTTACGAGTCACTCTTAGGAAGTGTGTATGAATATTCGTATGAAAATAGTTACAAATAGATAAAATTAGTTAAAATTGTGCTAAAAACTTTTTAAGTTAAAATTGTATTTTAATACAATTTTAACTTATTTCATTTATTTATAATCTATGTGTTTATACAAACATTGATATACCCTCCCGAAGGATGATCCACAAAGTGTCGAAACACGTCGGAGTTCTACTGACTTAATTGTAAAAACTTTAAATTATAATATAGTGCATTTGTTAGTACTTTCTTGAATTGTAACAAATAGGCACGAATATGAATACCATAAAATATTTCCTAGTCACTAAGAAAGACAACTGAGTGTTGATATAAACTGGAACAAATTTTTCTACCGCAATATTTTCTCACTCAGCTTTGACCGCCACGCATATATTATACACTATCAACAGCACAGAACAAATTTCGTATATTTGGTGTTAGTCTATTTGGTCCAAATTTGAAAACATGGAACGGACAAAAGCTCAAGTCGAGTTGTCATACAAAGACAACTGACGAAACTCCACGACACACGACCGCCTTTCTGTAGATGACAAGTGACTATAATCAGTCATAGAAGTTCTGCACACAAGGATATTTATCTGTGAATCTGGGAGAAGACATATACTGCGTATTGGCACAGCATAAAGTCCTTTAATTCTTGGTAATCTGATAGTCGCTCAGTTGTTCAAAAACTTCTCTTATTACCAGGTAAATACTCCAGTATACCCTTCAGTGTTTCCAAAAGTCCGCGACTGGAACCTGAAATCCACCAGATCAATGTCAAACTCGCCCAGTCAGTGTCTGTAAGGCATAACATCCTTTCAGTAATGTCTAGATCCCCATTTGGTCTCTTTCATTTAGATTTCCTGAAGAAAATCTCGCAAGCTTTTTCATATACCATATTTCCACGAGTATAAGACGCTATAGATTTCAAGGATACACCCTAACGAGGACAGTCTTCTTTTCCCATCACCCCTATTAAATGTGAGTTATTAATATGTTTGTTTGTGGCAAAATTGGTGGTTGAAACTCTAGAAAATTTCATGTTTGGAAAATATCTGCCCGGACTTATGTTATATATCAAGAAGAGGACAAGTACGAGAAAGAGAGGACGATCTGCAACCTTGTCCATGTGCTGCTGTGTATGTAACGACTTCTCGTTTTAATTCCGCCTCATAACGCAGCCGTTTCGAAGTCAACGCAAGCAGACAATTACCTGCGGCCTTTCGGGATTCAAATTTCGTACAAAAATTAAGGTATGCCTATGCTCACTGGTGGGCCTCGAGCGCGTAGTCGATATAGCGACTTGCTACGGGCTGGAAGGTTCGGGGATCGAATCCCGGTGGAGGCAACATTTTCCGCACTAGTTCAGACCGACACTGGGGTCCCCATCCAGCCTCCAATACAAAGGGAACCGGGTCTTTCCCAGGGTAAAGCGGCCGGGGCGTGGAGTTGATTACCCACCCCCACCTAGCACAATGGTTCAAGAAAGATTAGAGCTCTACATCTATTCCCTCTCTGGGCATTCATGGCCTGTTCTAGGGTGAACTTTACCTATTACCTTTACCTAGGCTCACTGAGCGAGTAGAGGTCACACCGTAATACTCAACAGTAATAACTCCCACTCCCTTTCCCAAGTGTCGACTGTAATAAGCGAAAACATGCGTACGTGTAACAACGGAAGCTCTTGGTCGCAGAATATTAAAACGCCTCCGCCGATCCCGGTGTGGGCCTGCAGCCGCTAGCTTGTTGGGATTACGGGTTCGAATCACGCGGGGTAAATGAATGTCTATCTCGTGTGAATGCTGTGTGTGCTGTCAGGTACAGATCTCTCTGACGGACCGATCGCTCGTCCAGAGGAGTCCTACCGAATGTGGAATGTCTGAGGGCGATCTCGAAATCTCAACGATGAGGAGACCTAGTCCCACTAAGGCTGTCAAGCCATGAAAAAAATATATATTCAGTCTCCAAGACACCCTCGCCCATGAGGTACTTTATACACGGCTACAAGGATGAGAAATTTTAGAAATGGAAATAGGTAAAGGTAAAGTGTTCCCGTTACAGGCCCGGTGTGGCTCAGATGGCGGGTAGAGGTATAGCTCTACTCTTCCATGACCACACACTAGAAGGGGGTGAGTGGTCAGCAGCACGCCCCGGCCGCACGTTGACCCCGGGAAAGTGCCGGTACACATTTTACAGGAGACTGGGTGGGCCCCAGGGCCGGTGGACGGGCGGAAAATCTCGTCCCCACCGGGATTCGATTCCGTACCGTCCAGCCCGTAGTCAGTCGTTACTGACTGAGCTACCCGGGCCACAGAAATGGAAATAAGTATAAATAATTTACGAAACTTCTATGTTGTTAATTTTGTATTTAATTACCTTGATAGGCCAGACCCTCTGTTTGATATTTCTTGGGATTTCCAATTGAAAGTTCGTTGAGATATGACTGGTGCTGGCCACTTTCCACAAATGTTGCATTCATAACCTTATCTAGGGTCGCAGTTGTAAAGGTAATTCGTAAAGATTGTCAAAAATGTGCGCTGAACAAGAAAATGCATCAGCAACACATTATTTTCTATCATTAAAACAAATTTACATTCGTAATATATCATTATAAAATGATGTATCAGTCAAACACAACAAAACTTTATTATGTTTATTATTGTACTAGGACAAGATGTTTCGATTCTTATAGAATCATCTTCAGGCCCTTCTAAGAAAATAGATCCTTACTTAAAATGTTTTAAAATGCTCTGTGGGATTTAATAAACAATGCCTTGTTAATGCCTTGTTAAGAATGTGATCCCTAAATACGCCGGGATCCTACAGCGCATTTTTAAACATTTTAAGTAACGATCTATTTTCTTAGAAGGGCCTGAAGATGATTCTATAAGAATCGAAACATCTTGTCCTAGTACAATAATAAACATAATAAAGTTTTGTTGTGTTTGACTGGCACATCATTGTATATTTATATATGTGTTAAACACTTCGGGATGGCAACACATTAAATTACATTGGTAAGTTAAGAGGCTGGAATTGGAGTTTTGAGATTTCAAACCAAATTGACGCCTACAATATAACAATCATACTGGTCCAGAGAGTCACTGATAATTTAAACATACTTCACTGAAGGGAAAGTTTAAATTTTCATGCCATGCAACAGAACAAAATCTCTCGTTTGTTTCCTGCTTCTATTCCCCGCATTTTACGACCACAGTGCCTTGTAAGTTAGCTTATGAAACATCCATCTCCGTAAGGTTCATCGTGCAGCTGTCTGTAAAATGTCGACCGGTTCATTCTGTGTGTGGAAGAATAACTTTTTGGAAACTACACTAAACTTTTGCTAATCGGAAACTCATCCACGTTTTTAATGTGCACGGTGAAGAGGCGATTACCAGTGCGTCTGATGATTGCAGATGATCGGTACGATTAATGTTTATGTTTGCCAGTTTGCCACAGGAAAATGCCATGCCTGTTACTTAAATGCCGCTGTGACTCGACTTCGAAAAGAAGTAATTTTCAAAGGTCATATTCCAATAACCACCACTATCTTGCAAGAATTTGAATACACAAAAGTCATGCAAATGAAACCCGAAATATATATATATATATATAAATTTCCAGAAAGGTGTAGTGATATCTTTCGGAATCAGATTAAGCCAGCAATTAGAATAGAATTGCATGGTTTGTTGAATTTCATGTTTTGCTAACCGTGCATCCTGGTACATCTTTCTGGGTAAACGACCAACTTGATTCACAATTACGTTATATAAGATTTTTAATATTATAATCCTCTACATGTTTCGATCACCACTGTGCTCATCATCAGGAGGTCGAATTGTATTAATATAGCATCTGGTATAGTACTCTACTCTGCTATAGTACTAGTACTATACCAGATGCTATATTAATACAATTCGACCTCCTGATGATGAGCACAGTGTTGTTCGAAACGTGTAGAGAATTGTAATAATAAACGTTTTATATAACATAATTGTGCTCAAGTTGGTCATTTACCCAGAAAGTTGCGTGGTTTGTTGTCTTCTGGCGTGTTTGCAGCATGACGACACCCGACATCATACAGCCCCGTCACACCGTGAAACAGATTCAGCATTGTGTTACTCCATCCGCCATATTCAGCATTGTGTTACTCCATCCGCCATATTCAGCATTGTGTTACTCCATCCGCCATATTCAGCATTGTGTTACTCCATCCGTCATATTCACCAGATTTGGCACTCGACGATTTTCACTTCTTCTGGCCAGTAAAAGAAGCCCTACGTAGACGTCACTTCAGATACGATGAGGAGATAAAGGAGGCCGGTGCATGACTGGTTGGCAAAACAACCAAAAGACTTCTTCTCCCGCCAATTTGTGTCTTAGTGTAACGCTGGAGGACGCGGTGAGGACTATGTTGCAGATCAATGTGGCTGAACTGTATCTATTCTCGCAATAAATTGTTTTATATATTCTTCCGGTTTTCATTTGATTGACCCTCTAGTTTTGTCTTCACGCTTTCTGTGCATGAAATTCATAATATGGACATTTTTGGTCTCCATTTTTATTTATGATTCAGATGAAATTATTTCTCTTATACTTATTTTATGATAACTTATTCTACCAGAAATTATTTCTCTCGGCGTAGCCTGTTTCTAGCTAGGTCGGTAGGTTTGGCTCAATGGGATACAGGTGTGCGTTTATTGAATCGGAATTTTATTTTCATTAGTAATAGACAACATAGGTTTGCTGTTGAATTGTTTAGAAGAGCTGTGTGTGACGTATTTTAAATAATTCTAAGTATAAATTCAAAACATGGCTTCGGTTGTAATCTTCAAGTTATCCCTGCACCTGTTTATCTCAGCAATAATAAAATTTGTAAATTACGTGCGTACAAACTTGTAAGCATTTATCACTAGCGAATCAGTTGTTAACTACATCTTTCGAACAGTGAATGACAAGTGTATCTCCTACGAACAAACAAAGACACGTGTTTTTTTCTGACAGTTAAAAACAACTGCATATCCTATGAAAAAGTAAAAAACAAGCGTTCATAAGGCTTCGTGAAGAAAAATCTACGATAATTGTCTACAAATGTAAGTAAATCTGATGGTTGTTTCCGAAATTGGGAACAGCCTATTTTAAGTAAATTTTGGGTGTTATGAATGGATTCGACCCCTGGAATTGGCTACACTCTCGAGCTCTGTGCTCCAGGTTCTTTTGCGTAGCCAGGCCCATTTGCTGCATTGAAAAACCGGATAATTTCGAGGTTGGTGATTATTTTGAAAATATCTGTAAAAGAATTATGAGGCACTCAAACTTTTACATTAAGGTTATTACTGAAAACTATCACGCCGTTCGTTCTCAGAGCCTTTAAACTGTTCACTGTTTACTTCAAAATTGTGGTACTTGTCAAAATGGTATCACGCTACGAACCCAATTATTTGACTGATCTTTTGTCAGGAATTGGTCATGTGGTATATGGGAGTCAGACGCTCATATGCCACGCACACACAAATCATAAGTTTTCTTCTTCTACTCGATTCACAAGCCTGGAATCGAACTAGGTCCATCGACGTATTTTCAGTTACAGTACATTAAATATTGCAAGGAAATATTGTTTACTTCAGTCAGTTTCATATAATAGTTACTTCGCAAATTTTTTCGTTTTTATTCAGTCTATTCTCTCTTGCAGTTTTATTGTACAGAAATCAAACTGGTAAATAATGCAAAAACTTAAAAAGCTGTACAACACTTTTACACGCTTCGTATAGCGAATATTAATTAAGTTACAACTTAAAAAATAAAAATTTATTTTGGTCCCCTTCTCCAAAGCAGTGACACACGCACACACACACACACACACACACACATATATATATATATATATATATATATATATATATATATATATTATGTTTGTAACTGCAAGAAACACACATATGTGGAAAATGAGAAATTGAGTAAACAAACCCTCCAGCATACATGGCCTCGGATTCCCCTGGGATATGACGCCTCAGAGTCTGTACAGATTTACACACTTAGGGAAAAGCTCGGTACTTTCAACCTCGGGGCAGAAAAAAAACTACGCGTGTGTTTCGTTTTTGCACACAAGTACCTGTTCTAACCCGAGTATGGAGGCAGCCAGATCCACTAAACGTCGGCAAATTTCTACCAGAATACACGGCGTCACTCACCAGAACACTGCAGTCTGTATAGCAATCGCCTTATGAACATCAAACCTCATGCTGATGTACAAAACCTCTGGTACAGCTCTTGTATCCCTAATTTCAAAATCAAAAACAGCGCACATCCTTAACAGACACGCTAATATTAGAACAAAAAACGTCAAGCATTAATAGATTATTTTCCTGTAACGGTAACCATAAGTCGATGTCAGTCCACTTGACGGAACTGTAGGAAAAAGCCAAACAAATATGACGTCTACGAAAGACGGTGTCCAGTAAGGGCGCAGTGCGCATGCGCATCCTGAACGG
>Ga0123353_10011037_pt1 | contig 12684 bp, 5 predicted proteins | sample TergutLab28metaG_3_FD_92763 | JGI IMG/M metagenome (GOLD analysis project Ga0123353, IMG submission 92763) | Labiotermes labralis P3 segment gut microbial communities from Petit-Saut dam, French Guiana - Lab288 P3 | ecosystem: Host-associated > Arthropoda: Insects > Digestive system > Gut ... | reverse complement strand
CTAAAGTTGCATTTTATATATTTATTCAACAAATATAAGTACTGAATATTTTAAACATGGTATATACTCTCCGTTTTTTCTCTTCAAAATGCAGTTTGTTTCATAATTCTAACGTATTTGGTTACTGTATTATTCACATTTTTATATACAGGATGTGCTAATATTTAAAAAATAATTCCGGCGCCAAAAGGTTAATCTACAAACAAAAGACCTAAAATATGATATAAGCATTGAAAACATACTATTCTTTAGCCTTTCAGAACCCAGAACATTTCCTTGGAATGTAGATAGCTTCGAGATGCCGAGTGCAATTTTTTTTTTTAAATAGCTATCCGATAGGCCTTAAACTGAAATTATAGAGAATTTTTCTACTAGTGCGCTTTCTGGCGGGGCATTGAAAATTTTCATGTGGTAACGCTTAGGGTTGCTCCATGGTTGTCCCTTTTAAAAACTTATTGTATCTGTAGGTGTTTTTGTCATTGAATTCCCACACTAACTACTGTTAGGCAACTAGAACTCTAGCTACATATTACGGAAATCACAGACCAATCCAAAATGCTCTCCGACAACCATGATCCCTTCATATTGAAATAATAATTAACTTGTAAAAACTGCAAAGTTTCACTTAATATACAACAAAAGAATATTACAAAAAAAGAGGCAGATTTAATGTTAAATTTCTAGATCCTGCAACAAGAATATTTCTGACTATGAAGCATGAGTTTATTTTGAACACAAAATTAATCAGACATGTGTGTTAATCCACCTTCTGAATGCTTCAAGTAAAACTAGCTTTTGACTATTTATGTATAATTATGTCATATATTCAGCAACTATAAAATCAGTGCTGTGGTAAATGTCTGCCTCACTGCCATTCAGGAAGTTAGATACGCTTCAACATTTGCATGTCCTTCGAACGTGCAGAAGCGTAAAATGCATATGTGTTCGGAGTACTTGTACGAACAGTGCGCCTAATTTGAACAGTCGTAAAAAATTAACTTAAAATATTAACACGTACCGTAAAGATACAAAAGGTGTTTCAGAACACGTGGCGATGTTTCAATGGAACCTGATCTGTCAGGGAAAATTTAACATCGATTTATCTTGATGGAGCCAAAGGTTTGCCGGACATGTCGGTAAATATTTCCTAAATCATGTCTTCTCAAACTGTTGTAGCGTACCGCTACTGGTACGCCAAATATTCTTTGCTGGTACACAGTCTTAATAAAATACAAAAACAGTTTAACAACCGTCAAAAACACAACTTTGTAAAAATATAAGTTAACCAGCTGCATGCTTCGACCCTCTAGACACACGCTGTAGAGTGACACGAATACCTTAACGTCTTAACGCCCAATATAGAACCAAACGATATATACAAGCAAAATTCCACTTCAAACAATCCCTCATTTTTAAAAACTGAATATTTTAATAACTGCCTTCCCTAATCTAATTTCAATTTAATTTTAATCTTGTAATTTTAGTCTATAATTTTAATCTCGAAATCAAATTATTATATTTAAATACCAGACCTGTACCAAAACCTCTAATTAGCGAGAACTCCCTTCCGCACATGATCCGTATACTTCCTGGTATGTTTCAAATTTCAGCCTGAAGATGGCCACTAGAAGGTAGAAACATGCAGCTTGTTAACTTAATATTTTTATAAAGTTATGTTTCTGATGGTTGTTAAAATGCCTTTATTTATTCTCCAACACAACGGGATGCATAAAGTTAAGACTACTTAATAAAAAAACTGAGATAAAAATAGGATAAGAATTAAAAAATAAATACAACATTAAAACTATATTGATAATACGCAGAATTTCGGGTAATATTACACAACTCATCCCTTCTGTCAGCCAGTCTTTCGAAATTCAGCGTTTTATTCAAGTAAAAAATTGTTACTAGTGGTACGTGGAAAGTGTTAAATTTGATTTAGGATTACCCTAGCGAATACGTTTGAGAAACCCTGCACCAAATCACACTGCGTCACGTACCTCGCCATGGTTGTACTTATATTCAGATACAGTCGTAAGACGTAAGAACCCTGAAATTCACTTAATGTTTACTGTTGATACGTTAGTTGGCTAAACTTAAACTTTACACATGATGAGAGTATCCAGGAGAAAAGAAGTGATACAGTTGTCCCTTTGCTTAATCAAACACTATAACATGACGAGGAATAAGGCACTGAAGTGCAGCTCCAGCTTTCTTGTTGGCCATGCTATATGTTAGGTTGTTAGATTCTCGCCTCTCACCGCGGAGGTTCTGATTTTATCCATGCCATTCAGCTTGGGATTTGTGGTGTTCACAGTGGCAACAGCACATCTATTAAGCGAGAACGTCGGCTTTCCTTTCTTAGCCTCATTCTCCTAGTTCTCCACACGCGCACGCACGCACGCACGCACGCACGCGCTCACACACATTCCTCTCGTCATCTTTGGCACCATTTGAGCTTAAGGACTGAGGGTGTCTTTAAGTACAACACACCCTCACTGCATTCGTAAATGACCTGAAGGTGAGTGGTTACCTTCACCTCTGCCTCTATAAACCCCTATGGCGTAGCCACGTCCCTTAACGACCAGGGCGAGCCACCTTGACAACCCCGAAGAGAAGGCCCTAATACCCGCCAGATGTGGGGTGGGATTGGCCTCAGTGCCGGTCTGGCGGCTTTGAGGAAGCCGAAAAGCGTTTTCTAGGCGGGAATCGAAGCCCAGCTCCTTCGTCGTCCAGATGTAATCGTAGCGACTACACTGGTTCACCTATACCAGCTGTACAGAATGTGCGGTGTGTGTATTAAATTTACCTAAACATGAAAGGAATTCTATGAAATGCGCACTTAAGCGGAAGAGGTACTGATTAAGCACTCAAAAGTTTTTAAGACAGAGTTCCTCTTACAAATGGAACCTTGCACCCGAACCAAAACTACCGCAGACCGTCACTGAACGTCAACCGTAGGCACCCAAATTTCAAATATCGATCGAAGATTCAGCGCACGTGACAACGTGGTTATTCTCTGGGATAAAGTTTGTGTTACTCATTTACAATAGGCCATAAACAACGTATTCTAGAAAACTGCGCTAACCTGTGTTCCAATATCATCTAAAGGCTCTTCATAACAATTAAGAAAGTGAAATTTTTGTGGTGCGTAATTAAACACCACAGTCTCAGGTCACGGGCGGGGGCAGAGATATAGGTTCGTGCAGTTTTAACGTTCATTCTAGATAAAGTGAGTTCTGACCTTCAACCACGGCCGTTTTTTTTTCGGAGAAAAATAAGTCGGTAGCACTGAATATAAGGTTGGGTGGGCCCTATGAATAGAAGAAACTCTTTACCCAGCCCAGAATAGGAAGTCCGATTCGTTTGGTCACCCAGATTACAGCTGTTTACTATACCGACTGAGATGTCACGGCTTCCATCTGTATTATGAAAAATTTTGAAGTAATGTTGTTTATTATGACAAGAAAATGGTTTCAGTATGAATGTAGGAAGAAATGAAAGAGCGATACGACGAATTACTGTAATAAAAAGTTTCCACATAACTTAGTGAATTTAACTCTGAAAATTTAAGCACTGGAAATGGAAACCTACGTAGTTAATAATGTTTAACAAACTTTGAGTTATGAAATTGTATACATTTAGCTACGTAGTCAAGGCGCAGAATAAGATGCAATGTGTTTGCAAACTAGCACACGCCTTCGTTCGCAAGTTTCAGTTAAACAAACTAGAGGGGGTAAGATGCAAAAAAAAAAAAAATAGGAGCGAGGGAAGGGGGAGTGTTGGCGAATTACTTCAGAGTCCCTTGCCCACAAAAGTAACCCCTCAGCATGCGAACTCTTACTTCGAGAACATATACAATATAAAAGCAAAAGAAACATGTTGCGCACACGAAAATTCTATGTCTGTCTTCAGTTTTGCCTTTATTATCTTCACGTCTTTTTTGTTCGCCTTCTTGAAAAAGAGAAGATATTTACAGTTTTCAATATGGAAGAGTACTTGGATTTCCTAGCGAAGTTAAAGTCTGCTTTATTCTTGCATGAATTTCTACTTCTCCTAATTTATATACCAGTATTTTTACTTTTATTTCATTTTTAAACAGGACATAAAATTAGAGAGGCTGTGCAGATTAAGTTTGACGAAAATAAAATTAGGAAAATAAAATCAAAGCATCACACTGTCTCCATGTTATACCTGCTTACATACAAAACACAACTTGGCACATTCATGATATAGTTCAGCACATATTTCAAATTAATCCTGAGTGCAAATACTGTTGAAATAAACAATCAAGTCTAATAGTCCGTACTACCTAGAAATCTGTCTAAACGGATTGCGAAAAAACTCATTACCATTGTCAAGGATGTGCTCGTATCATTTCCTAAACCACAGAACTTATCTATGTATTATATAAAATTCAGTTCTTACTCAATGACGACACATTACTCATCGGAGGGTAAACGTTGTTTATCATGCGAATAATGCAAAATATATTAATATACTGTTTGAAAAAATTTCAAATTTGTTGTTTACGGAGAAGGTAACTCCTATACAAGGTAACTACTGTGTTTCAAACGGCTAATAGTTTCTTCACGGCTACACATTTTCATACTTTATGAGGCTGGAAAAAGCAGAATCGAAAAGTAAGCGTTTCATCTCTTTTTCCATCCGTTTTAAACATATCCTGTAGATTTGATTAAGTTGGTAGGAGAAAGGATGACGCACAACCAAGCATTCAGCCTATTAAAATTGCAACTATGGGGACAATGTTACAGATGTTCCTCTACCCTATTTAATTCCCAGTTTCGGTGACCTGGTATGTGTCTCTCTCCTTTCCATATCCTCAGCATACATACAGCAGAGAGATATGGCACATAATTTTTATACCAAACGTGTTGGAATGGTGAAATTCTGTCTGATTGGTTTGTGCCATCAAAACTTTGGGGATGAAATATGGATTCCTATAGGCAGGAAGGTAGGCATAGCTGTAATATCATCGAGTTCCGTGGAGGGAATTATTCATGGGGCTCCGACAGGGAGACACACGGTGTTCCCACGGCGCGGTCATAAAACTTTCATTGAGCCCAAAGAGTAAAAAGAGGAAATTACTCAGCTGGTGTCCGCGCGGAAATTGTAATAGGAACAGACTGCTTGTCCTATTCTCCTGTACTTTTATTTACTAACACCGGCTTCGAAACTTCAGCCCATTTTTATGTCTTTCCTCATGAGGTGCAACATAATATACCAGTAAATTTTTTTTTGTAATGAGTCGCTGGAGTTATCTTAAATATTCCGTAAGGAATTACTTTTACTAATAAATTTTAAAGGTTTCTGTCGATGGTATGTTACTATATAGATTTTTTTTATGGACTTGGCTTATCGTAGAATTTTACGTGACGAACACATTTCCAGACTAAACTTACAAGTCGACAGGAAGTAACATCTCAGACAATTTTGATCAGGTACCTACCGAATTGGGTGCAAAAGAAAGAACTGTTATCAGTATTAATCGTGTAAGCGTTAAGGAGAGATCTTTCAGAATAAATTCAGTAGGTGATTCCTTATCCTCTCACCTAAAAACTCACTCCGAAGAGTTGGGGGAGTTTTTTTTTTATACAGGACTGCTAGACAAATGACAAAACTTAAATGCCAGTAACTTTAAAATTACTTTCATACATGGTCTACACAACACATTTCTGTCAATAATAATTTTACCTTGTACCCTGAAGTCCAAATCACACTTCATGTCTAAGACAGTGTTTGGAATTCAGCATAAACCGATGCAAGTATTCTAATTCAGTTTAAGACTTAAAACCCGGCACTGTGTTGCAAAGTCAATTTAGTGCTTTACTGGTGGAGGCTTCGTGAAAAAATGCATAATTTGTAATTTAATTTCCCTGTAACGCAGCAATAAACCCACATACAAAGCTGAAAAAATTTAAGCCAACTCGTAATTTCCATTCCCAATTCCATTCACACATTCTGAGAGAAAGAGAATATTGAAACAGTTGATATCTGTAAGCTCATAGCGTTATCCGTCGAAAGGAAACTAAATACATATTGACGCAAATTAACTGTTTTGTGTCATACAACCTGGAAATTGATATAGGGGTATTGTCTAAAAGGTAGTCTTGCGTTAAATACTACATTTGTATTCATTTCAACGATTGTGTTTCCTCCCAACAGGTCCGCTCAGATACCAGTTTTGTTAAAAAAATACGTAAGGTTTAAGACTGAGGCTAAAGTAAGTTTCTTTGAAATCCTTAATTTCATAGGGCAAATGGAATGCTCATTAGCAGTTGGCCCGTGTACCTACTCTACTTAGTTTCACTATAGGTCTATAAATGTTATTTTGGACAATTCCTAGGAACGGAGGTATAATTCTCCAACACAGCTCTTTCATCTTATGCGTATTGGACCGTGCATCATCTTGATATTTGAATAAAGGTAGACCAACTTGATGACACTTGCTTTATTATGCAGGCTGAACCAGTGGTTCAGCCTGCACTCGGATACCACATCACCAACAGCCAATCCCGCTATATAACACCAACACGCCTCAAGTCAGCACAATACAGCCTACACAACACAACAAGTACTCGCAAGCTCCTGAAGATGGATGTATTAATATCCGAAACATGTTGAGCAATAAATTGACATAATAAAGCAAGTGTCATCAAGTTGGTCTACCATTATTCAAACAGCTCTTTCATATTTGGCTGTGCTTCCGTCTTCATTAGGCCCTGATTTAAACTTTAAGAGAAATTTCGTTAACTGGTATCGAAACAGAATTTTTTGAAATACTTAGCTAGTAGGGTAACCACTACTTCCGAAATGTCGTTTATGACAAATACAACTCGGATGATAGGCAGTGTCCAACATAATATTAACGTACTGTAGATCTTTAAATTGTGTACCGTGCATGCCACGTTAGACGGTTAAGGACATTGTTTATAGATTATTTAACGACGTTTCTTTCACCGCGAGATACGATCAACTTCGAAACACGCTAGACTAGGTTTGGGTATGCATACTAGCGTAAAAAGAGACAATGTTCTATTGTATGGTACTGCTCTCGAATTCTCTTGTTAGGGCAGATGAATTCTCTTTTCTGACAAACAGTGGGAGCTGTAAATTCTGAAGAATGGACATAAGACAATATTTAGGTTCACAGTTTGTGTCTCCGTAATTATTCGTCTTCGATTGTAATTGCTGTCATGTATGAACCCATAATAATTTTTGAATTTATCTGCTTTGGCTTCATCATGACTGCCGTTTTACATCTCGTTCGTACAGCAACATTGACAGAATATGGTATCCATTTCAGTCACTGTAGTTTAAATCATCATACTTTAGTGAGATCTGCGATTTCTGATGCGTTGAAATTTGGATTGATATCTTTTGGGCTTCGACACCATGTGGCCTCTCCAGTAGTTAACAAATTTCGGAAGAATCTTGTTCCTGAAAATGGACGTAGAATTCCACCGAAACATTATGACCCGCCTATCACGCTGCACAAGGTCATAGTGCAAACCATAAAAGTCTAAGTGTAAAATACTTGTGTTAAAAGCAAATAATCGCAAATGAACGTATCTGAAGACTTCACAGCATCACTGCCGGCAGATGCAGCAACACCATATTTTAATTCTTCAGACAAATATCACTGCACACGTCTGCTACAGAAGGTGCTTTAACGTAGGTTTACACTCAGCGCATCGTTTAGCTAGAAGTGTACCATATTGGGTCGTATTATACTTGTACATTTCGTAATTTATTCTGTCTGTCTGACTTTTATAACCTAATTCGTGGAAATAAAAGTGTTTACCCATCAATGCAAATATACTCAGTCGCAATACAACTTTACAGATAAAACCAGCTACATGTTTCGGCTAATAACGATAGCTATCATCAGACTGATCACAAAAATATAAAAAGCATTTACAGCTTAATTTATGGGTATATACATGGAACTTACAAACGTAGTGTAAAATATGCAGCTTCAGACACAATATTTTCAAATTTTATGAAAAATTCTAACGCATAATTTATGAAATTTAAATAATTGTAAATGTTTCTAAGATATAATAATGATGATGATAATAATAATAATAATAATAACTTAGTATTTCTAAAGATTCAAATTTTGGTAGCCTAGGAGAATTTTGTAGAGATGGCTGGTGTGTGTGTGTGTATATATATCTTTTGTACTCTTTCAATGGCAGTACGTTGGAACGTGGTTAAACTTGTTCGAGAAGCTTAGAATAAATTAAGTTGTTTGTGCTATGTATATAAAACCTTACATGATACTAATATTTTAGTAATGAAATTTAATAAATTTAATATATTCAATAGCTCTGATATTAATAAAATGAAAGGATTTGAATTAATTTAAAATAAAGGTAGACTGAAAACTTACGTGTAGGTAAAACTTTATGTCGGTTCATGAAATGTTCTAAAAATTAACTTCCTCTATCACTTAAGAGACTTTTAAGTTTTGACGTTACTGAATTCATGTATTTTTGGAATGTCGCTAGTGTACATTTTATTTCCTTTTATTCACTTCATTCTACATATGTAGGTTCTGTTTGTTTATTTGTTTGATGTCTGGAAATATGTCGGTCTCTCTTCTATTTAACGGAAAATAATGTGGGTCCCAGTTACTTACGACAGCATCACGAAATGTCAACAATAATTATAAAGGAAAGCATGCTTCCGTTCGTATTACAGCGTCAAACATTGTTGTAAAAATGTTTAACCGAACGTCATATAGCAACACCGTTTGTACGGTGTATGTCTTAATGCTACTTGAAGGGGCTGGTGTCAGGTGTTAGGCTACATAGAATTGCAGTGTGGGTTCAGAGAACAAAATGAAAATAAACTTATATAGAACAGTACACCCAATAAACAAAAGAGAGATTATCTTCGGCTGGACAAGTATCCCTATATAATTAATAGAAAGCTTACTATTTTGCCTGTCCTAGAAATTTCCAAGTTCTCAATGTGCATTTACAGTAAAATCGTAACACCATAGTGCTCCTCGAGGTTCGTAAATGTACAAGACGGAATGAATGATGGATTATATGTGTAAACCTTGTTTACAGATTGGATGTGCCGAATTTTCTCTTAATTTCAACGGGTATTTTACTCGTTACTGTTATCAGTTTGCATATAACGTGACTACAAAATTTCTTCGAGGGTTCCTTACAGTTAATTACTTTATGATGTTCTAACATCTGAAACACACCATTCATGTTAAGAAAGTTAATTTTCTAAGCTCCTCTTTCAAATGATTTAATTTAATTTAATTTGGTTTGTTGTGGTTTGGTTTACAGTCATCCCTAGAGCAAGCTCGTTGCATGAGAGCAACACTCAGAGGCAATGTACGTGGGTCAGGTCTTGATACAAGGTGAATTCTACGCTATAGAAACACTTCATTCACCTCACGAAACTTAATTAATTTCGTCATAGCGTGCTAGCGACCTGTACACAGTATATTACCTGGTTAATACGTAAGTTGCAAATTGTTGAGGACAATTTTCATCTCACTGCTTCAGCCAATCCCTCATTCAGCTACGTTTTTTGTACCAGTAATATAAATTCTGAATATTGAACAGGTGAAGTAGATATTTACTTGGTATTTCAGACTTTACAAAGAGTTTTCAAGGGTGGAAATTATCACTTTTAAGCGCAAAATTAATTTAAATTACATTTAAAGATGAACATCTACCGTACAGAAAACATAAAACACAGCACGCTTCCATTAAAAAGAAGAAAGAGCTAATGCTATTTAAGAAAGTAAATGCTGTTATTGTGTGTAGTGCGAATCATAAGAGACACACACAAGCACACTCTAGGAAAAGTGCAAAGTTTTAAACGTTACTGAAATTAGTAGAATATTTTTTTAATTATTGTAATTTAAAGAAAGAATGGTAAATATCACGACCGAGTTTCTTTACGTTGTCTATTACGTACATTTTTTACACCAGTGAACTCAGTTTGTTTCACAACCCAAATTACCGATGTTAAATATATATAAATATTAAAATCGTATCGCCTACATATTCCGCTACAAGCCTACCATCTTCGGGGACAACAATATGACTTTTAAAAAACAATTTCCAACGATAAGCGGTTATTTACCAGGTTCTCCAGTCTTCAGTGGCAACGTTGTTGATGTTAAGTATGAAAGATACAACTTATTCAGGTCTTTGATAAAGCATAGTTAAAATATGATTAAAATATTTCTTAAGTAATGAAGTATAATATACACAAAGCAGAATACTACAATATCCTGATGCCACTGACACATGACACAGCAAAAGAACAACGACCCGATCCACTTTGGACTGAGATACCCACCACAGACCTGAACATACGGTGCCACTTTACTAGACGTTTCCACTAACAAACGCAGTAACAGCAATTCCACTACGTTTATATCATATTTAATTATGTAAGAAATGTTTTATCAAATTTTAACTAAGTTTTTGAAGACCTGTAAAATTTGTACGCTTATATTTAATGAATATATACAACGAAGCTACTTAAGATTGAAGAATCTTGTAAATAACAGCTAACAATTGGCAACTGGCTTCTGACACTGACATTGCTTTCCATGAATTGTACACTTGTACCGGGACATGTCGGAGGTATGCTTTTAATATTTATACATAATTAACATTGTTCATTTGTTTGGTGAAATAAACTGAGTACATTGATCCTGACGAAGATTTAAATTATATTTTGTTGCGTTCCATATTCTTGAATTAGTGTTATAATCTGTGCTGCATGAACTGGCAGTATTAGATAAATAAGGTAAAGACATCTTTCTGCTTAATGACACAACATATCATTAAAATGTATGGCGGCGCGGAAGTACAAATCCACGCATTTCTAACAACGCTTTAGGTGGAGGTAAATGGTCAGCTTTATTTCTGCGCGTTGTGCCCCACGTACTCACTGGACAGGTCATTGTGTTAAATCCTTAATGTGTCTGGACGTTCTGGTTGAGACAAAAAGTCATACTTTCTTGGAAGTTGAAGTACGAATTCCTGGTCATCAAGAACTTGGTCTAGTCACTACTCTGAATGAACCATCCAGGTTTCTAACACTATCGGAATGGAATTAAATTGGGACATAAGAATTTGAGTATTTCCGTTTATGAGAATTTTCCAAATTGATTTCTTCTCATCAGGTTTCCTGTTAAAACTGTGTGTTTTTCACCTTTCGCTTTTAAAATATTCCTTGACGTGATTGTCGTCATGATGTGCGGCGATAAGTGTAACCTATGAAGCCTTGTACGACGCGATTTTCCTCAAAGGCCTTTCAATTTCCTTCCATTCGGTCCAAATATTTTTCTTAGCGCTCCGTTTCATACACCCTAAACAAATATTCTTCCTATTGTGTAAGAACAAGTAACGTACCAATAGAAAGCATTTAATATTGTATTTAATTTTAAACTGTCGTTTTTAGGTACGAGGCTGGAAAGTAGAAGATTATGAATTGTAGGGTAGCAACAGTTCTAAGAATTCATTATGCCCCTAACGTATTCGTGAATGTAACTTTAGCTTTCTAGCGTCATTCCCAGGTACATGAACTTCGCCAAACTTTCTAAGAATTTCGTTTGCAGTTTATTTAAAGGGGCTTTCACTTACTTAAAATTCACGGCGTCGAGTTTTGGAATGATCTAGAGAATAATGAAATGCAAAGGATGCGAGAAGACGAGGACGCAACCAAATCGAGGTTCTTTCCCGGTACATGCCGGGAGAAACCGAACAATAAGGATAAACCCCACTTGACAGTACCGAGATTCGAAGTATCTACCTCCTGTGCGTTTTTCCTTGAGATGGGAAATAACGGAAACCTGTCTTTAGCGGAAATATTTTAAGAGTCCCGAAGATGTGAAATCCCGAAAATCCAAACTTCAAGTACCCGTACAGAAAGGAACCTGTCGACAAAGAAAAAATCCGATCCCTTGCCGTTCCATTAGACGGAGGTTCAATGTACATGTGTCTCTGCTCTGCGCACGTTTTTACACAGGTCCTGTCTAGTACCTAGCTGAACTGCTCTCTTATTATCCCTCTAAAGTAAAGTTGTCCCTGTGCAGTCCATAAAAACGTGTGTCGTAATGGAGGTACAGCTCCACTCGTTCCTAATTTTGGTACTAGATGAAGGGCTGTCACCTTCATTCTCTGGCCGTTTTATCTCACATAAAAGGAGTTTGGGTGGGCCCCATAACTAGTCTGGTCCTTTTGTTCTTTTCCTTAAGTGTGTTCCTTTAAGAAGCTGACAGTTGTTAAGATTCCACGGCACAAGTAACGAACGAACGAATGAGCAAAGAACACTGGTGGAATGATTTGGACATGGGAAAAAAGCAGTGTTCGGAGGAAAAACCCGACCCCAGTGCCATTTTGCCTAACACATATCCCACATGATTGGACAGGAATTGAACCCGGGCCTCCTAGGTGAGAAACCGGCGAATAGCCGCCAGAGCTGTGGCAAGACCTGGATACTGACAAGTAGACAAAAAAATCTACTGGCATTGTCAGGAAGCAAACCACGATTCTTCGATGGTCCAGCCCGTAACCTAGTGAACTACACGTAACGTTAACACAGCTCCTTTCGTGATGTTAAGAAAATAAGTCATTAATATTTGCTGCTGCTGAATATTCAAACGAGCGCAGT
>Ga0123353_10011035_pt1 | contig 12686 bp, 18 predicted proteins | sample TergutLab28metaG_3_FD_92763 | JGI IMG/M metagenome (GOLD analysis project Ga0123353, IMG submission 92763) | Labiotermes labralis P3 segment gut microbial communities from Petit-Saut dam, French Guiana - Lab288 P3 | ecosystem: Host-associated > Arthropoda: Insects > Digestive system > Gut ... | reverse complement strand
TGCCTGAAAAAACTCAAAAAAATCAATTGATTATTTTTTATTTTTGCCGTGCATTTAAAAATTGCAGAAAAAGAGTCAACGTATTTAGGTACGTGACATCGTGAATCGTTAAAGAAAAAAGCCCCCAAAATGACAAATTCTCATAAGCTACCCCTGAAAATTTACACCCAATTTTTGAACGCATTTGCATAATTTCAAAATTTCATGTTTATTTGCAACCTAATTAAAAAAACAGCAATATTATGCGAAAAAACTTAAAGTGAACAGAGGAATTTATGGCAACTACAGATAAAGTAATTTATTGGACAGAACTTTCTGATTATGATTTTGAAACCGCTATAGCCATGCTCAATACCGGACGTTATTTGTATGTTGGGTTCATGTGCCATCAAGTAATTGAGAAAATTTTTAAGGCATTTTACTCAAAACTTAAAGAAGAGATGCCACCATATTCACACAAACTGACTTATTTGGCTATACAAGGTGGTTTTTATGAACAATTTAACGAAGAACAGCAAAAATTTATAGACCAACTGGAACCTTTAAATATCAAAACTCGGTATCCCGATTATAAAAAAGAACTAGCAAAAAAATTAACTCAAGAAAAATGTCGTGAAATAATAGATAGCACAAAAACACTACAACAATGGATAAAAGAACAATTGCTATAGACAAAGTGAAAATTTATCAAGATTTGGTAAGAACTTCTTTTCCGATAAAGATAGACCAATTTTGGCTTTATGGTTCCTATGCAAAAGGGATTCCTCATCAACATAGCGATATTGATGTTGCTTTGGTTGTAGATCATTTAGAAGATGATTATAATTTTTTTGAAACTGAACCATTGTTGTGGAAATTAACTCGTCAAGTAGATAACCGGATTGAGCCTGTTCTAATTGCACGTGATACTGATTATGCTGGTTTTTTGGACGAAATACAAAAAAACGGAATAGAAATAATTTGATGGAAAACCATTAAATAAAAATACAAATTGAAAACTGGATAAAACGATAATAAGAACGATATATGGCAACTAATCCGACAATTACGGAACAAATTCGACAAATTGCTCTTGAAATATTGAGTGAAAAACCAGAAGGAATAAGATACTCTGATTTGGTAAAAAAGATTTTAGAACAAAATAATTCATTTAAATCAAATTCAATTGCTGGTGTAATTGTAAATTTGGAAGTTGCATTTCCTGATAAAGTTTATAAACCAGATAGAGGCGTGTTTCGACTTTTAAGATTTAAAGAGGATATTGCAACTCAACCCGACAAAATAGACACGAGCATAAAAATAACCAAGAAGAAAAACATTAACGAAGATGATTTTTATCAACCATTTGCCGACTGGCTTGTGAAAGAACTAGAAGAGTGTACAAATGCACTCACAAATTGAAGATATAACAAGACTTGATACTTTATGCAGACAATTTGGAATAGGACTTATTCTTTTTGATAGTAAAAAACCTGAAGACCCTAATTTTGAAATTAGAGTAAGAGCAATTAAACATGAACCTGATATGTTTTTCGTAAATAAAAACTTGAAATTAATTGAAGATAAATTATTTAAATAGAAAATAAGAGCTACTGATAATGGATACAACTCACTCGTAAGGGGCGACTGAAAAACACCATTGTTGGACAGGTTCGTGGGAAGGCAGGCACTGCCAACAACAAGCGGTTTTGCGAGATAGCGGCATTAACACGCTGAAAATGAATAGAGCAATTGAAAATTACTATCCCGCCGCAAGTGCATCGTTGCCGCTACCTCGCCAAGCTGCCGGCACGATCTACTCCATATTGCCCCCTGTGCGCGCTTTGCTTTCCATCTCAATTTTTCCAAACCGGAAGGTGATGCCGGCGCTGATAAAACGGCTGTTCCACTTTGTTGAATTATACGAGATATAATAAGGATTGGTATTATTATCTATAGAACGACCCCAATTGAAAATATCCTGCATATTCAGAAAAACGGAAATCTTTTTATCCCAAAAATCGGAACGTAAACCGCAATTAATAGAATAAGTAGGTTGGTTTTCAAGAAATATGGTTTTGGTTTTAGATCGGTAGTTTCCTGAAGCATTAATTTCTAAGTACTTCCATACTTTTGCCCAGAAATTGAGGCGAAAACTATAAGCAAAAAAATCTGTAACAACCGGTTCTTCTATATTCCGAAATGTTGTTTCGCTGTGAGATTGATAGATACTGGCATTGAGGCGAATATTCATAAACGCTTTCAGCTTGTACATCACGTTGAAATCTGTGCCGTAACGATGCGATTTTCCCGAATTAACCGGCATGGTAAAAGACACGTATCGCCTGTGATAATCACTATACATTACATCGGTGAGGTCGTTAATTTCATCTTTACTGTTTCTAAAATAAGCAGATATGCCCACAGAGCCAAACTTGTCGAAAAATTTCGTCCATCCGCCCTCTATGGAATTGGTGTAAGTGGATTTTAAGTCGAGATTGCCTGTGGAAAAACTGTCTTCATAATAAGTAATGAATGTAACTAATTGTGAAGTTCTCGGATAATTCACTCTGCGGGTATAGCTTAGGTTAAAATTATGCATTGTTTTGGTAGCATAAGTCAAGTGCAACGAAGGAAAGAGACCGGCAAAAGGTTTGTATCCATGATGTTCCGGCTGATTCATATAACGATATTTGCTCAAACGATTTTCAGAACGCAAACCGCCTTTTATGGTAAAACCGCCAAACTTATGTTGCACAGTGATATAGGCATCAAAATCGCCGCGTTGTTTCACACAATCCTCGTACCGCATGGAATCTAAAACATAAATATTTGTAAACAAAGTATCCACTCTTCTAATGGGCGTTTCATTTATATAAGTAACATCAATCCCTGCTTCAAACTCTCCGTTTTTATGATAAGGCAAGGTGTAGTTAACCTCAGTATTCAAATAATAACCTGTTTCGTTGTAAGAAGATATTCTATCTTTATTCCGTTCAGGATAATTTTTGAATAGTCGTTGACTTTGGTGTTTTTGATTGTTTTTCCATATACTTGTCCATATTCCTATTGAAAGCTTATGCCCCTCATTATTAAAGTTATGCTGATACTCTCCTCCAAAATTTCCGCCTATACGAAGCGCAGTGGTCAACTTACCTTCTTCCGTATAATCGTATATCCCCGGATTGTTTATCAATTCACGATATATATAATCATCAAAAGAGCTATTTTGCGTCCAGGGCATTGCCCAACATCCCCCCCAAAAAGAGACGGTTTTCAATGAATCGAAATTGTAAGAACCACTTAACCATAGATTTGTCCAAATAGAGTGGTCTTTCCATTCGCTTGTATAGCTCCTGTAGCTTGAAGTATCTTTATTTTCATCAAGAATAATCTTGTATCCATTCGATTTGCCTTGACTAAAATTATAGTATCCATTTGCATAAAGATTGATAGAAAATTTCTCATTGGAAAACATATAAGAGAGCCACGGCGAAGCCATTGGTCGGGAGGAGCCGTTGAGACCAAAGCTAATGAAGCTGTTTTTTTTGATGCCGGATTTGGTAACGATGTTAATGATGCCGCCCGTACCCGACGCACTGTATCGGGCTGAGGGGTTGTTGATTACCTCTATCCGTTCCAACGCATTGGCGGGAAGTTGCTGGATATAGGTTTTCAGGTTTTCCTCACTTAGTCGGGAAGGTCTGCCGTTAATCCAAATTTCAACGCTAAAAACGCCTCTTAATGTTATGTTTCCTTCGATATCCACTTCTACGCCGGGCGCATTTTGCAGGGCATCGGCGGCGGTACCGGTTTGCACGCTCGGGTCTTCCGAAACGTTGTACAATATCTTCTCGCCGTCGTTCATGAAAACAGGCTTGGTAGTGGCAACCGTAATATCTTGCAGCATAGAAGCGGAGGGCAGCATTGAAATCGTGTCTAACTTTATTTCCCGATTTTCACCTATAACGGATACCAGCTGTTGATAGATCTCATATCCAACGTAAGACGTTTTAATGATGTAGTTTCCCGATTTGAGGTTTGAGAAGGTAAAAGTGCCCTCTTTATCGGTGAGGGCAACACTCACAATGGCAATGTCCGCTTCGTTGAGCAAACCCACATTTACGTAGAAAAGCGGGAGGTTGGAACGGCTATCTATGATTGTTCCGGTTAGGGTGTAGGTGTTGTTTTGGGCTTGTAGGGTGGTGGTTGCGAGAATGAACAGGAGGAGAAGGGAGAAAGGAGAAGGGAGAAGGGAGAAGGGAGAAAGGGAAAAAAGGGAAGTTCTCATATAGATTGATGACCTGTTGATGACTATGTAACGTAAGATGCAGGTTTTTGCTGCATTGAGAAACGAAAAAACAGGCTAAATATTAGGTATTGAAAGATTTTTAATTTATGATTAACCTATTTTTCCGAAATTCAGCTAAATCTCTTACTATAGCTAAAGGTAATCATATACAATTTTACAGTAACATTATAGCCAATTAAAAATCTGCATCAGCGGATAAAGAAATCCTGTATTTTCGCGCTGTTATTTCGATTATGCAAGATAGAATGTCTGCGCTTCTATTATGAATGATATTAGCGTATTCATTTAACGAAATTTTAAACCAAAACGCTAATCAAAGTCGACGAGTGCGATGCTTTATAACCGTGCAAAGAAGGTATGAAAAAGTTATTATTTATGCTAATCGTGGCATTCCTTCCCGTTTGCGGCGGGTTTGTAGTCCATGGTGCGATAAACTCAAACGGCGGCGGCTATGATTTTCGGGTACTGCAACAACTGGAAGAAGAAACGATTTCAGCAGCAATAAAAGAAAAACGCATCCGTAACAGTGACGAAACAAGACGCAAAAAGTCCGCGGATGATTATCTTTTGGACGAACTGACTTGGCAGCAAGCAAATCTTTCTGCAATGGCCGTTTCGATTTATCAACCCACTGTGGCGGCGGGGGGTGTTCATAGTCTTGCCCTTGACGATAAAGGCCGGGTTTGGGCATGGGGGAAGGCTTCCATAGGCGAATTGGGGATAGGTCCGGTTGGATCATCTATGGTTCGGATACCAACCCAGGTTACGGCAGTACCAGGCAGTCCATTAAACGGAAAAAAAATAAAAAACATTTCGGCAGGCGGTACGCACAGCCTTGCGGTTGACAGGGACGGTAATACATGGGTATGGGGGAACAACATTGCCGGCCAGTTGGGTCTTGGACTGGACTTTTTACAAATACCGCAATTTTTGCCTGTACAATTGACGGGGCTCAATTTAACGACCCCTTAAAGAGAATAAAACAAGGTAAAATGAGGTAACAATACCTTAAGATAAAAACTTCAAGCTAATCAACCTGCCGTTTTATTATGTTGGCAGACTTGAAGAGATATTGCAGCAAGTTTTTCCTGACTTCATCAATACGTACCCCAAAATTTTCACTTCAATTTCTTTAAGAGTTTTCATAAGTAATGAACTCTGCTATACTGCAATAAGCGCTGCAAGCGCGATTGTATCTCAGCCCATGGCATCGCCATGGGAATGGAAAATGCACATGGAAAAATTGCGCCCTGAAAGGTCGGTTGTGCAAAATTGTGTAAAAAAATGTTCCTGTAAAAGGATAATGCAATATTCATAACATATTGTATTAAAATTATTTATACTATTTACGAAACTTCATTTAACGCACATCGCCGAAGGCGATAAACAAGTAATAACCCCGTGCAAGCCGCAGGCGCAGCTCGGGGTAAAAGGATGCGACCGGCGAACTCTGAACTGCGAAGCAGTTCAACATCAAGGCAGTGCAAGTCGAACTCCTACGGAGTTCATTTTTAGCAACATGCATCGTTCCGCCCCGAGTTTCACTCGGGGTTATTACTTGTTTATCGCCTTCGGCGATTATAACTCATTTTTTTATTTTATCCAACCAACTCCTGTCATTAGAATTTTCATAGCGTTCCAATTTGTCGAACAGCTCCTCTAAGGTGGTCGCCACAATCAATAAATCGAAATGAAAATCGCGAAGGAAGCCTTCATTTTTAAATATTTTAAGTTGTTCAATGAGTGGGGTGTAATATTCAAAAGCGTTTAGGATTGCCACAGGTTTATGGTGCAACCCAAGTTGTGCGTCGGTGAGCACTTCAAAAAACTCATCCATAGTGCCGTAGGAACCGGGCAGTGTTACAAAAGCATCGGCAGAAAGCTCCATCATCTGCTTTCGTTCGCTCATAGAGTTTACCAAATGCAGCTCTTCCAACGTGGTGTCAATGACGGTAGAGTCGGAAAAGAAAGAGGGGGCTATGCCAACTACTTTTCCGTTGTGGGAGCGGCATGCATCTGCGGCAGCTTTCATTAATCCTAATGCAGCACCTCCGTAGTACAACGTAATTTGCTGTTGCGCACACCATTGCCCAAAAGCGGCAGCAAGTTCTTTATATTTAGGATGATAGCCATCGGCAGAGCCACAAAATAAAGCGATGGAATTAATCTTCATTGTTGTAGAACTTTAGTTAAGCCAAATTGGATTAAAGAGATAAAGATATACAGCAAAATAATAAGGGGAAATGCCGCTAACTGAAAAGTGCCCAATAAAAATGCCGATAAAATTAAGAAAAGATAGCGCGCCCAGTTTCTCTTAAAACCGTATGTAAAAAATTTTAGAGAAAACATGGGTAAATCAATGAGCAATAATATGGAGAATATAGATGTTAATCCAAGTAATATCCAAAAATTATCCAAAAAAGGTAAATAATCTGCCGCAAATGGTAAAAAAGCGATAAAAAATGCGTTTGCCGGTGTGGGTAATCCGCAAAAGTCATGCTCTTGGCGTTCGTCGTTATTAAATTTTGCTAACCGGTAAGCAGAAAATGGCACAACAATAAAGGCAAAGTAAGGGAGTATGGTAAGCGGAAAAAATTGCAGTTCCGGGGGTAGGTTTACGAAGCAAAAGTCCATCCACATAAAGAGGATTGCGGCAGGTGCAAGCCCAAACGAAATTACATCTGCCAATGAGTCAAGGTCGGCGCCAATAACAGATTTTATGTTTAACAGTCGCGCAGCAAATCCATCTAAAAAATCAAAAAAAGCGGCACCAAGTATCAGTAACGCAGCGATTAGTAAAAAACCTTTAATGGCAAATACTACGGCAAGTGCGCCGAGTAATACGTTGCCGCAAGTGAGGATATTGGGAATATGTTTTTTCATAGTGATTAGTTTGCATTCTTTCCAAACTGCATTTCTTCAACCCACTTATAAATTACGAATTCTTGACGTGAGTTTTCTTTTAAGTCTTCGCGAAGAATTTTCTCAGCTATCTCTATAGATAGATTGGCTATTTCGTTTTTAATTTCCATAAGGGCTTTCATTTTCTCATTTTGAATGGCTTCTCGAGTTTCTGCCATCATGACATCGGTTTCTTTTTCACGGCGAATTTTGGCATTGTCGTGCATTTTTTCTATTAATTTTCGTGCATCGAGTAAAAGTTTATCGCGCTCTTCTTTGGCTTCAATTAACAACTGTTTGTGCTCCGATTTTAAGTTTTTCATTTCTTGTCGCACTTTTTCTGCTTCTGTAAGTTGTTGTTGAATAAACGCTTCGCGGTTCGAAATCATTTTAATGATGACAGGCCACACAAATTTTGCCAAAATAAAAAACAAGATGCCAAAACCAATGATCATCCAAAATATTACGCCAAATGATGGGTTAATGATTTCCATCTCATGATTAGATTAAAACTGGCGAAAGTATATAATTTTACTTATGATGTTTATTGAAAATTTACCAAAAACGTAAAATTCAATTTTCCATATTTTCTATGTTCATAAAAATTTGGATGTTGCGAAAAATCATATTCCCGAGAATGTTCCAAAATGAGCCAACCATTAGTTTTTAGTAATTGATTAACAAAAACATGTTCAGCTATTTTTTCTAATCCTTTTAATTCGTATGGAGGATCAGCAAAGATGATGTCAAACTTTTGGCGCGTTCTCTCCACAAATGAGAACGCATCTCCCCGTACTACTGAAATGTTTTCAAGTTGCAGTTTCTCAGCTATTTTGCTTATAAAGTCGGTGCATTTTTGGTAATTATCCACTGCGGTTACGGAAATGGCACCTCGCGAAGCAAATTCATAGGAAATATTTCCGGTTCCTGCAAATAGATCTAATACGGTAATTCTATCGAAAAAGAAATAGTTGTTCAATATATTAAAAAGGCTCTCCTTCCCTAAGTCGGTGGTGGGTCTCACCGGTAATGATGCCGGCGCTTGAATTTGTCTGCTTTTGTTTTTGCCTTGGATGATTCTCATAATGCGGTGTGCGGTGTGGGGTGTGCGATAAAATAAATTGGAGGGGGAGGACGTTAATTGGTACTATTAATAACTAAAAAAAATCTATTTATGACTCATGTAACTTGTTTTGAAGATTTGGAAGTTTGGAAATTATCCATGAATTTAACGGTAAGTGTTTATAGATATTTTAAGGAATGTGAAGATTTTGGATTTAAAAATCAAATACAACGTGCCTGTATTTCTATACCTTCAAATATTGCTGAGGGGTTTGCTCGAAAATCAAATAAAGAATTTTGTCAATTTCTTTATATTGCACGTGGTTCATGTGCTGAAGTGAGATGTCAAATATATTTAGCAAATCAATTAATGTATATTGAAGATGATTTTTTTCTGAAATGTCTAAACGAAACAGATCATATTTCAAGAATGCTATATAACCTAATAAAGTACCGCTCATCCCTCTAACCACTCACCGCATTCACCCCATTCATAGCCCTCTGCACCCCTGCCGTGCAGAACGACAGGCAAGCATCCACCGCCTTTACAACAGCAGCATTCACTTGCTCTAATTCTTCTGGAAAAAACTTACCCAACACATATTCTACCTGATAGCCTTGCGGGTAGTTTTTCCCGATGCCGAAGCGCAAGCGCGGGAAGTTTGTATGTTGCAATATTTCAATGATGTGGTTTATGCCATTGTGCGAGCCGCCACCGCCTTTCGGGCGCATGCGCAACGCGCCTACGGGCAAGTCAATGTCATCAGATACAATCAAAATATTCTGAAGCTCAACCTCCTCTTTTTCCATCCAATAGCGAACGGCATTACCGCTCAAGTTCATATAAGTGGTAGGCATTAACAGGATTAATGTTCTGCCTTTATATTTGGCTTCCGCTTTGTAAGCATAGCGTTCAGAGGTGAAAGTTCCCTCTAATTTTTTAGCTAACGCACTGACTACCTCAAAGCCAATGTTATGCCTTGTTCCGGCGTATTTTTGCGCTGCATTTCCAAGTCCGATGATGAGGTATTTTTTAGGGTTCATACATATTAAATGTTATAGCAGTTTATTTAACTATACGATTCTGGTTTTTAGATACAAACGCCTCCCATCCGGAAAACTTTTGTCCGGCAGTGGTGATTTTATTCTGCAAATGATGACAAATCGCCACCGCCAGCGCATCGGTAGCATCAAAGGGATGTTTTTCTTGTATGAGGTTCATGCTTTTTAACATCGCAGCGACTTGCTCTTTGGAGGCATTTCCGTTGCCGGTGATGGATTGTTTGATTTTACGCGGGGAGTACTCATATACTTCAAGCCCTTTGTACATGGCGGCGGCAATCACAACGCCCTGCGCACGTCCTAACTTTAACATGGATTGCGGGTTTTTTCCGTAAAAAGGCGCTTCTATCGCCAATATGTGAGGATGGTAAAGTTCAATGATTTGCAAGGTTCGCTCAAAAATAGACTTTAGTTTATCCGCATGCTCTTTTATTTTGCTCAACCGCAATGTACCAATGTCTAATAATGCCCCTTGCGAAAGCGTAGCATCTAAAAGTGCGAATCCCAAAATGGTGGTGCCGGGGTCAATGCCAAGAATTATTTTCATGCGCTTATGGTGTGTGTGAGCGGATTATGTGTTCGGAAACACGACATTGCAAACATTGGGGAGCGACTATGACTCATCTTTCAACACCTTTTTTTATTTTACTAATTTTTTCTCAACTATTCTAAAAGTATTGTTGGGGAGAGTTGCTCCCGGATAATTGGTTTTTACCCACGCTTCCATGGCTTGCCTATCTGATACTCTAAACATTTGAAATTGAACTTCGTCCATACGTATCCATTGGTCAATAGCATAGGGGCCTTTCCACTGAATTGTACCCCTAATGCGTACATCATACATTTTTTTGCTCATAATAATTTCCTTTATTTGTAAATGACATTCAAGTTTCCTTTATACTGTTTTTTCTGTTGATGTGATTTTTCTAATTTGTTTTACCACTTTTTTAATTAGTTCTTTTCTAGGGGTTGATTCTTTTCTTTCTTCTTTTTCTTTTTTGTTCCGTTCTTTTTCTTTTTTCCGTTCTTCCTGTTTTTTTAATTTTTCCTCTTCTTTTCTAAGTTTTTCCTCTTCTTTTTCTTTTATTTTTCTTTCTTCTTCTTTTTTACGCTCTTTCTGCTCCCTTAATTTCTCTTTTTCCTTTCTAATTTGTTGTTCTTCTTTTTCTTTCGTTCTTTTTTCTTCTTCTTTTCTACGTTCTTTCTCTTTTTTAGTTCTTTCTTTTTTTACTTGAAGAAAATGGTTATTCATAGGATTATCTGGTGCTACAGCACCCAGCAATGCAACACCTGAGTCAAATTTGGATAAAGCCACACTCAAATGTTCATCACAATCATCTTTATTCAACCATAAACTAATATAAGCCGAAAGAGCTGTCAAGCCTTTGATGATACTGTCTACATTCGTTGAATCAAAATCAATATCATTAAGTACTTTATCAAGAAATTTTTGATTTTTCTCGTACTCTCCTGTTTTCATTTCCCTTGAATCCGCATTGAAAGCAATTATTTCATTTACTATTGCTATACCTGTAGTAGCTATAGGAGAAATACTTACAATTGCTTCTGCTATTTTGCCAAGTTTTTCTATTTTTAGTTTGTTCCCCTCATTGACTTCTTTGTGAGAATTTGCCATATTGAAATAATTTTCGTTTTTATTTTTTTAACCTTTACATTTGCCGTCATTTGATTATTCAATAATAATTTCCTTAAATCCTAATGCTTGAAAAAGTGAAGATAGTTTTTCAAAAGCAGATTTTTCGGCTAATTCTAAAATACCACCTTCAATGGCAAGTTTTTCAAGTTTTTCCCTTGCTTCTTTTTTATATTCGGTTACTTCGTCAAAAGACCATTTGCCACTTTCTACATAAGTTTCAAAATCTGATGGGTTTGTAACTATATCTAAAATTTTAACTTTGGGTAATTTTATTCTAATGCTGTTTTCTTCAATATCAATATCTTCTTCTGTTAAAGTTGATAAATCAAATCCGGCGCGAATCTTTCCTTTTGTAATTATTACCAATTCATCATTAAAAAGAGTTTTTTCTCTTATTTTATTGATAAAAATTTCTTGATAATAGGTAGCTGTCGTAAATTCTGCCAATTGGTTTATTTCTTCAACCACATTCGCTGTTTTGTCTATTGTTATGGGTTTGGCTTTAAATGGGTTTTCAAAGTTAATTTTTGAAAATTTCAAAATGCAAAATACTGCAATAAAAGCAACTATAACGGCTATACTGATGTTTATTGTTTTTTTCATAGCTACTTCTTGTTTGCAAATTCGATGTTAATTTTTGTATAACCCGCTTGCCTTAGAAACGATTCTAAAAATGTCCTTGCATTGTTTTCCGCATCGTTTAATATCCCCATACTGGGAACATTTTCCAAAATATCTTTTTCTCCTTGCGCTAAAACAGCATCTCTTTCTTTGTTTGAAAATGAAGAACGTGTTATTGCTGTTTTTTCATAAACCAAAGTAATATCCGTCGGTTTCATGTTAAGAGATAAAAGTGTTGCTTCGGGTAAAATGATTGATATTGACTTGTTGGCAAAATCGGTTTTGATGTCACTCTCCGTCATGCAACTTAAATCAACACCTGCCTTCAAAATTGCTTTGCAATTAAAAAGTATTTTTCTATCTCCAAACTTATACCACGTAGCATTGTCATCAGCTTTCACGATTTTGGAAATAACATATTCCACCGTTCCAAGTTCTGTGAGTGATGTAATTTTACCTGCTTGTTTTTCTAATTGGCTATAATCTTTCTCCTGTTGGCAAGAATTAAAAGCAAAAAGAACAAACAATCCAATTAGGAGTGTTTTTGTTCTATTTAGTCTCTCCTTATGAATAGAATTTTTAAGCGACTTTCTTGTCAACATTATTTGGGATGGCGGGTGGGGGTGGCGGAGCGGCATAAGCGTCAGATTATCGTAATTATATTCTTGAAAGTTTCAATGTCAATAACGTTTACTTTTGGGAAAGCAATATCTTTCAATATATTGAAATGCTTATCGTTGGAAACGATGAAATCTGCACCTGAATTAAGCGCACAATCTACGAATTTATTATCGTCGGGGTCAACGGAAATCAAATTCCATTGAAAATATGGTGTAACCTGTAATGTATTTAGCGAATAAAAAATGAAATTTAAAATATCTCCGGCTACTTGCTTCTTATAAAATTGTACCAGCTTTTCTTCATACTCCATAAGTATTTCGTTTGAACAGCATAATGTATAACGACCTTGCTGTAAGGCTGTCAATATACTGTGATAGGCTGATTTGTTCGGTACTGCAATCAACAGACAATTAGTGTCGAGTACTATTTTCATTTACAAGAAGTTCTATGGTGTGTATTTAAAAACATTTC
>Ga0123353_10011033_pt1 | contig 12687 bp, 9 predicted proteins | sample TergutLab28metaG_3_FD_92763 | JGI IMG/M metagenome (GOLD analysis project Ga0123353, IMG submission 92763) | Labiotermes labralis P3 segment gut microbial communities from Petit-Saut dam, French Guiana - Lab288 P3 | ecosystem: Host-associated > Arthropoda: Insects > Digestive system > Gut ... | reverse complement strand
TAAATTAATAAATAAGTAAATAAATAACTATGTCCAGTGGTGAATGTAGAGACTGAATCAGTAGTAAATAAAAGGAAGAGAATGACTACCGACAGCCCAGAGATGTCAAGTTTATAATTGGTATCATAGTGGAGAAGGTGAATAAGAAAACTAAAGATACACTTTTTTCTTTTTGTAGGGGAAGAAGAGGTACACCCAGGACTGTGTGAACAAATCCTGGACTTCTTTACATCACTATTCCGGATAATCAACAGGTCTTCCTACATTGGAACAAATATCATCATGATGGTACGCACATTTTGTTTGGTGTTAACTCGCATAAAAGAACATTCTTATGTGGTTTGTTCTTCTGCTTGCTATCACCAAATAACCACAACAAATTTATACTCCAATAATCAAGTCCATCTGCCTTGCCTTGTGGGTTTACCCTCTTGAGGACAAGCTTACCTTAAACTTGGGGGTAATGTAAAATTTTATTTTGCCATTTACCTCAGATTGTAAAGGTCTGCTGTAAAAGATGTGTTCTTTGTAAGTCACATTGAAGTAAGTGTGTGTGTACACATGGGAATTGAATTATTATGCAGGCATGGAGTATTACATATCACAGCTGGCTGACATTTGTGTTGCTGCTGTGGTCCAGCATTTTGTGGATACTCCCAAACCAGCGCCATTCCATGATGAGGTGTTCACCTTTTCTTGTGTTATATGCCATATTCCTATTGCTGGCTCAGTATATATATGGCATGGACCTTACCGATGCTGAACTACCAGACAAGGTGAATGGAGTGAACCTGCGTCAGATAGGTTTCATCAAGACCACAAAATTGCCATGTGAACCTCTCTTTATCAAGGTAATGCATTTCATCTAGTTTATATACCTGAAGTTTATCTCTGACAGATAATAAACTTGTCTGCTCTGTGGTAATGTCACATAAATGCCCATTGCTCTTCAGTGGAGAGATGTGTTATTGCTTACTGTGATGGAGAGTAGTGCTTGTGAAGATAAGATTCTTGCTGAAAATTATTATTTGGCATTGCTGGTAACCATTATGTTTGAGTTCTATCCCTTCAGTTAATTCTGTTTTCAAAGTTGTGGTACTTTATATTGAACTTCACATACATGCCCATTATATAAAAATTATTCCTTTTCGGTACAGACAGCTTGAAGAAGATACCCTCCAACAGTGTTTTTTATGCCCATTTAGTTCTGAGATAAACATTAGAATTGAATACGTTGATTTACCCCATAATATAATACAATGGATGGACAAAATAATGGAAACACTAGACAATATAGAAATAAAATTGTTCGTGTTGGCTGCACTGAAATAACATTAGTTATGAGTATATTTCATTATTCTTTTTTTTGTTTGTGTTGTGTGGTGCCAGTGTCAGTGCATTACATATTGTGCTTACTATAGTATGTATGAAAGAACTGCAAAGTGGGAGACTTGCTGTATTTTCAAAGAGGACAGATTGTTGGTGTATGTTTAGCTGGAGCATCTGTAACAAAATGACAACTTTATTAGGTGTATCCAAAGCAGCACTTTCCAAAGCTATGATGGCATACACAAATAATGGGAAGAGCTGTACATTGAAGAGGGTTGTGTCTAAAAATCGTAGAACTACTGCAGTAAATTTGACAGTAGAACTCGGTATTCATCTTGAAGACCATGTTTCCACAAAAACAATCTGACGAAATCTTCACTTATCGAACGTCCACGGTAGAGTTGCAATTACTAAACCTCTGATTGCTGAAAACAATGCTAAAGATGAAAAAGATGGTGTGATGATCAAAAACTTGGATGCCTAATGATTGGAAATGCTTATTATGGTCAGATGAATCATGTTTCACATTGTTCCCAACATCAGGCCGAGTTTATATTTGGAGAACACCCAAGGAAGCCTATAATACTGAATGCCTTGTTCCAACTTTGAAAGATGGCAGCAGATCTGTGATGATTTGGGCAGCAGTATCTTGGTATTTGGCTGGTCCTATAATTACACCGTATGGTTGAATTCCTGCCAGTGAGTACGTGGACATTTTAGGTAACCAGGTGCAGCCTATGGTCGAGATGTTGTTTCCAAAGAGTGGTGCAGTTTTTCAAGATAACATTTCACCCATACACCCAACCAGAAGTGTTCAGTCTTGGTTTGCGGAGTATGGAGATCCAATTAACGTATTCCCTGGCCAGCGCAATCACCAGACTTAAATATCATCGAAACACTGTGGTCAGTTTTGGAGAGTAGGGTGAGAAGCAGATTCCATCCTCCATCACCTGTCAAGCAACTAGAAGATGTTCTGCAAGAAAAGTGGTAAAGTATTCCACTAGAGACTATCCAGAACTTAAATGAGTATATTTCAAGAAGGTTAAAAGCTGTATTACAGTCAGATATTGGCCTGTCTCCATATTAATAAAGAAATGTGTATCTTTCACAGCTGTTTCCATTATTTTGTCCATCCCCTGTACATTTAATTGAAAGTTTACTGCCTCAGCTGTCAAGTGACACTAAACATGCTAACTCTTAAAAATATTAAATTATACTTAAAAGTTTCCAGACTTATTTCTTTGGGCTGAAGGAGTAATTCGGCTGCTATAAATAGGTAAGGTGTTTGGAAAGTAATGCCTCCATATTTACATTTCACTCCTGGACAAGGTATCAAAATTAAACAAAACACAAAATATAGCTCAGAATGAGTGCCTTGTTTCTGTACTGCATTTTTCCATGTAGTCTCCCACTTGTTTTATACAGTGCCACCAGCTCTGAAGCAGTTTTTCAAACCTGTCTGTAGAACTCTTCTGGCTGTTCTCAAAAAATTTTTACTCTAGCAGCTTGAACGTCTTCATCACATGTGAAATGTATTCCTTTGAGATGTTTCTTGATAGCTGCAAACAACCAGGAGTCAGACAGTGCCAAATTTGGGCTGCATCAAGGGTGTGAAACATCTTCAAATTTGATGTTGTGTGTCACCGCTGAAGTGGCTTCACACTGTGGGGTTTGGTGTTATTATATTGAAGAAACATCACTTTCTTTCCCCCCCAAAAAATTGTTTTATTGTTTCAACTTGTTTCAGGTCTCACATATGTCTCACAGTTGATTTTCGTACCTTTAACTGTAAATGATGCTTCTGTATTCCCAGAAGGCTGAGTCTAGAATGTATTCTTTCTGGAAGAAGTGGGGTAATGGTATTCAAGTGACTGGCTTTTCCCTGGTCATAGTGATGCACTCAACTCTTATTAGCTGTGACATTGCTGTACAGAAAATCATTTCTGTCAGTTTCATAGTGAGCACACAATTGTTGACGTGCTTCCAGTCTGGCTGTCTTCACTATGGGTAGAAATTGTTGCAGCACCCATTTACCATAAATTTTTTTTGCATCCCAAACCTATATTCTTATTGACATTAATTAAACCACAGTTTAACGTTTCAACTGTGGCTGTGTGATGAATTTCTCAGTTTTCATGAATGACTTTGTCAGCTTTTTGCTGTTCAGTTTTTGAGTTGTGGTGACAAGCCTTCCAGATTCTGATTGGTCATTCAGGTCAACTGTCCCTTGATTTTCTCGGCCAGTGATGCACAGTACTTATTTCCACAGTGTCTTTACCATAAAAAACCAATGGTAATGAGAGTTTTATTTTTGTAAATTGAAAACTCAATAATTGCTTGGAGTTTGATGCTGTTTGACATGATTGAGAACTAGTCATCCATTTTGAACGTAATACAGCACCAACCACTATGTTTACCAAGCCATACACCACAGCAAACTGAAGCTCAAGGAACAACGTAAAAGTTGGGGCAAGTTCCACTTTAGGGTCACACTGCTTGCCTGACATACCTTCGTGGAGGTGTTACTTTCCAAATACACTTTGTATTTCTGTGATTTATGACTAAGTTGTAAGAGCTAAGAGTAATGATAGTAGGTGTTCTGATTGTCAGTGGGATATGCTAAATCTTGCTTGCACAAAAATCGTGCAAATTGGCACCAGATGTGTTTAAAATAGAATTGATGTTCATATCATGTCACAGTCTAACTGTTCTATGCAGAAGTATACAATGGGTCAGTGTGTGAAAAATCTGTACAGAAATTTTCAAGATTTTGAAACTTCCTGCTAATGATGAGATTGTGAAATGAGAACAAGTGTCTGAGTGGTACAGCAGTCTGAGATAACGTAGAAAAGGCTTCATAGGTGATCAGTAATGTAGATAACCCAACTATTCTCTAACACATGGAATTGTTTAGAAAGTGAAAGCATTCGTCAAAATTGCATAAAAATGAATACAAGCCTAGGAATTTTTGCCATTCCCCCCCCCCCCCACCCCCACCCCCATGGAACCTTATAAATCCTCACATTCTCTGACTTTGATATTAATGAATTGGACATTTCTTTAGATGCAATAATTTTTGTAAAAGAACACCATGTAAAGTTTGGTGAGAGCACAGGCGCATAACAGTGGTGACCCAAAGGGGTTTTAGAAGAAAACTGAGGGTGTTATGTGATAGCAACAGTGACAGAAGTGGATGACTTTTCATTTCCTTGTTAAACATTTGGATTTTTTGTTATATTAGTAGGAATTGTGAGTCAGAACTCACATGAACATGCGTTGTATTAATGTGTGTGCACATTCTCATGTATTTGTGAAGCATCTTTTGATGGGTCTGAGAAAAAACTATAGACTTGTGTTTGAATATGAATATTTTTGAACTCAGTATGAAGATGAACTGGATCTTGAAGATGAAAGTACCACTACACTCAAAATTCAAAACATGCTGTAATCCTGCTGAACTGTAAAAGCCTGATAAGTACTACCACACACACACGAAGTTTGAGGTTCTCACAGTCGTTGTTGTGGATCGATGTCTTCTGGGATGTATGCAGTGCTTACCCAGTAAATCATAACAGTATCTTCAACATTAGATACATTTAATTTATCCATTTCTTTTGTGTCTGCCATTCACAGTTCTTATACATGGGCAGTATTTTGGGATATGTAAGCTCATATATTTACAATTTACAGAATCTGTCAACTGTCACACTCTAATTTTCTTTTTTACTTTTTGCTTTTCAGAGTTTATATACTCTTTTCTTCTGGATAACCTTACGTCAGTATATGCAAGAACGCTTTGAAAGACGCAACACATCTGCATTGGAAGACATGGCTGCTCCTTTGCAAATTACTGTTGGTCCTGCAACTAGAGGTGAGACTGACATTTGGTGAAGTAAGTGTATGAGGTACAGGATGGTCTGGAAAGGGGAACCATTGTGTACACTTGCACCTGTTTTGTAGTACCATATGTGACTTGTATTCATGAGGCAACTAGCTGTGTGGTGTATGTTCTTTCGGTTTAGTTAAAGTTTTAGTCAATAGGTATTCAAATTTCCTGATTGTGTGGAACCCAAAGGTTTATTCTTCAATTCATAAATCCAGTTCTTGGACCATATCCTTAGCTAGTTTAGTCCCATCCACACATTCCCACAAACTTTCTTAAAGTTAAATATTATTTCCTTCACATATATGCCGAGGGTCCCCAAGTCATCTGTTTCCTACAAGTCTCTTGCCACTTTTGTATGAGCATTTTGAATCTTCCTGGTACATGCTACTAGTCAACCCGTATCATGTGAGATATTTGTGAATAGTTCAGAAGTGTCTCATTGTGAAATTTTATCCTTCCCTTAGTTAATTTATATTTCTTGTAGCCTAGTACTCTTCTCTGTACTTTGTTCCTAAGTACCATCAATTTGTATTTCTCCCTTGGTGTGAGAGATGCATTGCAGGAAGATAACTATTCTGAACTAATGCACATTTTACATTTGCCAGGTACCTGGTTCTTTAGAAATAGTTTCAGGTATTTAGATAAATATCGCATTTCACAATAAAAGATTGTAGTTACCATCTAAGTGAACTGGTGTTGCAGGTTTTTCAGATGCAGAGAGAGCCAAACAGACAAATCAGGCCATGAATTGGCTGGGTGACTTTGTCAAGAGCTTGTTGACCAAGTTCTGGATTTGGGTAGTTGCCATAATGCTCTTTGTGATAGGTATTACTGGCACCCGCATGACTGTGTACCGTATTCTGTACATGGCACTCTTCCTCATCTTTGTGCTTATCTTTCAGGTAAGTGCATGAATACTGCCACCACAGCTGTGTGTTTACATACAAGCACACTTTGTAACCCAGCATTTTTTATTGTAAAATCAGAGCAGATTTGTCTTACTTTTGTGTCCTTAGTATTGAGTATGTAAGCTTAACAAATAATAGAGAAGTTGTACCCAACTGTCCACTGACATGTGCATGTCTTATCAAAGACTAGTAAAATTTTGATGACACTTGGTATGGAGGTATAAACTAAAATTTGTGATTGTGGCCGTAATTTTAGTACCTGTTAAATATAATTCTCACTTTACATAAAATTTGAATAAGATTATAATTTTCCTCACAATGAAAATATTGTGTGGAATATAAAGTGTAGCGCTTGCTAAGATTTTCAGCTTCTTTCGTTTTAAACATTTTTAGTACTCAGAGTTTTTGCTAATGCAATGGAAGGAAAAATAATTTCTGACACCATGCAGTATTGTATCTATATTGCAGTTGGCTTTGCAGTGACAGATACAGTTGAATGTGAATTGATGTGAAGGTCATTGTGGTATACAGGATAACAAATAGTGTGTCTGGACAATGATTTTTTAGTGAAATCTCAAAGAAGATAGTGTGTTTATATAGTGGAAACAATTTTGTGTATATGTGTGTGGCATGATATGGCTTACTGTAAAATTGCTTTGTGCGTGACATTTAAAGGATGAACACTGTATTGTGAAATTATTCTGAGGAATCTTTATGATTCAGCTGTCTTATCAAGCTTGGCGCAAGTTTATGTATGGATTCTGGCTGACCGTGATCATCTACTCCATGTCCATATTGGTGCTAATCTACACATACCAGTTTGATGATTTTCCTCACTACTGGACAGACTATCTTGGCATTTCTGAGGAACTGTAAGTTATAACTTTATATAAGATCTGAAGTGTGCACTGAAAATAATCACCCACCGTATGGGTGATGAGCTTGTCAAAATTTGTTAACCATTGTAAGGTTGATACTAGGAAGGACCGGAAGTCTGCAGAGAGAGAGAGAGAGGAGGGGGGGGGGATCGTTTGGGCATGTGGCCATGTGGCATGTATGGGGGACGACAGAAATGCATACATGATTTTGGTGGGGACCTGAATGAAAGAGCCCTCTTGGGACACCCAGGCATAGATAGGAAAATGTTAAAATGGCTTATAAAGGGGCAGGATGGCAGAATGTGGGATTGATTCATCTGCCTTAGGATAGGGACCAGTGGCAGGCTCTTGTGAACATTGTAATGAATCTTTGTGTTCAGTGTATCAGTCAGTGTGATGCCCCTCCCTTATTGGCATGGTGGAAAACATGAAGGCAGAGTGAAATTGTGATGTCCATACCCATTTCAGTTCTGGTGTCTTGTCTGCTACCAGTCTTCAGCTGTCATTTGCTGACATAACTGTTGTAAGGCACTTTTGTAACTTTTAGATCAGGTTTAGGATAATAACTCCTTGTTACTCTCTATGTTGTTAGTTGCATATTCCATTTCTCAATTTTAAAAATTTGAAATTTGATTATTACTTAGATGATTAGTACCTGTACTAATTCCTACCAGATACTAAACTTTATGTTAATTCCATAAATAATTGCCGTTTACTGTCTATTAAGTCAAAACCTTGTAATAGTTCAGATAATTTTAAATACCCAACCAAAAATCTGATTGTCTACTGGATGCACACATGTCTCCATCTGCTACTTGCAGTGAACTGAAACATCTAACCAAGTTGTTATTCATCCTGCATCATTTACTGATACAGGATGCAGACTGGTATGTCATTCTGTTGATCTGTTACAGGACTTACAGTATGGGATATCTGAAACTGATGTGTGGTTTGTTTACTACCACTAATTATAAATGCACAATTAAGAAAATAGCTGAAAATCAAAGGACCAAATGGACCTGATGAAATTAATCATGTGTCAAACACTGATGTGAAGCTTTCGCTGTAGAATTTCTGTCGAAAGGTGAAAAAGTTGTATAACCAAATATAATTGCTCTAAAAGAAGTTAATCAAATAATTCTTTTTTCCATTAATTGTCAATGGATGCGTGCTGACCAGCAATTGTGAGACAGTTGTTTGTAGGTTGAGTTGATGAATTGGTTCCAGAGTTACTGCCTAGTTGTAACTACCGTGCATAGCCTTGTATTTACTAACAGCATGATGTATGTCACTTAGAAGCCAGGAGGTCGAGTATCAATATGTTGAGCTTACAATGAAATCGTATGTTCACTCAGTAGCTTTAGAACACTGGTGTCCAGCCTGCAGCCAGCCATGTAGTGTTACATGGCCTGTGGCCATATTTAAAAATCATACATGTATAATGTTCAAATTACCCAACTATTTAGGTGGTTAGGTATACTACTTATTGTGATTTTACACATATGGCCAGTGAACCAGCCCACATTAATTATTGTGACCCTTTGCACAAAACAAAAAAAAATTGGATACCCCTGCTTTGTAAGATGAACGAAAAATGGCTGGCCATACATAATCAATTGAATAACCAAACTGAAGCTCAGCTAAATCAAATAAACATGCAGAAAGTGCATTGTTCATGTGAAGCAGTCATCATCCAGTGGTACAGTCGTATAAATGTAATATAAACTGCAGGAAAGATACTTTTCTCTTGTATAAGCATTTAGTACAGTATCTTGACTTGGGAATTCCTGTGGTCTCCTAGTTTTTCTCACTGCATTTCTCTTACCTTCTCTTCCAGACAAAATGATATCGGCTTGGAGATATTCCAGACCAGTGAACTGTTTGTTAGACTCCTCACTCCAACTTTTTTTCTTGTCATCACAGTGATACAGATGCACTATTTCCACAAAGACTTCTTGGCCCTTACTGATATCAAGTGCAGGTAAGTGCCCCATCTAACAGACTCAGTTGGATTACTGAAGTACTGAGTAGTGTGTGGTCAGAAGTTTTCCACATCTGTCTGGCATAGAGAAGGTTCATATATTAATATCAGGCGTCATTCCTGAATGCAGTAATGAGACATTTCTGTTGGCCTGCAGTTCTTGCAATCTTTATCACCTAAGAGCCATCATAACATTATCCTTCCATCACTTTAGTTTTCCAGATGATCACTATGCAAGGTGGTTTCCCATCAAAATTCTGCTTTCTTTCTTGTAACCTCCAGTTAAAACAGTTATCCTTATTGCATCTTGCCTGATTTTACAAGCTTTACAGTATTAAATTATTCCAACACATCATGTATATTTCACACTGAAAGCTGTGATATAAAGCCCATATGTGTGATTTCAGGCTTCCACTGCAAATTAGATGAGGACCCTTCTAGTTTATGACACAGCAAGTAGTGGTATTTACTTACCAACATCACTGTATTAGGTTTATACTACTTTTCTTTAATGTTCTTAAATTGATTTAAGAACATCCTTATTGATATTTGGGGAAAAACTAATGGTCCCATCTCCAGTGGGATCAATAGGTTGTCCCGAAACTTCGGTTAGGAATTACGACTACCCACTGCATAATAACCCAGAAGAGCACAGTTTTGCTGTGAATCCCGTATGTTGCATACAGATGATTTTTAAATCATTTGCAAACTCCTTGTCATTTATGCACATGTAGCAGCTGTGACTGCACTGTTATTGTCTCAAGGTAATGATCAAGTTGAAGCAGAATGTTTATGAAACCCATACAATTAATAATTGTTAATGGCTTCTGCCCCATGTCACCCAGAAAATGTATACAGTCTGAACTGTGGTTTTGTTCATGAATAAATTTTGCCAGCATACTCATTCTTGATATTAATCGGCAGCAGCCGCATATTCAAGCAGGAAATGTTTAACTTAAGGGGAAACAATAGTAGAACTTCATTTGGATCCACTTTTATACACATCTGATCTTGAATAAGGTAATACTGAAGCATTTGATAGCAATTTACCAACCAATAGTTTGAAAGTTTTGTAGTCCCATCATCTACTGTACAGTAGTGACAGTTAACTTTCCAGTACAGATGCAAGTGACAATAAGATCAATGAACAGTCTGACAATTAAACAGTTACTGTATTGGACTACTGTAGATGCTTTGCACATTAGTCTGTATGCAGTAATGCAGCTGTGTGCCCCAATTTTGTTGCTGTGCAGAGCAGAGATTTTGAAGAGAGAGTCAAGCAGGTATGGCAGCTCAGTTGGTGGAGGTCAAGGCAACGTTTCCGAAGACCCAGAAGGAGGGACAGATGAGCGGCAGAAAGAGGAGAATGTTCCTTTGCCTTCACTGCGAACACTTAAACGTAAGGCTGTGGGTTGAATAACAACCTATCACCATCAATTGATATTTCCATCAAGATGATTTGTCCTTTGGTAAAGCCTTTTCCACTAATGTTTATATTATGTAAGCTCTTTTCTTTTATCTTTCACTTTCTGCTTCCTATTCTGTGAAAATGCAAAGTTGTGCGTATGTATGTGTGCGTTTTCAAAGTGGCAGTTTGGTTCAGGCATATATCCATTACCATAAATGAGTAAATGCTTAACTAATTCACCTGCAGTACAATCATATCCTCAACACTGCCAACTGAACATTATTTCCAATCCCACCCCTTGCCCTCCCACATTGTATTTTCATAAGGCCATCATACTGTTGTTGTTTCATCTCTTTTTCAGTCTCCTAGGCATCTTCTACCAATCAACATTTTCTTTCAGTTTCTCTTGTTCATCCAAGATGCATGTTTACTCCATCATAACCTCCTTGATTTGACTGCCCTCATGGCATTTAGTAAGCTTTGTAACTTGTGCGGTTCCTTATTATGTAATGTCATCCATTTGTATATATAAATATTTGTCTGAGTACGTCATTTTCAGACATGTGTAATTTATCTTCTTCCTCCACAATAAAGAACCATGTGTTACGAACTTACAAAACTGCAGGTTTTTTTTCTTGTTTTGATCTGCAGCGTTTTGGAATGGAAGCAGAATGATAAGATTTTTGATCTCAATAAGAAGCATTATGAAATTAATTATATTTGTTATTGTAGTTAGGTACTTACAAATTAAAAGAAATTTGATACCATTTTTTTTATTATGGAGACTGGTGTGTGGTAGAGTTAATTTTTTGTGCATTTGTCAGAACTATCAACAAAGGAGCTGCAGCATCTGGCAATCCAGTTGAAGATTCAGGTTCAGAAAGTTATTGACTTGTTGTGGCTGTTCATGGAGCTGCACATGCTGAAGCTGATGATGCTGTCCATCATGCTGCTGTGTGTCTTTGATGTAAGTGGTGCAGCTATCTAGCATAAGGGCAGATGGGGCCATTTCAAAGACAGCACAGTCTGGAGATACGAAATCAGAAAAACTGTGTGCTTCAGAAATTTCTGAATGATCATATTGCCCAAACATACTCCTAGGTATACAGTGAAAAAAAATAACTTTATTAATAATAATCAATTCACACAGTATTTCCTAAAGTCTGAATTTTGTAAGGTCTCAAATGCATTAAAGTGGCTGACTTGCAAACCCTGTTATATGTATTTTAAATTAAAATAGTACTTGCATAAGAATTCCAGAATTTTGTCACAAATATGGATTAAAAGTACTAGCCACAATACTGTAGTGTAATTTGACCACTATTGTAGCATTTATCCCTGCTTCATTGCAAGGGTCCACAGTAGGACTAGACCTTTTCATTTTCCATAATACAGCCCTTATGTAAATGCTACAGTGTTCTGGACATGTAACAAACTAACTACAGAGGTTAGTAGGACAAAAATTATAAGAAGAGAAAGGTCTGTGACATGAAATATACAACTCTTTTTATTAGCCAGCTGACCAGACTTGATGCAGGACACAGTGAATATTGACCCTTTGAAGGAAGATAATTCCATACTGTTGGTATTCACACAGAACAAAGAAATGAGGAAGTTCAAACTTCCACCATGCAATACGGGGTCTTATGTTAGTCCATATTTTAAGTAATATGGCATCAAACTCCATTTCTGAAGACTGCCCACATTTATACTGGAAGAAATATAGCAAACAAATGTAAGAAAAATCTCACCATTTCAAGTACTCAACTGATATGTTTGTAACAGAAATATTTTATGATGTAACCAGGCCATGGGGATGGAAATTTTATAGAATGGTTAATGAGATACGTAGCTGTGCTTCGTTAGTGTCTGCAGATATTTCTGTATCACTTCAGTGCTTTGTGAAACAACCGTATGAGTACAGCCACATATAGAGAAGTGTAAGTATTTTGTCAACCCACATGGGGGTGTTACTGAGCAAAATTACCCCATGGAAATGGATGATTCAATTACAGATAAACCTTAGATGATCTTGAAACTGTGTATGTGCATTATAGTGACATATAATGTGTAGGATTTCTGCCCTTGGAAACCTAAAAGATATTGTTTACATGGTGATATAACAGGACAGTATATTCCAGTTCAGGACCCCGTCTTCTCACTCCATTAGTGAAGGTTATTTAACGTTTTTCTAATTGAAACACATCTTCTGTCCCTCCAGTCTGCATCAGACTGGGGATGTTGTTTCATATTCACAAATATACTATGTGAGAGTGTTCAAGACATTTTTCTATAAT
>Ga0123353_10011030_pt1 | contig 12688 bp, 7 predicted proteins | sample TergutLab28metaG_3_FD_92763 | JGI IMG/M metagenome (GOLD analysis project Ga0123353, IMG submission 92763) | Labiotermes labralis P3 segment gut microbial communities from Petit-Saut dam, French Guiana - Lab288 P3 | ecosystem: Host-associated > Arthropoda: Insects > Digestive system > Gut ... | reverse complement strand
TTCTCCATAATCACCTGCTCATCTTCTGTTCCCTTAAACGTATGAGACGCGTTTATTTCTTCAACCGTCTTCTCCATCGAAGATTGACGTTCAAACGCCTTGCGCTGAAACCTTGATGTTTTACTCATGTATAAAATCTCCTTAACCTATTTTGATTTTCTCCCAAAAAAACCTTTTTTCGGTGATTCTAAAACCGTTTTCTTTTCCTTCTCACCCGCTATATAGTTCGCGATATCACTTATTTGCTTAGTATATGGGTGCTTCTCGTTACGTACCAATGGCACTCCTTGATTATTCGCGTACGTAACATCGTCTTCGTTCTTAATTCTTGCTATACACTCATACGGCATACTTTTCTCAATATCATCTATTGATATACCGGTAGCTCTTGACGATACAAGCTTGTTAATCACCAACCTGACTTTATTCAAATCAAGCTCTATCATTTCACATGCCGTTATGAACGACGCGCAACTGTCCACGGTAGTTACGTCCTGTGTAACAATCATCAATATAATATCAGACATTTCTAAAGCTAATGTGGTGGAGTCCCTTGTATTATTACCGGTATCACAGATAACGAAATCAAATTCACCGTTCTCAATAACACTGCTAATCATTATCTCAAGCTCTTCCTCATAGAGCGCCATGCTATCCGCATGTGTTGTCGGCGCAAGCAACGCATAGAGCCCTGTTTCCTCACACCGTTGTAACCATGTCCCTTCCATATCAGCACGGCTATACCTCATGTTATCAACATCACTCTGGTTATATATATAACTGCCGTCACTCTGCCTTTTCCCTATCTGTTCTCTGATATCACCTGCCCAATACGACATGTTCGCCTTATCATGCGATAGATTCAATAGGCTGCACACATTTCCGAAATCTATATTATAATCAAGTATACAGACCCTTAAACGCCCTCTCCCGCTAACGGTTAGAGCAAGATACGTCGCAAGTGATGTCGATATAGTGGTCTTCCCCACCCCACCTTTCGGGCTATAAACGGAAATAACCTTCGTCTTCCTGTCAACGGACATCTTCTCTTTCGCAAGCTCATACTCCGCGTTAACAAGCGCTTTCTGTTGTATATAATCCCTTGTTGACACTTCATTGCTGACAGGCGTTACGTTACCCATCGTGTCGGTGACTACATAGTTTCCTGTTTGAGCCGCATTCGCCGCGTTTTCAGCGATTCCGCTAAGCATTTGTTGTGCTTCTATAGACGGACCCATTGACGGAGGCGCATACACTTGTTGCGGCATATACGCCTGTTGCGCGGGCTGCGCTACAGGCTGTTGCGTCTGCATCATCTGTAAAATCATCTGTTGTATCATCTGCTTCTGTACAGGGTCTTGTGTAGTCTGCATTAACTGCATCATCTGCGTTAACTGGTCATTTGTTTGTGCCGTAGGTTGTTGAGTAGCCGGCTGTTGCATCATAGGCTGCTGCATTGCAGGCATCGCTACAGGCTGTTGTGTGCTCTGTACTGGTTGTTGCGGCTGCGGCATGGGTTGCTGGGGCATAGGCTGATACGCCGGCTGTGCGGCCTGTATAGGCGGCTGTGGTGGCGGTTGATACATTTGATGTGATTCAGCTTTGGGGTCAGTAAACGGTATTTGTGAGGGCGATACAGGAGATTGTGTTTGTTGCGGTACGTTTACAGGTGCCAGAGTTGTTACCGGTGTTGTCTCGATTGCCTTTAGCAGGGTATCCGGTTTGGTCAATACGCCAATACACGGGATTTGATATTTACTGAACTCGAATATCCCGTTAGATGTTTGACAGTAACCGTAGATAACCGCGCCTGCCGGTATCCTTTGCATAAGGTTCACCGCGCTTTCGTCCAGTACGCTTTCACTGATTACCAGTTCCGCGCCGGGCTGATATCTGGCCAGTGCTTCGTCTATACCGTCTGTTACTGTTACCGCTAATTGGCGCGCGTCTATCATAAGATGCGTTTCCAAATCATGTGTAAACATCCGTCTGCTTTCCGCAAGTATTATCTTTTTCATTAAATTCTCCTTATCTTTTTCGCTAATTAATCATCATTTTCATCGTCCAGTGGTGGGACTGTTATTACTACGGGGTTATTAGGGTCTGTAGCGTCTATTATCGCACCGCTATTTATGTCATCGTCGCCCCAGTAGTTGTTACCGCCTGTTGACGGCATACTGTCTGACGGGACGAAACCTGTTACGTTATATACCCTCAATCCTCTGTCAAGGAACTGATAATTATGTCCGTCAATGAGACCAAGGTGTAATATGGAGTATTGTGCCGCGTGGATAAGCATTAACGCTTCCGGCCCGTCTACCTCTAATGTTACTGTTGACAGACCGCCTGAACCCATTGTGGTACGCAGTACACGCAGGTTTTCCAAGCCTTCTTTCAAGTATGTTTCGCCATGATATGAGGCGTAGACGTTTACCCTGCTCCCGAACGTTAGTTCATTAGTTATGCCCGTTACATTATCAACGGATATCGTTACACCTACGGCATCGCTCCGCATACGCATCTCTATACTGTTACCGCCGGTAGCGGTCAGATGCGATGACATGAACGGTGTACCGGCAGATACGTCAGTTCTCAACACGCCCGCCGTCTGTAATGCGTCTTGGATAAATCTGTTTGTTATAAGAATATCGCCTGTGGATATATTCATGCCGCCTGCGACCACCGTATTATCTACCTGTATCGGCACAAGCATGGTCATAACCACTTGTGTACCCGCAACGTAGTCTTGGTTAAACAAGAACACCGTTGTCCTCTGTGGTGTTAAGTATCTGTATACCGCTACGCCTGATGCGAACATGAGTAATATGCATAGGATAAAGGTTATGAGTATCTTCCTGTTCTTCGATACCTTGATATCTTTTTTCGGCTTGATTATTTGGTCCATTTTTTATGCCTCCTGTTTTTAGTTCCTGTTATTAGTATGTGGTTTTTCAATACAAAAGGTGTCTCATTTTGAAAATATTTTTTCTAGTTGCCACAAATTTGCTGTATATGAGTTCTGCTACATTGACATATTTGAGATATTGTCCGATAATTAATACAGAAAATGCACTTTGACAATTGAATCAGTAAGAAAGAAAACAGAAGGGAGTGAAATATTATTTCAGAATCAATAAGTGTCACTAATTTCAGCTCGTCCTATGAGAGGTGGGGGTTGCTCGAACAATATGTAGAGTGGTCGATGCCAAAAACGATAGAAGTAGAAGACGGGAAGAGAATAGAGTTTGCGCTTGTGAAGTACAAAGAGCGCGGTTATGACAAAGCTGAATATCATTGCTACATAAATGAAATTGACGCAGACGGCAAAACAGTTAACAAGTATTGGCGCGGATTCAAAAACGACTATTACACTGGGGCGATATATGGGGACTTCAGCAAGAGGTTTATAGAGGATGTTGAGTATAGAGATAAATACAACGTAAAGCACGCGAAACAACTGCAATATAAACGCGTGATAACAGAGGATGTAGAGGGCGAAAAAATAGAAATAGACGCAGAGATATACGAGGTAGTTACTGCGTTGTGGAGTGCTGGCTATGGTACTTGGAACTCGTGTAAAGGAACCGCGTTTACATGGCGTGACCATCCCAGCCTTGAGGATGTGCATACTCCGGTAGCATACGTTAATTTTGTAGAAGAGCCGAAGGAGTTAATAGCAGCACTAAAGGGTAACAAATATATAATCGCAGAAAGCGGAAATGTGCGTATTTGCTCGTCAGCAAGAGAATATAACTCTATGTTTCCCGAAATCATGCTGCACGCAATCGCAGCACTTAAGAAAGAAACCCCCTCGTAAACGAGAGGGTTATGCAATAATGCATCACTCGGCAAAGTATCTGCAGCCTGGCACGGGGCAGGGGATGATATTACCGTCTGCGTCTTTCCGCATCACATCCTTGCAGTACCAACAGTATTCACCCTCTTTCAGCGGGAGATATGTTGGAGGGCCGTCGGGAAGGGATACGTGTTTTTGCTGTTCAAACCCTACAATATATCCGCCAGAAACGGTGAATATATAGTGGCGTTTGCATCCGCATACGACGGAATGCTCTCCGTCTCTCCCTAGTTGTTCGGGGACGTACTTGCTGCCGCAAGAGCATGTGTGGGATAATGCTTTCATAGTGTTTCTCCTTTTCCTTTTTTTGTTTTTAATGAGCAAACCCGTGCCAGTTACTCATCCTTGGAAACACCACGAGTGTCTTTCGACGGTGCAGCCAAATCAGAAAATAACCAACACGGGCAATACAATAATCCGCTATCACCGAAAGACAAAAGTTGTCACTCCGATTAAGCAGAATAGAGGTATCATATACAGTATGTGTTTTCAGGGGTACTCATAAGCCCGAAAATGGAAAAGAAGCCTGTATTCCTACAAGCTTCTCTTTTTTTTCTTTTTCTAAGCAACCGCAATTGCTTTTTCATTAAGCTGTGCGTTTGCCGCTTTTCTTGTCAACATTTCGTCCAGTTCTTTATCTGACGGCGTTGATACGTTCAACATCGCTATTTTCGTCAAAATCGGCTCGGAATCCAGTATGGAGTTAGTATTAGAGCTCCGGCACACAAACCAACCTGTCGGCATACGCGGGAACAGCCTCTTTATATCCCTGTTATCGAACTTTGAGTCACGTGCCATAGATTGTGTTATGACATTAGCGTCCTCTTCCGTTGATACCCTGCCCGCGAACTTCATTGCACTATTAGCCAGAACGGAAGTAGGCATCTGCGATATCTTCTGTGTAACCGCGAATATATATAGCCCGTATCCGCGTGCCTGGTCTAAAATTTGCTCGAACTCCGATTGTCCTGTTAATGATACCTGTTGTCCGCCTGATGCTGTATCGTTACCGATTAATACCTCGTTCGCTTCCTCTATCATCAGAACAGTCTCGAACTGGTCTTCCGCCAAGTACCCGCCCTCTTGCGCTATCGCGTATCTATAGAATCCAGACGTTATTACCCCGAATATAAAGTTCTTAAACGTCTGCTCCAGACCTTTAGATTCAAGTACGGTCACATCATCAGCACCTATCAGCTCATCAACACCTAACCCGTCTGATTTACCATATAGCCTGTATTCGATACTGTAATCACGCTCAAACGCGGATAAACGTTCCAAAAGCCTTGCGTAAGCGTCAGCGGTATCGTGACCACCTTTACCCTTACCACCGGTGCCGTCGTCCATCCCCTGCTTAATCTTCTTCATCTTATTATACGCGGCCGCGAATGTAACTTGCCTAGACAGTTCCGGTATCCGCTCTTTCCAGTTCGGCTCATCCTGCGCTTTGAATACGCCCGCTTCATCATATAAACTATAAAACGTTTCAGCCATAAGCTGTTTACCGCGTTCAAGAAGCCCGTATGAACGGCAGAATATTTCGATAAGAACGTCAACCCAATACTGCGCTCTTACACCGTACGGTATCTTACACGGGTTAAGTGATATCGGATGAAATTCAGGGTTCGCCATATGGTAGAACCGGAACCGTTCAGGCTCAACGAACCTTGCCAGAGCACGCCAGTCTGATTTCGGGTCCAGACACACAAGTCTAAGTCTTTTCCCTGTCTTCTTCCTGCGTACTTTTGACAGTTCCGCTATAAGCCGCATCGCCATTACCGTTTTCCCCGACCCTGACGAGCCGGTTATGAACCCGTGCATCAGTTCCTCTTCCGCTATCCTGTATTCGTAAGGTGTCAAGTAACCGTTTTCAAAAGTGAATCGTTCAGCGGACAAGATGTTACCCATAAACACTTCACCTTTAAGCATTGAAGGTGTACTGAATTTCGGGATATCTTCAACCTCCGCGAACACGCCGCCTTCCGAAACGCGCGGTAAATGGTTATATGCCACATATTCAGTGTTAAGCAATACCGTCGCATATTTATATTCACTCACACCACCGACCATCTCACGCGTAATATCAGCGGAAAACGCGGAGAAATGGTTAAGAAGATGATGCTGTTCCTCTTCCGATAAATTTAAGACCTGTATCGGGTTAGATAACGCGGATTGACTATGCCACGCGGATTTAGCAAGTGCCATAGCCGTCGAGAGACCATCCCTAGTCTCGGTCGCTATATAGACGTATGTATAAAACGCGCCGCCGCCACGCAGGGCTTGTTTCAAGCGTTCATTTTGGAACTCTAATAGTTCAAGAATGTCTTTAACCTGTTGGTCGAGCCATTGATACGATTTATTGTATCCGATACTGGGCCCGAACCCCATACTACCGCCCATCCCTGTAGCGATAGCACCGGTTGTGCCTAATGATTCACTTTCACTACGGGACAAACCCTGACCGGCAGTTTGACCGATACTTTGCGATGTACCTTTACTCATATTCTGTGATATCCCGTTAGTGATACTTTGAGTTGTACTGTCTGTAACACTTTGGGTATGTCCGTGATTTATGGATTGCCCGACACTACGCCCTTGTGTAGTGCCTTGACTGATAGTAGTCGATTGTGATATCCCGCTCCCGTGTGACCTCGTTTGTGATGTGCCGAACGATTCAGATGTACCATGCCCCAAACTTGAACCTACAGTATCACTGACGCTTGTACCCATATTCCTGCTTGTCCCTGTACCAAGATTAAAACCTTGCGACCAACCATCGTTAAGTGAATTTGATAAACTTAAATTATTAGATACGCCTTCGGATATACCGAACGATTGAGTTATTGAATTACTTTGACTTGTCCCGACACTGCCGGAAACGCCGAAACTTTCAGAAGTGCCTACACTTGTACTCTGCCCGACCGTATCAGAATAACCCCAGCCCTGCGACATGCCTGACGATACGCTTTGACCCATTGATTGACCCCAGTTTTGGGAGTTTCCGCCGCCGGTGCTAAAAGTGTTGCTTGTGCCCTCCCCTGACGCATTGCTAAATCCGTACTGCTTGCCGCCGCTTGCCCCTTGATTCATAGTAACTGATGCTTGGTCGCTTTCGCTTCCACCAGAACTACCGCCTATAGTAAAGGATTGCCCCTTTGACGCATTAAAGCCACCAGCGGACCCTCCAACACTTGAGTTGTTGCCTTGTGAAGCTGAATTTCCATCTTGTGTCGCATTCCCATTTCCAATGGCTATCGTCCCGCCTTGGGTGTTTTGATTGCTGCCGCCCCAAGTATTTGTATTAGTATCGCTTGTTGAGGTGCCGAGACTATGGTTCCAGCTATTGCTTGAGCTGCCCCCTATATTCTGCCCCATGCTTTGCGACACACTATCGTTTACGCCGACATTATGTGATACGCTTGAACCTTGACTGACACTATTAGTTACCGATTGGCTCAACCCTTGATTCCAACCGCTTGATTGTGATATACCCAACGATTGACCCTGACTGAAGCTCTGGTTATTGCCGAACGATTGACCTACGCTTTGACCTGTACTGGTACTCACGCCTTGATTAACGCCGCTATTTGTACCTGTATTTGTACTGGTGCCGTGCCCTTCATTCAGACCTAAAGATTGTGATATATTAGAGCCTTCATTGAAGCTCTGTCCTGTACTTGTGTTGAATCCTTCACTAAACGAGACGTTCTGGCTGACCGAAGAGCCTTGTGATATCGAATATGAATTAGAAACAGAATCCGTTAAACTAAATCCTTGACTCTGCGAAAAACTATCGCCAATACTTCTGCCAAAGCTTTCACCTAACGACTGAGACGTTCCTGTGCCTAATGATTCTGAGACACCTGTGGTAAAACTTTCGCCGGTATTGAAGCTTACTGATTCCGCGTCAGTGTATGCATGGCTCCAGCCTGAACTCTGACTGGCGTTCGCCATAAACATCATCGGCATACTGATATTCATAGATATTGATTTTGCGCCTTGTAGCTGACTGTTCCAATCAGTCATATCTTCCTGTGTTCGTGTACTCCACGCTTTCAGCGTTTTCATATATACCGGGCTGGATATGACCTGGATAACATATTCGTAATCTGCCATACCAAGAATTATCTCTTCGAGCGTGCCTCTTGAGCCGGGATTAACCGCTGTGCCGCCGAACCCTTTATTGCCGACATTTTCACCTTCGTTACTGGCTTCCGGGATACCGCGAACCATTGTGAGATAATCCATGTTGTACATTTTGTGGCGCAGCCACTCAGTTTCCTGTGCGACCGTTTTTTGTATATGCAAGACACGGTATGTCGCCGTCAGCATCCCTACAAGCCCGACAAACGCTCTATCGCAATCTTCTTTTGCGTCCTCTATGTTTGACGCTGTTCCCTGGACACCGTACAGAAACAGCAAACCTAACGCCACGGGTTCCATAATGTTTGCGATTACCGTTATGAGGTTATATCCTTGGTCATAGCACGACGATAAAAGCTCCGCATGAACGTCCATCATTGATGTGTCCTGTTTCGCGCCTTTAGGTACACGCACAACGCGCATCAGCTTAATAGCCTTGAACAGCCGTTGCACATCGCCGTTTTCAGGGTTCATAACTTCTATCTCATAACAGAGATATTTTAGTTTCCGCTCATCCTCCGTGGTTTTGCCGTCCTCTTCGTATTCGGTCCAACTATCCAACAGCCGGAAATCATCGACGGGCATATTCCGTTGTTTATCGCCCCGCAGTATCCGCTTAATGTCATAAGGTGATAGTTTCATTGCCATTGTTTGTTACCTCCTGTGCGTGTCTCTGGTGTTTTCCTCTATATACTAAGTATGTGGTTTCTTTTTTCAGAAACATAAAAGAAAGCCCCTCTGCTATGCCAGAAAGACAGAGCAGAGAGGCTTTGTTTTTATATTTTTACGAGCAGAAGAAGAAACCCCTCACTGATAGCTAATGCGGACTATCCAGATGAGGGGCGGTAGACATTTGTGTATATAATCAAGTCGAAAGTTCTTGTAGTTATATCTGCATAAACTCGATAATTATAAAAAACAATAAGACACAATTGACCACAGAAACTAAGATAGTTCCTGTAATTCTGCGACTAGATTCTTGTTTTTTCATTACTGCCGCTACAATAATGGACAATATTGTAAGGGTTGCAGACACCGACGCAATCAATATGTGAATTGCTACATATACTGTTGGGACAACAAAAACTAGAAGACACAATAGCAACGCGATTATTGAAGCGGACACCCCTATTTTTATTATCGAATCATCTTGGTTCATTTTATCACCCTCGTATTTCTTTATTTGCGCGATATTTTATCCATTACTTTTTAAATTGTCAACCATTAATTGTTCCATATCTTTGAGCAATCCACCCTTCTATATCATCTACATAAGTTGCTCTATTATCCCAGTTATTATTTCTTGGGTTTCTAATTGATGATATTCCGCCTTCGCTGCTGAACTGTATAATATATCCATCCGGTGTATTGACACTTGTAAGACGGCCGGTAAACAGGTTATGACTAAAGCTATATCCATATTCATTTTCCCATTTCGATATAGAGCCCCTCCAATGCCATGCCCAGCCGTCATAAGTAGTGTCATAATTTGCTGGCACCTGATACTGTGGCAGGCCTGCTAATTCGCCCAGAGCCATATTTCTTGAAACATACATAGCTTCACTTTGCCACGCATCTTCGTTCTCTCTTAGCCTTGCCGCGTGGTCAATTCGCGGTCTCTCCATCATCCCTGCGAAATACAACATAGAGGTAGCTAACCCGTGCGCTGGCGTACCTTCGCCTGTTCGTGGCAAATTTCCTCCAATCTCTGTCCACATATGCCGTGCCGCATTCTGAATTAAGCTATTTCGCTCGGCATCGCTCAGACTAAGCAATCCGTACATGTTGTCAATACCATCAAAGGTGCTTCCTAATATACCCTTACCCAAAGTAGCATTTGCTTCTGCGACATGATTCCTGTACGCATCAAAGCCACCACTCTCTGCCGCAGATGCCCTTATCGCACTCGAATTAGCTTCATTGCGGGCAATTAATCTGTAATAGTTTTCCATTAATGCCTCATTATGACTGTACACCTGATGCCTACTTAAATTCTGTATATTAGCAAGTTGTCCATGAAAATTGCCCATACCAGCAGCGTTTATCATGCTCTGTCCCATTTGCTGATTCCTAGCCATAATATCACCGAAGTTAATGCTGCTTGCTATACTATCAAAACCACTTCGCATATTGCTCTGCATAGCAGGAAACATACCGCTTATATCAGGAGCTTGTGAAAACTGCCCGAAATTCTCAGGCATCATACCAAGCGAACCCGTAAACTCCGGCATCGCGAAACTGTTCATGCCCGATTGTACGCCCATCGAGAACTCCTGCGCCCATGTTGACGCACCCATGTTCATTTCTGACATCTGAGAACTAAACCCAGACACGTCCAGCGCAAGATGTTGCCGTGCCTGTGCGTTTTGGATAAAGTTTTCAGGTGGTTGCAACATCGCCATCATGCGTTCCTCGAAGGTTAGGTCCGCGCTTGATTGTGTATCTCCGTTTATCGGTATACTGCGACTTGCCGGAGTATCTTCTATTGCCGCAATATCATTTTCATCGAGGTCAGCAGATGTCGCCTCAAAATCTACCGCACCTAAGACAAACGGTAATGATATCGCCAACACTAATATAACTACTAAAATTCTTTTAAACATAAATTTTGCCTCTCATTCATTTTTCTTATATATATTTAGTATGCAAGAACATAATTCTGCATATTTTTTGCTTCCTATTTATAGTATGTGCTTTTATGAGCGCCGCAGAAACTCTCATACAGGAATTTCGTTTGTTTTTGTTGACAATATTCCTTCTGCGTTATATTGTTGCAGAAACTCTAATGATAACGGTGAATTATGAGCAACAGTATTATACACTTGACCGGGGAAATCACTGTGGATAAAGTTTCGCGTTTCAAGCAGCTTTGTCTTAACGCCATCAACGAAGAAAAACCTGACACCCTTTCTATTTTTCTAACAAGTCAAGGGGGTAGCGTTAAAGCGTGTATAGCAATCTATGAGTTTCTCAGTTTATTGCAGGAACAAATAATCATGTACAATGTAGGGTATGTTGACTCATCAGCATTGATTATTTATTTAGCAGGCGATATTCGCTACGCTCTCCCACACTCCTCGTTCTTAATCCATGAGTTGAGCAAGCATTATATTGCTGGCGACATTAGATTTTCACACTTTGTCAATGATTATAGGTCGCTCAAGAGCGACATAAGTGTTTTTGAGAACATTTTGAGAAAACATATTAAGAACAATGCTAACGCTTTAGAAGTGCTGAACTATTTAAGTTGCGGAGAGGTATCTTTTGGAAGTTCCGAGGCTTTTGAGTACGGTATCACAACTGCTATGCTTGCTAACGCCGGGACTGTAGCCGAACCGCCTGCTACATCTTCGATTCCCTGTAAGCGTTTTCATTATTACACATGACTTGTTGATTCCCTCCTCTATAAAGCATTCTTGTGTTTGCTTTGCATAAGCGCAACAATATACTTCGCTCTTCTTTTCGCTGCTGCACCAACTATTATCTGTCGAGCAGCACCAACTTTCACCGTTCACACTCATAACCGTTTAGCCGTTGAATCTCAAGCGTATCGCGCTTGGGTTAAGCGGCACCCCCTTCTAAATATTCCCTATTCTCTAAACGACGTAATAACATCAATAATCGCCTGCTCCACTTCTTCGCTACCGTATAATGCTATCGACAACACGCTAAACTGCGCAATATCAAAATCGCTTTCGTAATCGCCGTTTATTAGAAAGAGCATAGCCATAATGTATTCGCCGGGAATAGTGGTATCGCTAACTAATCGTGCAACAATTTCGTTCTGGACTTTCTTTAACTCCTCGTCAAACAATGTCAGCGTTTCAAGTACAAGTTCTTCGTTATATTCACGCCCGTATATCTCGAACACTGTAAGCGTCGAACAAATGCAACTTGCCAAAAATACAGGCAATACCTCATCGGGTATGTCCATCCTTGAATGCGCAATACATATTATTTCATCTTCCATCGGATGAAACATAAGCATCTTCGCAAGTTCAGTAGCCACATACGCTTCGGGATAATATCGTATATCCCACACCGGCTCCAAAAACATCTCCAGCGGCTCTTCACCTAATAAATAATCGACAACGCCCGTCACAAAAATAACCTCCGATACAGACTGCATAAACACATCTGCCGGCACTACAATTGCCCCGTTATACGGCTCATTACTAATAACTATCTCCATCGTCATAGGCTCTATCGTCGCTACATTCAGTAACTCCGCAATAATTTCAGTCCTGTTCTCCGTTACCTCTGTAGTCACCCTGCCTTGAAATCCTGTTAAAGCGGGCATCTCAAACGCTTGTAGTATCCTATTAAACAATTGCGCGCTCATCACTAATCCGTACCCGTCTTTTGTCTTTTCCACATCATATTCTCTATCAATAACACTACGCAGCCCGTCACTGATAAACTTTATAATAGAGGTCAAGACTTGATGTGCTTCGTTTTGGATATTATCGGATGTCAGATTGACACCTAAATAATCAAGCTCTTCAGCGTTAAATGTTACATACTCTATATGCCCTATGTAATCTGTAAGCATAATAAGCGACATGCCCGATACCAGTGCTTCTATCTCCGTCGTCGGTTGTCTGGTCATAAGTACAAGAAACATATCGCGTAATACGCTCATGTTAAGGTATACCGCATCGCCAATAATAAATGCTTCAAGCAGTGTTT
>Ga0123353_10011026_pt1 | contig 12690 bp, 11 predicted proteins | sample TergutLab28metaG_3_FD_92763 | JGI IMG/M metagenome (GOLD analysis project Ga0123353, IMG submission 92763) | Labiotermes labralis P3 segment gut microbial communities from Petit-Saut dam, French Guiana - Lab288 P3 | ecosystem: Host-associated > Arthropoda: Insects > Digestive system > Gut ... | reverse complement strand
TAGGTATGGGCCCTGCACCAGCCCCCGGAGAGGAAGATTTTAACTTAGTCAACGCAGGAGGAGGCTACATCACCGCACTTCCTGGTGCAGTATCGTTCGACAGTGCCACATCCTTTGTCATTATACGCGGTGGTCACGTCGATTTAACCATTTTGGGCGCCATGCAGGTGGATGAAAAGGGAAATTTGGCCAATTGGATGATACCGGGAAAACTAACGCCCGGAATGGGAGGCGCCATGGACTTGATTGTCGGAGCCAAAAAAGTGGTGCTGGCTATGGAGCATACTGCAAAAGGAAAACCTAAAATTTTAAAGGAGTGCACATTACCCCTCACAGCAGCCGGTCAGGTCAATTTGATTATCACCGAGATGGGCGTTATGGAAGTTACTCCGGACGGCATTCTTTTAAAGGAGATTAACGGAGAGTTTTCAGTTGAACAAATACAAGAGGTGACTGAGGCAAAACTGCTTATAACAAGCGAATTAAAATCTATGATAGTATAAACAAATAAATATTAAAACAATGAAGCAATATATTGTAGCAGCGAAAAGAACTGCAATTGGAAAATTTTTAGGGAGTTTAGCCGGATTTAGTACCGGTGATCTTGGTGCCATAGTCATCAAAAAGATGTTGGAAGAGACGGGAATTGAAGCATCTTCAATTAATCAAGTAATTGTTGGAAATGTACTTAGCGCAGGACAGGGGCAAGGAATTGCCCGTCAGGCTGCGTTGAAAGCGGGCATTCCAAATCATGTTCCTGCGTATGGGATTAATATGGTGTGTGGAAGCGGGATGAAATCTGTGATGCTTGCCTGCACAGAAATTGAATCGGGGCAAGCGGACATCATTATTGCCGGAGGGGTAGAATCGATGTCAAACACTCCGTTTATGCTTGGTTCGGCTCTAAGAAATGGGCAGAAAATGGGTGATTTCAAGGCTGTTGACCTCATGGTTTCTGACGGCCTGACGGATGTATTCCACAACTACCACATGGGAATAACGGCAGAGAATGTGGCAGAGAAGTATGGAATATCGCGTCAGGCTCAGGATGAATTTGCCTATCAATCGCAGCAAAAGGCGATTAATGCCGTTGATACCGGAAAATTTGTAGGTGAAATCGTTCCTGTGGAGATTGTTACCAAAAAGGAGACCCTCATTTTTGACAAAGACGAATATCCCAACAGGGCTTCGACTCTTGATAAACTTGCCCTTTTAAAAGCTGCGTTTAAGAAAGAGGGAACCGTTACTGCCGGAAATGCAAGTGGAGTGAACGATGGCGCTTCTTTTGTGATTGTAATGTCCGAACGAAAAGTTAAAGAATTGGGAATTACACCATTAGCCGAAGTTGTCTCTTATGGCCAAGGTGGGGTAGCCCCCGAAGTAATGGGGCTTGGCCCGGTGCCTGCCATTAGAGAGGCGCTGAAAAAGGCAAACATGACTTTGTCGCAAATGGAGCTTTTGGAGTTGAATGAAGCCTTTGCCGCTCAATCGTTGGGCGTTGTTGAAGAGCTTAGTAATGAGCATCAAGTATCAAAAGAGTGGATCATGGAACGCACCAACGTGCACGGAGGCGCCATAGCCTTGGGACATCCCATCGGCGCTTCGGGGAACCGGATATTGGTGACTTTGGTACATGCGCTCCAACAGCATGATAAAAAAGTTGGGCTTGCTTCGCTTTGTATTGGAGGGGGAATGGGCACGGCTATTATTGTTAAAAGTTTGTAGTGAAGAGGTAAAAGATATGATTCAAGTTGGTGATACCTATACGCATGATGTTTGCTTCAATCAATTGGATGTAAATACGTTTGCAAAGATTACAGGGGATAACAACCCCATCCATTTGGATGCTGATTTTGCTGCAAAAACGGTATTCGGGAGGCCGATTGTGCATGGATTTCTCTCTGCATCGGTCTTCTCTATGGTGTTTGGCACGATGTTTCCCGGGGAGGGGACAATCTATTTGTATCAGGATATGAAGTTCTTGGCTCCGGTTTTCGTTGACCGTCCCTATCAGGCTAAGTTTGAGGTTCTGGAGGTGAATCAGGAAAAACATATCGGGGTCATTATGTCTGTTCTGGAGGATGAAATGGGGAAGATAGTGATTGAGGGGAGGGCTAAGTTGAAGAATAACAAAGAGTTTGTTTAAATAGTGAATGATTAAATCAATATGTAATTTTTAAAAAGATGAAAAGATTAGAAAATAAAGTGGCCATTATTACCGGAGGCGCTGCCGGTATTGGCGCGGCAACTGCCGTAAAGTTTGCAGAAGAGGGCGCAAAAGTGGTGATTTGGGATGTGGATGAAGAGAGGGGTAATGCATTGGCAACTACCTTAAATGCTACATTTGCAAAGGTAAACACCGCAGATTATGCACAAGTGGAGGCCGCAGCAAAGGCGGTACATGAAAAGTTTGGTAGAATTGATATCTTGATCAACAACGCCGGTATTACCCGCGACAGTACCTTGAAAAAAATGACGCTGGAACAGTGGCAACAGGTTATTGATGTGAATCTTACGGGTGTTTTTTGTTGCTCAAAGGTGGTGAGCGAATATATGCTTGCAAATGGATGGGGGCGTATCATTAACGCCTCATCGGTAGTGGGATTGTATGGTAATTTTGGGCAAACCAACTATGTAGCTACCAAATCGGCTTTGATTGGGATGACCAAAACGATGGCGAGGGAGTTGGGGAAAAAAGGGGTTACGGTAAATGCCGTGGCGCCTGGCTTTATAGCCACAGAAATGGTGTCGGCAATGCCTGAAAATGTGATAGAAGCAATGAAAGCAAAGATTCCGTTAGCTCGTTTGGGCAACCCAATGGAGGTTGCTAACGTGTATGCGTTCCTCTCCTCTGAGGAAGCGTCCTACATTAATGGACACACTTTAAGCGTGGACGGCGGGATGACCGTGTGATGTTTTGCGAACGTAGTCGGCGGGATGACCGTGTGATGTTTTGCGAGCGTAGTCGGCGCGATGACCGTGTGATATTTTGCGAGCGTAGTCGGAGGGATGACCGTGTGATGTTTTATAAGGCAGAAATAGTGAGCACTTTGTCCTGAATTTGTTTCAAGGATAATTGCTCAGAGTTTTGTGCGTAGAATGATTTGGCGTCTTCGTCGGAAGCGAAGCGGACGTGTGCGGTGGCTTTTTGGGTTTGAGGGTCAATGCGTAACCACATCGCATAGTTTTGATAGGGGGCAAAGTGTTGCGCCCATTTGATGTAGGCTGCCGAGAGTCCCAAATCTCCGCAGATGTAGTAGAGTACTCCTGAGTAAGGGGGAGGATACGAGTTTAAGTCCAAAGGGTCAATGTTTCCGTTCAGATGGTTAGCGCTTTCTTTGAAAGGGTCAACGTTTTCGTTCAGATGGTTAGCGTTTTCTTTGAAATGATAAACATTCTCTTTCAGATTGTTAGCGTTCTCATTTAAAGGGTTAGTGGAAGTTGCAATGGGGTTTATGTGTAGAATGAGTGCGGCTAATGTGTCGAGTAGGGGTTGTGCGTCTATTTCTCTATTCAAACACTTCAAGTTTATGTATAAATAACCGTGGTAAAGTTGCAATAATCCGTGGGTTAAACATTCAATGGGAAAGCGTTCATCCGCACGGCGGCACCTGAAAGTGTGGATGGAATAGATGCCGTAAGCGTTTTGGGGGCTATCCATGAGGTAGTACTCCGCAACAAAAGGAATATCCTGAAAGGTAAGGCGTTGTTCAAGAAGTTGTTGAAATCCGTATTCGAGAAAGAGTTCTGAGCCGCCATTCATGAAGCCGTAGAGGGCGGAGCCTTCAAAAATACGCTCACGGTCAATTACGAGGTGTTCAATGGCCTTGTTTTCAAGGTACCCAAAGCGCAACACCTCTTTTTGGAGTGGCTGCACAGATTGGAGTGATTGCCCTGAAAGGGGAGGGGAAAAGAGAGCTAAGGCGAAATGGAAGAACACGAAAACGGCAATCATAAGAAGCGACTCCTATATTTCAAGCAATTGGATTTTGCTGTGGTCGGCGGTTCCCAATCCATACCCTTGCGCCATCAGCAATTTAGCAATCCCTGCGGGCGTATCTTCACTTTGTCGTCCTTCGGCAATTCTGCGTCCGATGATGATTTCGTGGCCGATTCGGTCAACGGCAACGGCATCTGTGCCCACCAAAAGGGTGTGGTATTCGCAAATAAATTGGGGGTTGGCGGCAGGGCCTCCGTCGTAACAACCTCTAAGGCCATCGGCTATGTTGAGCACCACTTTGTCGCGAATGGGAGGGAAGGCGCATACTTGGGCGCACGTTTCATGCCACAAACTTCCATGGTTTCGACTGTGCAAACGTCCGGTGTTGGTGATAGAGCCAAAGGCTAAATTTTTGAGACACAGCGTAACAGCAGCACCGGCATTCTTCATAATGGGGATATTGATGATCTTATCTACCTCTTGGGTGCAAATCTTGGTAAAATAGGAATATTTGCCTTCATTGACCATAAAGGGTAGGGTATAGGCGTTGTATTCATCCTCACAATCAGCCCAATAATATAAATCTTTATCTATTCTGTGCTCGCTGAGCAACTTTCCGTCTGTTCCGTAGTAGGCACCATTTTCTTTATATTCGGTGCTCGATATTTTTATCCCCGGATAGTTTTCGGCGGTAAAACCTGCCTCTTCCAACTCCTCTCCGCGTCTGTCCCAAATCACAATGTGGTTTCGGGGGATGCCCGCTTCCTCCATCTGTTTAATGACCGACTTTACCACTGCATGGGAGGAGCTTAAAACTGCCTTACCAATTGGATTGACTTTAAGGCCAATAATCTCATTTGGGCTAACAAATTGCCTCCATGCGACAGCCAAATCTTTTTCTCCGGTAAGGAGGATCATACTTTTGGCCAACATCTCGTAAGCCACCGATTCAACAGGAACATCGTTGACTACGGAGTTGGGGTTGGTTGCTTTTACCACTTTGGCGGGGTAGCGTCCGGGCATCGAAGAGGCGGTACGTGGTATTTTTAACGCATCTTCAATATTGGTGGCGGGCTTTACCGGTTGTTGTTGGGTTTGAGGCATAGCGGCGGCTATGGGTTTGCCAATCAGCGCACCGGCGGCTATTCCGGCTCCGGTGGCAGTGGCGATGTGGAAGAATTTTCTGCGATCCATGGGTAGTATGTGTCAAATATTGGTGATTCCGAGGGGGATATGTACTGCCAACGTGTTGGTCAGGTGGGAGAGGTGTCCTAATTGGTCGTCGAAGAAGATGTGGGGGCGCATGACGTCTAAAATTCTGGATTTATCGATGCCGCCAAGGAAAAAGAGTTCATCAACATCCACGCCCCAATTTTTGAGGGTATTGACCAAGCGCTCGTGAGCAGGGGCGTTCCGTGCCGTTACTATGGCGGTGTTAATGACTCTTTGGTATTCGGGATTTTTCTCTTTACGAATCAATTCCATACGCTGGAGTGCGGCAATTTTGGAGATGAGGTCTGCCAACAGACCGGGTTCAAGGGGCATCTGGGCGTTGCTGCTTTCGGTGGAGTGGAACGCTTCAAGCCCTTTTTCCTGATAGATCTTCTCTGCGTCGTCGCTCGCCACCACGCCGTCAAAGTCAAAGGCAATTCGGAGTTCGTTGCCCTCATCTTCTTCCATTTTGGCGTCTAAAACCCTGCCGGCAGCAAAGCCGCTGTTGCAGGCAGAACGCACATCTTCTTCATTTGCAGAAAGAAAAAGAGTTGCATTGTAGGCGGGAAGGTATTTATAAGGAGAGCGTCCGGAGAAGAAACCGGCACGGGTAATGTCCAATTTGTAGTGCTGAATCGAACGAAATACCCGCAGGCCTGTTTCGGGGCTGTTTCTCGAAAGCAACACCACTTCAATGGGTTGCTCATCTTTAAAGACCCGATTGAGGTTTAATAGCTTCTTAATAAAGGGAAAAGCCACTCCTTTGGCAAGGGTGGAGTCTAGATGAATCTCTTGATACTTTCGATACTCCTCCACGCCCCGTTCGCGATAGACGCGGTCGGAATCGGAGAGGTCAAAGAGGGCGCTGGAGGCGACTGCAACTACTAATTTTTGCTCAATAGGGTAGGACATAAATAGTTATCTAATGATTATGCTCAGCCTCCTCTGCCTCTTCAAACGTTCTGTGTACCGTACCGTGGGGATGTTCCACAGGAGCATAGACAGAGTAGAGTTTCAACGGTTTATCGCCGATATTGATGATATTGTGCCATTTTCCGGCAGGAACAAAGATGGCAAAATCTGCTTCCGCTGTTTTGACAAAGGTGAGCGAATCTTCACTGTCGCCCATCACTACACGTGCATAACCATCTTCGATGCGCAGAAACTGGTCGATATCCGAATGGAGTTCCAAGCCCACTTCGCCGCCCACAGGAATGGACATAACCGTGACTTGAAGATGCGTACCTGTCCAAAGCGTAGTTCGGAAGTTGCTGTTTGCCATTGTATAAGCATCAATATTGAGCACTGTTGGCTCTGCACCGTAATCTTGAAGCACTACATCTGAATAGTCAGAAACGGTGTTGTTTTGAGAATTTTGATTGCAGCAAGATGTGGCGCTCCATCCTAAGAGCAGAACTCCTGCACAAAAAGAAAAAAGTTTGATTTTCATGGTTTTAAATTATTAGGTGAACGTAATGATTAGGGTTACATTTATTGCACAAATATAAGAAAAAACCGTGAATGTAGCGCAATACATATTATGCTTATAAAATTGCGAAAAATGGATTTCATGTGATGATGGAGTTTTTCTTACATCCTGCTTCCCACCTCAGCCACAATCTCGCCGTCAAAGAGGTTTACGATGCGGTGGGCAAAGGAGGCGTCGTGCTGGGAGTGCGTTACCATCACAATGGTAGTGCCCTCGCGGTTGAGTTCCGACAGCAAATCCATCACGTCGCGGCCATTCTTGGAGTCCAAGTTACCGGTAGGCTCGTCTGCTAATATCAGTTTGGGGTTGGCAACTACGGCGCGGGCAATGGCAACGCGCTGCTGCTGTCCGCCCGACAATTGATTGGGAGAGTGCTTGGCACGGTGGCTGATGTTCATCTTTTGCAGGGCAGCGTCCACCAATTTTTTACGCTCCGATGCTTTTACCTTGAGGTAGGTGAGCGGCAACTCCACATTCTCAAAAACGGTCATCTCTTCAATCAGGTTAAAGCTCTGGAATACAAATCCGATATTCCCTTTGCGCGTTTGGGTGCGGTCTTTTTCTTTCAAAGAACCTACTTCCTTGCCGTCGAGCAAATAACTCCCCGACGTAGGGTTGTCGAGCAATCCCAGAATGTTGAGCAATGTGGATTTTCCACAACCGGATGGACCCATAATAGCCACAAATTCACCTTGCTGAATATCCATTGAGATGTGGTTCAATGCGGTGGTTTCTACTTCTTCTGTACGGAAGACTTTGGTTAAGTTGTTAATTTGAATCATGATTATTGGTTTTAAAATGTTTATTTTGATTTTTGTATTTATTCTGATTTTAAACTATGTACAGGATTCTCATTCGCTATCCGCCAATTCTGGAACGTTACGGTGCCTGCCGTAATAATGGCCACCGCCGCAAAAGCAAACAAGTAAACCCACCAGTACATCTGCGTTTTATAGGCAAAATTTTCCAACCATCGAGAGACGGCATACCAGGCAAGCGGAGCGGCTATCACAAAGCAAATCAGCAATACATAAAAATATGCTTTGTTAAACAAAAGGATAATGCCGGATATGGAGGAACCATGTACCTTTCGGATTCCAATCTCCTTACGCCTACATTCGCTGTCGAACACCACCAAACCGAATACGCCAACCATAGATATAAATATGGCGATCAGGCTAAAGAGCGAAATGAGCAAACCCAAAGATCGCTCTTTTTCATACACACGCTGAAGGACTTCATCAAAAAAACGAACTTCAAACGGATAACCCGGATAAAATTCGGCCAGCGTGTTACGAACATGCGACATAGCTGCACGCATATCCGAACCTGCCTTTATTTTGATATATGCAGTTGTTAGTGGATAACGGGGAGTTACGCAAAATGCCATTGGTTCCATTGTAGCACGGAAAGAAGTAAATTTAATATCGCGCATGAATCCAATAATTTCCCCAACACCTATAAAACCAACGGTTGTATTAAGTTCCATATCGTACTTCTTTTGAGCCGTTTCATTAAACACGTACGCACCATATTCCATGTTGTTGTCCTCTATCCTGAAATCGCGACCTTCGTAAATATCTATACCCATAACTTTAAGGAATGTGTAATCCACTGCAAGGCATTGGAAGTAAATCATCTCTCCTTTGTAATTCGTTCCCCAAGTCTGATATTTATCATTTTCCGACAAAAGGAATTGACAATAGGTAATCTCCTCAATTCCTGAAAAAGATTTTAACTGATTGCCCAATGCTTCGCGCTGTACAAGTGCCGGTCCCGATATTTCGGTAACAATCAACGCATCCTTATCATAACCCAAAGGCGAATGCTGCATAAAATAGTTTTGGAGGTAAATGAAGGATGCCCCGATGATTAATGCAAAAGAGCTTATAAACTGAACGCCTATCAATGTGTTTCGTAGTTTTTTCCCCTTGGAGGACAAGCCAAAACTCCCTTTTAGCACACAGGCGGGAGTGAACGAAGTCATATAAAATGCAGGGTATAGACCGGAAAGTACACCGGCCAGCAGGGCCATCAAAGCCGTACCGCCAACAATCAACGGATGAGCGGTAAGCGACAAATCTGCATCTATCAACTTTGCCAAGTGGGTGTGTCGAAACAGGATAATGAGGCCAATAGCAACAAAGTAAGACAACAAGCTGAGGAATACCGCTTCCGAAACAAGCGACAAACGCAGCGTACGTTGTTGAGAGCCTAAAACGCGCTGTGTGTTAATGCTTTTCATACGCACGGGTGCAAGCGCCGTACTGAAATTGGTAAAATTGATGGCGGCAATGGCTATCAATACAATGGCAATGGCAAATAAAACCATCAATACCGTTTTGCTGGCTTTGGGCGTTCTATCAAATTCCGCATCTGTTACAAAATGAACGTCCGGTAGCGCCGTAAAACGTAATATCTTATCTATTTCGTTCCAATCAAAATCCGGTCCAATAGGCGATAATTCTGCACTGTGCTTAAAATTTTCCAACAACAAAGGCAGGTTGGATGGGTCATTTACACGAAAATAAACAGGATACATTGAGGCAGTCCAGCTTTGTATGTTCTCATTATTGGGAATGGTGATATATACGTAGTTATTTAGAATAGAATTGGAGGGAAAATCTCGATATACAGCGCCCACCGTTAGGTTGGCCCGACCATAGATAAGTTGCTTGCCAACGGCCGGCTCATTCCCAAAATATTTGTGTGAAAGGCTTAGCGGAATAATCATGTTATCCGGCGTTTTGAGTGCGTCTTTGGAACCTTCCAAAATATCAAAAGTAAACACATCGGTATATTCGGGAGATACCGATAGTATTGGTTCCCGATAAAAATACTGCATATCACCATTTTCCTCACGGAAACGTAATATGTGTATCGACACGAAAGGATGGGTAAATGTACCTGCAACAATATGGGGTGACGATTCAAGAAAAAGTTCGGCAAACGGGCGAGGAAGTACCGCCATCGTTTTATCATTATCCGTAATTTCTAAACGAAAAATCTTATCATAGTCCTCATGAAATTTGTCAAAGCCAAGGTCATAATCCAATTGAATCATGATGACCATAAAGGCGGCAAAGGCGACTGACAGTCCCAATATGTTCAGTATCGCCGCCAAGGAATAACGACGAACTACACTCAAAAAATTGCGTACAATAGTTTTAATTTGAATCATGATTGCTGGTTTTATTCTGTTTTTAAAGAGTGGGCGGGATTTTGTACGGCGACCCTCCAGCAGCCGGCGGTGAGGATGCTTAGCGTAATCGTGAGCACAATCAGGCTGCATGAGGCAAAGAGGAGTATGCCTGTGTCTATCTTTTCGGAGAAATCTTGTATCAGTTCGCCGGAGGCGTAGGCGGCAATTGCGGCGCCCGCGATTAAGGCGGGAATGGCTAAATACAGCACGGCTTTTGCAAACATCGTCAAGACGTTTGATACGGTGGCGCCGTTCACTTTGCGGAGGGCGATTTCGGCGCTGCGGCGGTTGATTTCGCTCCGGAGGTAGGCCAACAAACCAATCAACGACAGTATCAGGGCGATGAGGCTGCCCACCATAACGGAGTTGCGAAAGAGCCGCAATTCGTCGTAGCCCTTTAACACGCTCTCTTTGTAGGGCGTAACCACAATATCTTTGTTGGGCATGGCCGATTGCAGCGCATCGATGGCCTTTTGCAAGCCCTCGCCACTCATTCTATGAAAACGAATAAGGATGTTGCGTGCAGGCACGGGGGTGTAGAACATGGCTGAGGGACGCTTGTCCTCTCCGCCAATCAGGCCGATGCGAATATTTTCATAAACCCCAACCACGCGGCAAAGACCATGTTCCGAAACCATCAAATGCTTGCCCACCACACCATCGCTCCAGTCCGTCATTTCAGCAATACGTTTTGCAAACGATTGGCTCACAATCATATCTTGTTCGGTTGACACTCCTTGTTTAAAGCCGGTGCCCTCGATAATGGGAATTTCCATCAACCCTAAATAATGTTCATCAATAGTGTACAAGTCGGCTATGTTGAACAACTCCCTCTCCTCGTCCGGAAGCCTAACATTATTGCCCGATGCGCCGCCAAACAGCAGGTTGCTTCCCGTTGCCACAGCCTGTACATCGGAAAGGCGGGACAGTTGCGCTATGGCGGTCTCTCTTTCTGTTGCGGTGGTTCCGGAAACAGGGCAGTAAGCCGTCTGTTTATAGGAGTACCCCGGATTGTCGTTGACCATCATCCTGTATTGCAAGCCAATAACTACCAACAGGCTAATCAAAAATGTGGCGGCAGCCAACTGCATAAAAAGGAGGGCAAGCATCCAGCTGCGGCGCGACTGTTTAAAGCTGCGAAAAGCCGAGGCCACGGGAACGGACGAAAAGAGCATTGCCGGAACCAATCCCGTAAGCACAAAAATAAGGGTGACTATGGCCAACAGTATGAGGCAACTTTGCAGCGTAAACAACGCCGACACGGGGACGCCCATCAACTCTTCCACAGTAGAACGGAAGAGCAATATGGTCAGACCGGCTACGCTCATGGCGGCGACAAGATGAACAAAGACCTCCATGTATATCAGTTGCGCTATTTGGCGACTGCCCGCCCCGTAGCTCTTGTAAACAGCCATCTCCTTAATCCGGCTGACGTAGGCCGATATGACCATCAGCACATAGTTCATGATGGCGGTAAAAATCAGCACAAACGCTAACCAGCTAAGCAGTTTTACCTTGCGCTTTACCTCCGGATTTGAGCTGTGGTATTTGGTTAGTGGAACGAGTTCATAATTTAGCTTGCCGCCAAACTGCTCCTCGACAATTGCAATGTTCTGATGCTTCTCCTGCATCCCCCGTATGGCGGGTGCAAGTTCTTCTGGGTCAACGCCGGAGGGCAACTTTACATAGCCCAAATAGCGGTCGTTGCCTATCCAGTTGTTTGAGCCGTCCCACGTAAAGCGGCCTATGGACGACAGGGATACAACGATGTCGTACTTAAAACTGCTGTTAAGGGGCATCGCTTCAAAGACGCCGCCAATGATGAGTTCTCGCCCCGGATAACTGTCTAACCGCAGCGTCTGCCCTACCGCGTCATGCCCCATCTTTTGTGCCAAATCGCTCGATATCAAAGCATACATGGGAGCGCTTAACACCTCTTTGGCAATGCCTGCCAACATGGGGCGGGGAACAACGTCAAAGAAGCAACTATCTGCAAGGATAACCGTCCCCACCAAGCGATTTCTACCCTCTGTAAACAATACGGCATCACTCTGGATGTAGGTGAACCGCGTGGCGGCAAGCACCTTAGGAACTTCGTCCCTGATTCCGGGCGCAATGGCGCCGCTGGTCGCAGGGTGCTTGGCTTCGGGGTCATCACCCATTTGGAAACGGGTCTGTACCATGTAGGTATTTTCACCGTCAGGGTAAAAATCATCGTACGAAACTTCAAATAGGGCTTTGGTAATCAGTATGAGTCCGGCAGCAAGGCCCAATCCCAGCGACACTATTTTTACAAGGTTGCTCCGGTTTTTCTTAAAAAGAGAGCGAAAGGCAAGGATGAGGTTCATGGTGTTAGGTTATTTACTTTAAAATGAGGCGCTCATTGTTTCCAAAGGTTTCGTAGCTCGACACAATGACCCGCTCGCCCGCTTCCAATCCTTCGAGCACTTCGTAATACTGCGGGTTTTGTTTTCCGATTCTGATGGCCCTTTTGTACGCAGTCGTTCCGTCGGAACTGACCACATAAATCCAGCGTCCGCCGGTCGATTGGTAAAAGGCGCCGCGAGGTATCAAAATGGCTTGGGAAGGGTGACCCAACTCAAGATTGAGGTAGTAGGTTTGTCCGGTGCGGATGTTGTCGGGGCGCTCATCGGTAAACACAAAGTCGGTTTTGAATTGTCCGCCCCGAACTTCGGGATAGACTTTGCGTGTACGTAAGTTGAACTTTTTGTCCTGACGTTCGAAGGTGGCATCCAAATCGGTGCGAACACGGTCTATGTAGTGTTCGTCCACCATCGCCTCTATCTTATAATCAGAGAGCACGTTGATTTGTCCGATTTTTTGACC
>Ga0123353_10011025_pt1 | contig 12690 bp, 6 predicted proteins | sample TergutLab28metaG_3_FD_92763 | JGI IMG/M metagenome (GOLD analysis project Ga0123353, IMG submission 92763) | Labiotermes labralis P3 segment gut microbial communities from Petit-Saut dam, French Guiana - Lab288 P3 | ecosystem: Host-associated > Arthropoda: Insects > Digestive system > Gut ... | reverse complement strand
GTCCAGCTACGCGGAGGCGGTTTATGTGGACGGCGGCGGCGAATATACCGTATTGTTCCGGATTATGCTGCCCGTCGCGCTACCGCCGATGTCCGCGCTGTTCATCATGGCGTGCATCGGCGCGTGGAACGACTATATGACGGTGATCCTGTACCTGCCGTCCTATCCGACCATCGCCTCGGGCCTGTATGAGATACAGTACCTTTTCGAGCGCGACGCCAGGCTTCCGCTGTACTTCGCCGCGCTGATCATTTCGATCATTCCGGTGCTGACGCTGTTCGCGCTGTTTTCGGGGAAGATTATGAAGAATATGACCGTCGGCGGCTTGAAAGGATAGTATTTGTATCGGGCGCTGAGCGCCGGTGACAGTTGTCACCAATAGCAATATGGGGTACCCCATATTGCGTTTTCAGAGGACTGAAAACGCAATATGAAAACAATTACCAAGAAAATGTCGGAGGAAAAGAACAATGAAACGGAAATGGACGGTGGTATTACTCGCGGTCGTCATGGCCGTAAGCGCGGGCTTAATGTCCGCCTGCAAAAGCGGCGGCGGCACGATACCCGACACGGATCAGAGCCTGCAGGTATGGGCATTCAACGGCGGTTATGGGACTGCGTGGATCACGAAGGCGCTTCAAGCGTTTGCGGAGCGTCCGGAGGTCAAGGCCAAGTATCCCGATTTTCAATGGGAACTGGACGCGACGGGCGTCGAATCTGTCGGCTTTAATAAAATCGAAGCGCCCAAGACCAATTATTACGACTTGATGTCGATGGCGCCCGAGCCGGTCGTCAAGAATTTCGAACAGTATGTGGAGCCCATCGACGACGTTTATGACGGCGCGATCGGCTTCGGCGAGACCGGGCTGTTTAAAAACAAGGTGATCGACTCGGTTTGGGATCCCTTAAAATTTTATCCCAAAAATTCGAACACGGCCAAGCGCTACTTTATGCCGGGCAGCTCGTCCTATTGCGGCATTGTCTACAATAAGGAGCTTTTGGACGCGCTTTACGGCGCGGGCGTGATCGATGCGGCGGTTCCCCGGACGACGGGCGAGTTGATCAAAATCTGCAAGGATGTAAAAGCGTATTCGGGCAGCCTTTATAATATGAAAACGGCGACGGTCAATACCAATTTTTCGGTCATGGCCGGAAAGATTGATTACTGGCGCTATGTCTATCCCGTCTGGTGGGCGCAGTACGACGGCGCGGAAAACTTCAACAATTACTTGAACGCTGTCGTCGAGGAAGACGGCGGGTATCAGTATTCGCCCAAGATCTTTGAAATGCCGGGCAGACTGGAATCCATCAAGGTCGAGGAAGAGTTGCTGTGGCTGGATCACGGCTATGTCAATCCGTTTGCGCAGTCGGACGAGTTTATGACGGCGCAGAACAAATTTTTGGACGGCAAGGGCTTGTTTATGGTGATCGGCGACTGGTACGAATACGAAATGCGCATCCTGCAGGCCGAACGCGAGGCGGCCGGGAAGCATACCTACGACATGCGCTTTATGAGGCTGCCCGTTGTCAGCAGCCTTGCGGATAAATTGGGACTGGCGGGCGGCGACGCCGGGCTTGCGGAGATCGTCGACGCCGTAGACGCGGGCGAGACGGGGCTGCCGGGTGTGGATACGGATGATTTTGCCGCCGTCAAGGCCGCGCGCGGTTTATATTATAATCAGCCCGAAGGCTGGTTTATACCCAATTACGCGAACGGCAAAGGTGTCGCGAAGGATTTCCTGCGTTTTTTGGCGACCGACGCGGCAAACGCGATTTACGCGGCGAACACTTACGGCTCGCGGATGCCGTTCCACTACGACCTTAAGACAAAAGCGTCCGGCGTCTACAACGCGCTGTCGCCTCTGGGCAAGAGCCACAACGACCTCATCGGAGATTCCGCGGGTCTCACTTATCTGCCGCTGCACGTTTGCTACAAGGCCGTGTATTACGGCGGGTTGTCGATAGACTTTCCGCACGCCACGCAAGACGGCAGGATGGGTAATTTTCTCGCGATGAAGAAATCCGCGCAGAGTCTTTTCGACGATGAGATCACTTGGTGGAACACGGGGACAAGGTGGAGCGAGTTCCTGCTGAGAGCCGATTTGAAATAGCGCGTTTGATGCCGGAGGCGTACAGTACGCGGTACACAATATCACGGAAAATGCGAGGGGTTATGAAAAAAAGGATATGGGACATTGCGTTGGCGGCGCTGCTGGCCGTTGCCTTCTTCTTATCGGCGTGCGGCGGCGGAGCGGACACCGGCACGCAGGACGGCACGGGGAATGCGGCCGAAATTGAGTTTTGGTCAACGTATTCAACCGAAAAGATATTGCGGAATGTCGATAGCGAAGCGTATTCGGACGTCAAACTTCCCGCGGCGGTTAAAATTACCGCGGTTAAGAACGAATACGAGAACGCCCAAATTTTGATGACAGCGGGTGCGGACGGTGTCGCGTTCTACGATGTGTCGCTTTCTGACTTGACATTAACGGGCGCGGGAACGAAGTATTCCGCGGACAACGTCGGGTTGTTCAACCAAAAATACATCGAGATCGCGGAACTGTGGAATTCGGCGAGAAAACTCCCAAAGGGCTTGTATCCCGACGCACTGCTGCCCTTCGAGGCGGCGAAGGAGCACAAAGAGAACTTTATCACCCCGAACACAAATCAAGGGCTGTGGTTCCAGTTTTATATTCCCAAGAGCCAGACGGCGGGCAAATACACGGGCGCGTTTACAATTACCTACGACGGCGCGAGCAAGAATATTCCCGTCGAACTGAACGTGCTGGATTTTCAGCTGCCCGACGAACGAACCGCCAAGAATATATTCAGCACCGGACGGTCGTTGGAATTCGCCGAGCTGAACAGCACACCCGAAATGAAGCGTAAATACCAGGACGTGCTGTTGGAATTCCGTCTAAACCCCAATATCTACGTCGAGGATATCGGCAACAACGACGAGGGTTACCGATATTACGCGGACGTTTGCTACGATTATTTTACCGATGTCCGTACGACCAATTTATCCGTTCCGTTCGCGGCGACGACCGGGGGGATCAACACGGAGATCACCAAGGCGTATATCATCGCCATTGCCGAAAAGGGCTTTAAAGAAGGCGTTGATATGCTTTCGATCGCCTATATGAACATCGGCACGATCGACGAGCCCAACGGCTTTACGGCGGCGGAGAACCTGGTCAAGCCGGTGATGACGCAATTTTACAATACGATTAACGCGGCGGCCGATCAAATCGAACTGAATATCTCGGCCGGTAAATACGGTAATCCGACGGAGTATCCCGGCTTTACCGGACAGCTGGGGGTGGACGCGGCTGCTTCCGCCCGCGCAATCAAGCATGTGACCACCTCTTACCCGTACGCGAAAATCCAGGCCGACGTCGAGAACAACAACGGCGTATGGTGCCCGTTGTTCTCAGAGTATGATTCGCCCGAGGCGCGCGAACTGTACGCGCAGTACGACGAACGGTGGTGGTACGGCTGCCTCTATCCGATGGCGCCTCATCCGACCTATCACATCGACGACATCGGCTCAAGCCCGCGTTTGGTTGGCTGGATGCAGGCCGATTGGGACATCACGGGCAATCTGTTCTGGTCTGTTTCGTCCTATTTTGCCGCGGGTGGGGAAACCGGCGACGGAACGGACGGCGAGGGAAAGCCGCGCGCGGACTACTACAGTACACCCGCGAGCCGCTTCGCGCCCGGCGACGGCGCGCTGTTCTATCCGGGCAGGCCTTACGGGATTTATGGGCCTGTCGTCACGACGCGCTTGCAATACATCCGCGACGGCTACGAAGAGTACGAGCTGATCAAAATCCTCAAAGCCAAATACGCCCAGATCGGCGGCGCGGGCGCGGCCGAGGAGGTTCTCCAGACGATCTTCGGGACGCTGTATTCCGGGACAAAGCTGTTCGCCGCGGGCGAAGCTATGGAACGGGCGCGGCTTTCGATGCTGAATCTTCTGATGCTGGCCGAGAACGGCGTCGCGGTGACCGGCGCGGTCAAGACGGCGGCGCAAACGGAATTTTCTCTGCTTGCGGCCGACGGCGTCACGCTTAAGGCAAACGGCGCCGCGCTGACCTCGACGGGCACGCAGGGCGCGTACAAACGCTATACGGCGAATATTCCGGCCGCGGATCAGTTCCTCACGCTCGAGGTCAAAACGGCGGGCGGAGATATTACGCTTGTGCTGTATTTGGGCGGCGCGCTGACCGTGTACGACGCGCAGGCCGTCAAGGACAATTTGACTTTCTACAACAGCGCGGGCTCCGCGTCGGTGACGAGTACGACGGTGTTCGGCGGTACGGTGTCCGCGGTCAAGATGGATTTCAACCTGTTGATGGGCGGCGGAAACCGGATCGCGCGGCTGGACGGCGCGCTGACCGGGAGCATCGGCGCGCAATCGTCCAAGCTGTCTTTCGAGCTTTACAACAACGAAAGCTCGGGCCTCAAGTACGAAATACGGTTCAAATTTGCCGGCAGTCTGAATATGCAGACGCTCGCATCGGGCACGCTTCCGTCCAAAAAAGCTGAGGCCGTAACGATAGCGCCGCTGCAAACCGTCGATTGGACGGCGTTGGGCGCGGTCGAGCGGATAGACTTTGTGCTGATCGGCTCGGGTGTAATGCAAATGCCGGCCACGGTGTATGTCAAAGCGTTGACGCTTGTGCAGGCTTAGGGGGGAACGGAGATGAATCACCAAAAAGTTTTCAAAAAGCGTTTGTTATGGGTCGCTTTGCTGACGGCGTTATCGCTTTTGGCCGCCGGAATATTGGTTTCGTGCGGCGGCGGGGATAAGGGCGGCGGCAAAGACGGAACACCGCCCGAGACGACCGGAACGGAAAAACTGCTGTACGGATTCAACGAATGGTATCCCGATTTTCATCTGATCCAAATCCGGGAAAAATTCGGTATTGTCGACATCAATACGAACGCGGCCTACGTCAAAGAGGGCAAGGGCTCGGCCAAATTGAGGCCTGCGGGCCGGTATACGGGCAGCGAACGCCCGTACCTGTCGCTGCCGCTGGTTTGGGACGAGTTGGAGATCGCGAACGGCGACTTGACGTTTGCCGAGACGATCGAGGCGGACATTTACAATGCGGAAAGCGCGAGCTTGAACGTTTACGTCGGGCTGTTCTTCCAAGAGCAGACGCACGGCAATCTGTCCAACCCGCAGGCCGGCACCGTTCCGGTCAAATATGAATTGACGCCCGGCTGGAACAAGGTTTCGTATGAGATAGACAAGGACGCCCTGTCTCTCAAATGGGACATCAAAGCGTGCCGAAGCGTTTACTACGCGTTCGACAACATTCACTCGCGCGACATTACGGACGCGCCGACGCTGTATCTGGATAACGTTACCATGGTCTATTCCGAAGACCCCGTCATCGTATTTACTGGCGAGCAATACCTCGAAATAGGCAAGGAATACAACCTCGGCGGCTTTGTCAAAGCGTACGATAAGGACGGCAATGTTATCGCCTGTCAAATCGGCTTGTACAGGGGCGCGGAGAAAATCGAGCTGACAGACGGCAAGTTCACGCCGTTGGCGCCGAACGGCGAGGAGAAATTGACTCTAAAGGCGGCCGCGGGCGGCGTGAACAAGGAATACGCGCTGTATGCGAGGGCCGGAGACGCGGCGAACGACCTCATATCTTTCCGCACCGACGCAAGCGTCAACTATGTTCAGGCGGCCGCGGCGGAGAGCTATTTGAAGGAGTTCGACGCGGATTTCAGCTTTGACGGGAACGGCTCGTTCAAATTCACGACCAATTCCGAATGGCCTGTCGTCCAAAAATTCACCTTCCTCGGTCACGACGCCGATTCGATCGCCGCGCTTCGGGATGCGGGTTATGATACCGTGCAGTTGATGGCCTATTTCGATATGCCCGGGACGGAATATATCAACCGTGTTGTGTTCGGCACTTCGATCTACGGCGATGTGGACCCGATGTACAACCCCAAGCCTTTGCTGCCGGCCAATGTATGGGTCGCGTTGGAAATGCCGATCAGCGACCTCATCGCGAATTATGCGTGGTTCGTCGCGGGCGGAAAGGGCGGCTTGCTGAATTCGGAGCCGTTCTTTATACACAGTCCGTCCAAGGCGCAGATCGGCATCTATTTCGACTGCATGAGGGCGGTCAAGAAGGACGTCAGCGGGACGCTGAATCTCAGCGCGGACGGAGGCTTCTATACGGGGAATCCGATTACGGCCTCGGCGTCGGCGACATACGCGGGGGCTTTCGGCTACAGCGTCCGGAAGAACGGCCAGGCTTTTGCGATGGCCGCGGATACCTTTACGCCGGACGGCGAGGGCGTCTACACGGTCAGCGCCGCGTCGTATACGGCCGACTGCAGCTACGCGCTGTACGCGAAGGCCGTTGTCCGTCCGACCGCGCCCGGCGAATATGAGTACGAGAGCTTTGACTGCGCGTCCGCGCTTTCCGGGATCGGCGCGTATCTGAACAACAACGACCCGCGCGCCGTGATGACCTTTGATCCGTATGTCTCATACGACGGCAACGGCTCGCTCAAATACGAGACCGAGCTGGAATGGTTTGAGATCAAGGGCGTCATGCCGCGCATAGCGGCGCCGGCCGGCGCGACGCACGTCAGTATGCGGATCAAATTTGATTGTACGGCCGAGGGCGCGATACGGTTCAACTTCCTGGTGGAGAACGCCGGCTTGGATTGGCTCGGCGAGCAATACGTGACGGCCAATACGGGCGAATGGACGTTGTGCGCCTTTGAATTGAACGGAACGAATAAGGCCGCGCTTGCGGCGTACGGGTTCCGGATTTCGCCCACAGGAAAATTGTTCGACGACGGCACGGGCAACGGCATGACGATCCGGATCGACGACATACGGTTCGCGTGCGAGCAGGAGGTCACGGTCGGCGTGTCGGAAAGCGGCGGCGTGTACACGATCAACGCGGCGGCGGACGGCGTTTCGGGCGGCGAATTTACGTACACGGTGTACAAGGACGGCGTATTGTTCGACAACGGCGGCGAGTTTACGCCGGACGGCGAGGGGACGTACAAAGTCACCGCCGAATTCGACGACGGCTTCAACTTCGGCTTCGGCGCGTATACGTTCGCCGTGCGGAACGCGCCGGGCGAATTTGAGTACGAGAGCTTTGACAGCCAACACGCGCTGGCGGGGATCTATACGTATGTACGGCCCGACCTAACCGATATTGCCTTCGTCCCCGGCGTTTCGTACGACGGTAACGGCTCGCTCAAAGTAGAATCGACATTCTCGTGGTGGGAGCTCTCGGGTATCATGCCGCGCGCGGAAACGCCCGCGGGCGCGGACCGCCTCGTTTTGATGCTCAAATACGAGACCAACGTAGCATCCGACCCGACAAAGCTGTTCCAATTCAATTGCTTTACGACATCGTCGACGGGCACGCGCGGCGTCCGGATCGGCGACGCGGACTTTGCCGCGAACAACAGCGGAGGCTGGGTCAAATGCGCGTTTGACATCACCGGGATAGACCTGCAATACGGCATCAATCTCTTTATCAACGGCATCGCGGGCTTTACCGATACCGCGGATACCATAACGGTATGGATCGACGACATACGGTTCGCGTGCGAAAAGGCCGTCACGGTCAATGCGGTCGACAGCGGCGGCGTATATACCGTCAGCGCGTCGGCGTCCGGACTCAGCCCTTCCTTTACCTACAAGGTATACAAGAACGACGTGTTGTTTGGAATGGACAGCGCGGATACGTTTACGCCGGACAGTACGGCGGTATACAAGATCACCGCCGAATTCGACGACGGCTTCAATTTCGGCTTTGCGCAAAAAATCCTAACGCTTAGGAGCGCGCCCGCCGCGGACGAATACGAGAGCTTCGACTGCCCGGAATCGGTCGCGGGGATCGGCGTGTATCCGTCGTGGCCGGATCCGGACACCGTAATGACTTTTGACCCGCTTGTTTCACGTGACGGCAACGGTTCGCTTAAATACGATACGAAGTTTGACTATTTAGAGGTTTCCGGCATTATGTCGCGTATAGACATTCCGGCCGGCGCGTCAAAGATCACGTTTTATATCAAATTCGACTGCACGGTCGCGGGTACGTTGCGTTTCAATTTCTTTTCCGGCGCAACCTGGCTCGGCGACGCAGATTTGACGGCGAACACAAGCAACTGGGAACTATGTACCATTGTTCTTAATTCGACGAAGGAAGCCGCGCTCGCGGTAAACGGAATCATGATATCTACAGGAGCGGGTTTGTATAAGGACGGGACAGGTAATAGCATGACGATTTGGATCGACGACATACGGTTTGAGTAAAGCCGCGTCAAAAACGATAAAAAAATTTAGGAGGAAAGATTTATGAGAACAATGCGCAAAGGACTTTTGGTTGTGCTGCTCACGCTGGCTGCGGTATTGGCAATATCGGCGGCGGCGTGTTCGGAAACAGCCAAGGCAAACGTGACGCTGAATCAAGAAACGCTCCAGCTCGTCGTGGGCGGGAGCGCGGTATTGGAGGCGGAGATCGAGGGCACGGACGAGCTTGCCGTTTGGGAAAGCTCGGATACGGATGCGGTCACGGTGATCGCGGACGAGGACGGGCTGACGGCGACGGTTAGGGCCGTCGCAAAGGGCGAAGCGACCGTGACGGTTACGGCGGGCGGCGCGAGCGCGGCTTGCGTGGTGACGGTTACGGAAGGAACAACACAGCCGTCCAAGGGAACCTTAACGGCGGGCGATCTGACATACGCCATACCGGCAAGCGATGTATACGACGGCTCTGAACAGGGGATCGGGCAAGTAACGGCGCCGACGGGCGCGGGCGCGGTCACCGTCAAATACGACGGCGCGGCCGGTTTGCCGGTCAATGCGGGCATCTATGCGGTGACGGCCGACGTAGCGGAGGGCGACGGCTATGACGCGGCTTCCGGACTTGCGCTCGGGGATTACACCATCGCGCAGGCGGCGGGCAGCTGGGTTGCTCCGTCCGCGGTGAGCGTAACGTACGAATCCGGGCTGACGCTCGGGGACATCACGCCGCCGACGGATTATGTGTGGGACGAGGAGTTGACAACGCCGGTCGACGCGGGCGACGGGCAGGAATTTTCCGCGGTATACACAGACCCGAGCGGGAACTATACGGCGGCGAGCGGTACGGTTACGATCAATGTGGCTAAGGCCGCGGGCAGCTGGGTTGCTCCGTCCGCGGTGAGCGTAACGTATACCTCCGGACTGACGCTTGGGGACATCACGCTGCCGACGGATTATGCGTGGGACGAGGAACTGTCAACGCCGGTTAACGCGGGCAGCGGTCAAACCTTTGACGCGCTATACACGGATCCGAGCGGGAATTATGAGGCGGCGAGCGGCATGATTACGGTCAACGTGGCGAAGGCCGCGGGCAGTTTTGTGTCAACATCCGCGTTGAGCGCGGTGCTTGCGGCCGGACTGACGCTCGACGACATCGCGCTGCCGTCGTCGGCGTACGCGTGGGTGACCGCGTCGACGCCGGTCACGACCGCGGGCGACGGCCAGACCTTTGCCGCAACCTACACAGACCCGAGCGGGAACTATACCGCGGCAAGCGGCAATATCACGGTTCACGTGGCGGCGGCGGACGAGTTCCAGAGCTTTAACAGCGCGTACGGCTTGACGGGCATGAAAGTCACACAGAATGCGCATTTGACGCAATATTCTTTTGATCCGGGGGTTTCGTATGACGGCAACGGCTCGCTTAAAATAGAGTCAAGCAACTCATGGTTTGAATTATACGGCGTGTTGCCGCGGCAAGGTGTTCCGTCCGGGGCGACCAAGGTGACGTTTATGGTCAAATACGAGGTTGCGGGCGCGGTAAAAAACCCAGTAGCAGACAGGCTGTTCCAGCTGAATTATTTTACAACGAATTCTTCTGGAACGCGGGGCGATTGGCTTGGTGATACGGGCGCAAGATTTAACGCGCTCAGCGGCGATTGGGTAAAATGTGAATTTAATATCGGCGCGAACGATCTGCAATACGGTATTGACTTTTTCATCGGCGGTATCAATTCCGTCCCGACATGGGACGATCACAGTGAATCAAACACCATAACGATTTGGATCGACGATATACGGTATATCAGCGCGGACAAGGCGGTATCGGTATCGCTATCCGAGAATGCGGGCGTATACACGATCAACGCGACAGCGGCTGGCGAAGCAAGTCCGGAGTTTATCTACCGCGTGTATCAGAACGGCGTTCCGTTTGCGATGGACAGCGCGAACACCTTTACACCCGACGGCAGCAGCGGCTTGTATAAAGCCATGGCCAGCTTGCGAAACGAGGGGCTGTTCGGTCACGGAGAGGCGGTTTTGAGAGGCGCGCCTGGCGCGGACGAATACGAGTGCTTTGACTGTGTGGAATCGATTGCGGGGATGAATCTCAAGGAGCGTCCGGATTTGACACAATATTCTTTTGACGAGAATGTTTCTTATGACGGCAACGGTTCGTTAAAAATAACATCAAGCCATTCGTGGTTTGAACTGTTCGGCGTATTGCCGCGTCAAAGTGTTCCGTCCGGAGCGACGAAAGTAGCGTTCATGGTGAAATATGAGGTGACGGGCATATCATCAATGGATTCGGCGAAAGACAGGTTGTTTCAGCTGAATTATTTCACCACGACATCGACGGGAACGCGCGGCAGTTGGCTTGGCGATTCGGGGACAAAGTTTACTGCGCTCAGCGGCGATTGGATCAAATGCGAGTTTAACATCGGAGCGAATGACTTACAATACGGCATTGACTTTTTCCTCACAGGGATCAACTCTGTACCGACATGGAGCGATAACAGCAGTTCCAATAATATCACAATTTGGATTGACGATATACGGTTTGTATAGGGGAAAATCCAAAATTCTTATACCAATGCTAAACACTGACTAAAAAATGCGGCCAAATCTATACTGACGACAAAATGACCATCCTGTTTAATTCACAGGACGGTCATTTTGACGCAGATTTTGAACCGGAGTGTTCGTTTTATCCGCAGTTGGCAGACCAGCCGACTCCAAAAACGAACATATTTACGTTCTTTAAGGGCGGGTTTGCCGTCACTTTCGCATTAGATACAAGGACACCCTGTCAAAGAAAACGGACTGCTGCCAACTAACTTAGCTTGCCCAGATTATCTATCAGTTCGGGCAGAGACTCCGTGAGGACTACCCAAACGATTTTCAGCCGAACGCCCTCGTAGTCATGGACTATCTTGTTCCGCAGACCTTTTATCTTATGCCACTCAATATTACTGTTGCTTTCGAGAAACTCGCCGCTCAACCTGCCAACCAATTCCCCGACCTGGCTCAAACTGAAAACACAAGCGGAAATTGTTTTTACGTCGCCGGAGAACTCCGCGAAATCCATGCCGCCCTTGAACTGTACGGCTTGCATGGAATACTTTATTATTTTACCGACGATATTCTTGTCATGCTCGTTCATATATCACAACCCCCGTTTCGGCGATTTCGCGCTGAACCCTGCCGCCCTCGATAAGCTCCGAGGCTTCGATTAAATCAACGGGTATATTAAGTGCTTGAGTAATATCTTCAAGCACTCCGAAAAAATCAATCCCCCGAATTTTGCCGTTGCTGTCTATAAGAATGTCCACGTCACTTGACGGCGTTGCGCTTCCCTTCGCATACGAACCGAACAAAATAGCCTTATCGACTGGCATAGCGTCGAATAACGGGGAAAGAATTTTCCTAATCTCGGTTGTCGTATAAACCTTTGCCATGGTTAAATTATAATATAAATTCGGAATTAAGTCAAGAAAAGCCGTTCGTAAGAAAACCGCGCTTCAGTAAAACAGTATCGTCCCTCTTTAAGCTATGTATTCCTATTATAGCAAGGGACGTGTCGCTTTGGGGTGTTTATTTACAAACTTGCCGCCGTTTGGTTGGATTTTTAGCGCAAATATCGTATAATAAAGGTGCAGCGTAACTTAATATTTTTTGTCCTTAACAAAGGGATAATTCTAGCCTTTTGGCTGATTATCCTTACCCTTTGTTATGGGACAAGTTGCGCTGCAAACCAACTAAGGAGGTCAGCCGACTGGGGTGCCGTTCTCCTTAACTGGGGAGCGGCATTTTTTTTGTAGATAATCAAAGTCAACAAAAGAAAAATAGTTTGATTTACTGCGACGGCACGTTTTCTAACGGTTTGCACAATGGTGGTTTTTGTAACCTGCTTTTGCGATACGTAGTTGAAAGGTCACGTAAATTTGGCTATCCACGCTCAATGTTATAGAGGATTCGTATAAAAACGAAGCCTAACAGGAGCAACAATGAGTCAAAAGGATTTTTACATTGCAAGAATAGACAAGATTGCAAAAGAGAGTTTCAACGCCGAACAAAAGGCGATTGCAAAAATGATTATCGAAGCCGCAAACGAAAAAGATTTGGATGCGGTTTGGGGTCTTATCAGTCAAAGGGTTAGAATAGGCTTTGTTTTTGATGAAGCACCCGAAGTCAACCACCAAGCAGTTTCGGTCGTTAAAGAAAACGAAAAACTTTTTATCGGCATCCCTGCAGCAAGCACTGTAGAGCATAAGTTTATTATCGGCGAAAACTATGACGCATTAAAAAACTTGCTTGTTACGTACACGGACAGTAGCGGAAAAGGGTTGATAGATGTTATTTACATAGACCCTCCTTAT
>Ga0123353_10011024_pt1 | contig 12690 bp, 2 predicted proteins | sample TergutLab28metaG_3_FD_92763 | JGI IMG/M metagenome (GOLD analysis project Ga0123353, IMG submission 92763) | Labiotermes labralis P3 segment gut microbial communities from Petit-Saut dam, French Guiana - Lab288 P3 | ecosystem: Host-associated > Arthropoda: Insects > Digestive system > Gut ... | reverse complement strand
ATGTGGGTATATGGACTGGATTGGGGTGGCCCAGGATAGAGACAGGTGGCGGACGCTTGTGAGTGCGGTAATGAACCTTCGGGTTCCGTGAAATGCGGGGAATTTCTTGACTAGCTGCAAACCACTTAGCTGCTCGAGAAGGACTCTGCGCCATGGAGTAAGTAAGTAAGGTGTAGATGGGGCGATTATATTCAAATGGATCGTGAAGAAATCGAATGGAAAGGCCTGGACTTGATAGATCTGTATCCGCTTAAGGACAAGTGGCTGGCTGTTGTGAACACGGCAATGAATCTTCGGTTTCCAGAAATATGGGGGAATTTTACTGTCAGAGGAACTGTTGGTGTTGCAAGAACGGCTGTGCTCAGTTACATTTTATTGAATTAGGGCTGTGTGATTATGAAACTGTTCCGTTATAACAACCAACACAGGGCTCTTGTCGTGGTCCAGGCTGTTAGTAGGCTGACTCCAGCTGAAACCTGATGGCACACGGTGACGCACGGGAGGGGAAGTGAAGGGGAAACTGGCGAATGGGGTGGGTAGCCAGTACTCTTCACACTACCTCGGAACGTGGTGTACCCAGCATTACTACCCCTGATGCGCACACCTCGGCTGCCAGTAGTCGACTGAACCGACGCCCCCCCGATTTAAATGGACTTGTCCGTTTCGCCTAAAGACGAAAACTGGTTTCTGCGCATGTGCCATTACATTTCAAACGCAGCCTAACCTGTGTCCGCGGGGGCTCGGGTTCAGTCCCACTTCAGTCCATGTGTGATTGGCAGTAGACAAAGTAGCAGGAGGGTAGACCTTCTCCGAGTACTCTTGTTTTCCCTTGTCAGTGTCACGCCACCTCTGCTACCGGTCCATTCGTTCCTTCGTCACCGACAGTATAACCTTAGCAACGTACATCCACAATAAATGAAACACTTAAACAAGAAGTAAACCAGACACACATGCTGTGAACTATGTGCCGAGAGCAATGAATATTTGGAGGCAACGAACGAAGAGGAATCAGTAAGAGGACGAGGACATTACCCTGCGAGATGGGCAGGGCGCGTAGCGCGCGTTGGAAAGGTGAGAAGACCATACAGAGCATAAGGTGGAAAGACCTGTAGGGAAGTAAGCACTTGGGAAGAATGGGTGTGTGTTGCAGGATAATACTGAAGTGGTCTTCAGAAATGGGTTGTGAGGTTTGTACTGAGGTAATGTGGGTGAGTATGGACTCTAGTGGCGGAGGCTTTTGAGCTTTGTTACCGGTAATGTTTAGATTACGTTAAGAAGGTTTTATTCGTCGCAACATTCAGCACGTAATGCCGGATAGGAGGAATGTGCACAGAATTGCGGTAGGGAACTCACTCATCTTATGACCCGGCCCTCTTGTTTGGTAAGAAGTCCCGTCTGGAGGCTGCGGAGAAGAGAAAAATCCATTGTCTTTTTCTTGATCGCCGAACCCATGGCCTAGGCACGATACCGAATACAACATCGGGGTGTCTTACTGTGTGCGCGCGCGTGTGTGTGTGGTACCGTCTAGATAGCGTTTCGTCCCAGATGATGTAATTGCCGGTTATGTTCGTCTGCATCGACGGACATTCCATCTGACCTCAGCTGAGAACAACTGCACATGTTCGTATTAATTTGGAACTTCTGCTGTAATTAAAAATGTTCCTACAGTTTGTTGTTCTCAATGTTCTGTGGCCTTGAAACTGCTGGTTACACTCTGAGGGTTTTGGGGTCGTTGTGGCTGAAGCGAATGGAAACCGGTCCAGCAACCACGCTGCCAGGGCGGGCAGGCAGGCGGTTGAATACCACCGCTCATGTAAATTACAGCAGCTGTGACGTATCGGAAAACTGTGGTCAGTGGCGTATCAAGTGTATGATCAACAGTCTGGTATAGTCTTTTAATACCTAGTGGTTATGAACAAGTAGAATCAGTATCATTCTTCACAGTTGTCTTTATTAGATAATAGAGTTCGTGTGTGTATTGAAGCGACATGTTTCGACCTAAATTAGGCCTTTTTCAGGCTATTAAACTCTAAAAACGCATTGAGGAAGACAATGGAAAATTATATGTTTGGTACAACAATATAAACAGTCAACTAGATGCAACAGTAACAAATTTTATTGATAATTACTGCCTGCAGGCAGCATCGTCGGTGCTTTATACCACAAGCTGTAAACACAGTCTAGTGCTCCTGAGGATGGACGAAATTATCGCCCGAAACATGTTGAGCTGATTGTAATTATCAATAAAATGTGTTATTGTTGCATCTAGTTGACTGTTTATATTGTATCAGTGATGCACGGTCACACAGACAAAAAAAAATATGGTTGGTCTATCTTGAAGTTTCGAGAATATAATATAGTGAAAGAATGTGAAATGAAATACAGTCGAACCCGGTTATAACGACACCGGCTTATGCGACACCTCTTCTATAACGTCAGACATTCTGTGGTACGAGTTAATTAATCAATCACTGTTAACCATAACTTTATATCTCTCGTTTAGAACAACATTCGTGTGTAACGAGACAAAGTATTCAGTTCCTTTTAATGACGTCATAGCCGAGTTCGACTCCGGTATAAAATAGACTGAAACATGTCAGACGGAGGTGTTACATTATTTAGACAAAAATTACACTCAATTTTTTTTTCCGATTCCATTTCGATAATACAGCGATATAAGTCCAAGAGTTTTCGAGAAAACTTCGTGACGTATTTTACAGTCACGGCCTCAGAATTGTTTCTTTTTTACTTCTTTATGTAATTCACGTTCTCAGTAAACAGACTTTTCAGCTAGGATGACTTATTACTTTCCCTGTTGTTATTAGTTTATATACCACCAGGTTTGAGATTAAAAAATTCTGCGTTCTACCCTCAGAGTGCATACAAGGTGTGATCAAAAATCAGTCCCGGAACATTTTGATCACACCTCGTATGTGTATTTAGTATAGGTTTCAGAACAGACGACGACTTTTAACTCTCAGCAGCATTAACTGATTGGAGAGTGGTTACTGTGCGGTACGAAGTCACCTCGGATCCCCGAGGTCCTTTCCGGGTCAGTCCATGTGAGATTTGTGGCGGACAAAGTGGCACTGGGACGGGGTTTTCTCCGACAACTTCGCCATTGTGCTGTCAGTATCAGTCCACCATTGCTCCATAGTTAGCTTAACCCTTATCCTGCCAACGTGGAGAATATGGTGAGCTCCTAATGATGCCAGCAAATGGCAGATGGGATTTAATTTGGCGTTCAAAGGTTTAATCTAAATGTTGCTCTTACAAGGGGGACAAACAGACGAAGCCTGGGAACTCTTTCGGCAGTCGGGGAATGATGGTTAGAAAAATACATGTACATTTTTTGTGCTTAAATACTTACGTGTAATACTATTTGGGAAACACGATATCTGTACTTCTTCTCGTCCCCACACAGAGGCTTTTGTACCAACACTCTGAAATAGGCCACGTTCGTGTTTCATGTCCTCTCAATTACATCATGCACGGTTGTCTCCCTGTCTAAATCAACGCTAAATCAACAAATTCAGTTGAAATGCAACGTTGAATAATGTAAAGATCGGTTGATAATTTGGGGGGTGGGGGGTTGCGTGTTCCTATAAATCAGAATATCTGACACTATATTTAATTGCTTACTTACGTACTTACTCACTCCAAGGAGCAGAGTGCTTCTTGAAAAGCTAACCGGTTCTCAGCTAGTCAAGAAATTCCCCACATTTTATGGAACCCGAAGGTTCACCTTATTTACAAGTGCCCGCCACCTGTCCCTATCCTGAGTCAGATCAATCCATTCTATGCCCAGCATCCCTCTTCTTGAATATCCCTCTTAATATTATCCTCCCACCTACGCCTGGGCCTTCCAAGTGGATATACTGGACACCCGGGGCTTGTAAAAAGTAGCATTTTTTTTCTTATGGCTCGACAGCCCCCTATTGGGCCTAGCCCTCCTGTATGAGGTTCCTCGACCACGCTCAGTAGGACTCCTCTGGGCGAATGATCGGCCCGTCTCAGAGACGTCTATCTGACAACACGCAACACTCCAGACAGACATTTATGACCCAGGCGGTGATTCGAACTCGCAAGCCCAGCAAGAGAACCGTCGTAGACTGACGCCTTAGACCGCGTGGCCATCGGGTTGGACAGTAATCAACATTATCTTGTCTGCGTAGAAGCAACGAACACTCCCACACGTACCGCGGTATATTCTTCCTCTAAAAAAAGTATTGCCAGAAAAATATTAACAGCTGTTTATTCCAAAGATTCGAGATGCCTCTGTGTTGACAATAACTTGACAACTGTTGTCCATCGAAAGTGCTGGTATTGTTTCTTATCTTTTCTCATTTACAACACATTGCATATGACACTACAGTCTGCTGACGTCATAACTTTAATCTCACCTTTTAATGCCACTCGTTTTTGATGATGTTTCATATTCTTGTTAATCATACGGATGAGAACAACCAGTGGTTACGCCATCAGCACTGAAACTGTGGCCGGGCGTACCACGTGATACTGCCACTATTTTGTCCCTCGTGGTAACGTGGCGAGCAACCGACACTGGTACACAGGTGGCTGATCAACCGACTGATCATAATGTGCGTGTGGGTTTATGTAGAAGGAAGAGCAGGAGGGGAAATGGAGACCTTCGCGAAAATTACAGTAAACAGCCGTTGAAAGTACAGGGGAGGGTGTAAGAGATAATTAAGTGTCGCAAAGGAGAGTAAGAAAAATTCTGACAGGGCAGGAATATAAGGCACGAAGCGCGAGAGTCCTTATGCACTGCACCAAGCAAGACAAGGTGCTGAAATGAGCAACAGCCAGAGAATTTCCATACATTTGTTATACGGCTCACAATTCAGGAGTTTTGTATGAAAGAAAGAACATCTAACTTCCAAAAGTACTAATGAAATTGAAGACAGGGTTTAATTTCGATGGTGGTAGATCCAGCACGTTGTATAGAAGAGGTTTGGAGTTCATGGGGTTCAGTTGGATGGCCCTCATCAAACAGCACGATATAAAATGTATGCAAGTATCGTACCTCACACAGCACTGAACATGTACATATAACGGAACATTGAGGCGCGTTCGTGTAACCAGTGTTGCAGTGGAAAAGCAGTAAGTATTACATATTCTGAGTGTGTATTTCTGGCCTTACATATACAGAACATAAAGCGCGTGCGCCATATTGTCATCTGTGGCCTGTTCGGCTGCACAGTATTTTTCCACATTATGTCATAATCGGCACGATTTTTGGAGAAAAAGAAAAGTTTTTGAAATTTAAACTATATTTTGATTTTTTGTACAACTTTTGTCTGTAGCATTTATCATTCTAAGAAGAATTCAACGAGGTATCGTAAATTTACTTCGGTCTTCATATAAGGTAGGGACCGCGGTAACACAGTGGTTAAGGCGCTGTGCTACAAATCGGAAGGTCGCTGGTTCGATTCCAGATGGTGTCATCGGAATTTTTCATTGACATAATCCTTCTGATCGCACTATGGCCGTGGGGTCGACTCAGCCTCTAACAGAAATGAGTACCAGGAGTATTTTCTGGGGGTAAAAAGCGGCCTGTGCGTAAGGCTGACAACCTTACCACCATCCTGGGTCATTGTCACGTAATCTGGGAACCTAAACTTCCTGGAACCCTCTGGGCAATTCGGGGCCTGTAATGGGACTGATTTACCTTTTATCTTCATATAAGGTACCCGTTATTCGTGTCAGAGTTTATTAAAACTTGAAATTTCTCGACAGATTTTCGAAAAATAGTCAAATATAAAATTTTATGAAAATTCGTCCCGTGAGAGCTGGGTTGTGCAGTCAAGTACGAGGGTGGAAAGTGCATGCATAGTGGCCATCCTGGAGTGTAGACCAGGTCTGCTTGCACGTATATTGTGAGAGTGAAGGGACTGTTCGGTCATGCTGCCTGTGGGTGGCCGCAGCTTGCCAGTTGCTTTCAGATGCGACCAGCAAATTGGAGACTGCAGCATGTGAATGAATGACCAGTACTGTATTTGTTGCTTAACAGAAAGTTAAAATTCCTAATTTACAGCAGAATTCTGTACTTGTAACTGTTGACGCCTACTGCCATAACTCGCAAGCTCCACATCGATATCAAATAAGGGCACGACGAAAAGTGGTCACGTTTGACGTCCATAGGGCCGTGCATCGTAATATTATTTCTATAGTAAAACCAACTAGATGCAGCAGTGTATCAAATTTATTTTATTTTGGAAATGACACTCTACATGTTTCGGACGGTCTTTCCGTCCACCGTCAGGAGTTCAAGACTGTACACACAGCAACAGGCGTTTGTCAAACAGATACTGCTGTCTGCTTGCTAGCAAGCAGACAGCAGTATCTGTTTGACAAACGCCTGTTGCTGTGTGTACAGTCTTGAACTCCTGACGGTGGACGGAAAGACCGTCCGAAACATGTAGAGTGTCATTTCCAAAATAAAATAAATTTGATACACTGCTGCATCTAGTTGGTTTTACTATAGAAATAATATTACGATGCACGGCCCTATGGACGTCAAACGTGACCACTTTTCGTCGTGCCCTTATTTGATATCGATGTGGAGCTTGCGAGTTATGGCAGTAGGCGTCAACAGTTACAAGTACAGAATTCTGCTGTAAATTAGGAATTTTAACTTTCTGTTAAGCAACAAATACAGTACTGGTCATTCATTCACATGCTGCAGTCTCCAATTTGCTGGTCGCATCTGAAAGCAACTGGCAAGCTGCGGCCACCCACAGGCAGCATGACCGAACAGTCCCTTCACTCTCACAATATACGTGCAAGCAGACCTGGTCTACACTCCAGGATGGCCACTATGCATGCACTTTCCACCCTCGTACTTGACTGCACAACCCAGCTCTCACGGGACGAATTTTCATAAAATTTTATATTTGACTATTTTTCGAAAATCTGTCGAGAAATTTCAAGTTTTAATAAACTCTGACACGAATAACGGGTACCTTATATGAAGATAAAAGGTAAATCAGTCCCATTACAGGCCCCGAATTGCCCAGAGGGTTCCAGGAAGTTTAGGTTCCCAGATTACGTGACAATGACCCAGGATGGTGGTAAGGTTGTCAGCCTTACGCACAGGCCGCTTTTTACCCCCAGAAAATACTCCTGGTACTCATTTCTGTTAGAGGCTGAGTCGACCCCACGGCCATAGTGCGATCAGAAGGATTATGTCAATGAAAAATTCCGATGACACCATCTGGAATCGAACCAGCGACCTTCCGATTTGTAGCACAGCGCCTTAACCACTGTGTTACCGCGGTCCCTACCTTATATGAAGACCGAAGTAAATTTACGATACCTCGTTGAATTCTTCTTAGAATGATAAATGCTACAGACAAAAGTTGTACAAAAAATCAAAATATAGTTTAAATTTCAAAAACTTTTCTTTTTCTCCAAAAATCGTGCCGATTATGACATAATGTGGAAAAATACTGTGCAGCCGAACAGGCCACAGATGACAATATGGCGCACGCGCTTTATGTTCTGTATATGTAAGGCCAGAAATACACACTCAGAATATGTAATACTTACTGCTTTTCCACTGCAACACTGGTTACACGAACGCGCCTCAATGTTCCGTTATATGTACATGTTCAGTGCTGTGTGAGGTACGATACTTGCATACATTTTATATCGTGCTGTTTGATGAGGGCCATCCAACTGAACCCCATGAACTCCAAACCTCTTCTATACAACGTGCTGGATCTACCACCATCGAAATTAAACCCTGTCTTCAATTTCATTAGTACTTTTGGAAGTTAGATGTTCTTTCTTTCATACAAAACTCCTGAATTGTGAGCCGTATAACAAATGTATGGAAATTCTCTGGCTGTTGCTCATTTCAGCACCTTGTCTTGCTTGGTGCAGTGCATAAGGACTCTCGCGCTTCGTGCCTTATATTCCTGCCCTGTCAGAATTTTTCTTACTCTCCTTTGCGACACTTAATTATCTCTTACACCCTCCCCTGTACTTTCAACGGCTGTTTACTGTAATTTTCGCGAAGGTCTCCATTTCCCCTCCTGCTCTTCCTTCTACATAAACCCACACGCACATTATGATCAGTCGGTTGATCAGCCACCTGTGTACCAGTGTCGGTTGCTCGCCACGTTACCACGAGGGACAAAATAGTGGCAGTATCACGTGGTACGCCCGGCCACAGTTTCAGTGCTGATGGCGTAACCACTGGTTGTTCTCATCCGTATGATTAACAAGAATATGAAACATCATCAAAAACGAGTGGCATTAAAAGGTGAGATTAAAGTTATGACGTCAGCAGACTGTAGTGTCATATGCAATGTGTTGTAAATGAGAAAAGATAAGAAACAATACCAGCACTTTCGATGGACAACAGTTGTCAAGTTATTGTCAACACAGAGGCATCTCGAATCTTTGGAATAAACAGCTGTTAATATTTTTCTGGCAATACTTTTTTTAGAGGAAGAATATACCGCGGTACGTGTGGGAGTGTTCGTTGCTTCTACGCAGACAAGATAATGTTGATTACTGTCCAACCCGATGGCCACGCGGTCTAAGGCGTCAGTCTACGACGGTTCTCTTGCTGGGCTTGCGAGTTCGAATCACCGCCTGGGTCATAAATGTCTGTCTGGAGTGTTGCGTGTTGTCAGATAGACGTCTCTGAGACGGGCCGATCATTCGCCCAGAGGAGTCCTACTGAGCGTGGTCGAGGAACCTCATACAGGAGGGCTAGGCCCAATAGGGGGCTGTCGAGCCATAAGAAAAAAAATGCTACTTTTTACAAGCCCCGGGTGTCCAGTATATCCACTTGGAAGGCCCAGGCGTAGGTGGGAGGATAATATTAAGAGGGATATTCAAGAAGAGGGATGCTGGGCATAGAATGGATTGATCTGACTCAGGATAGGGACAGGTGGCGGGCACTTGTAAATAAGGTGAACCTTCGGGTTCCATAAAATGTGGGGAATTTCTTGACTAGCTGAGAACCGGTTAGCTTTTCAAGAAGCACTCTGCTCCTTGGAGTGAGTAAGTACGTAAGTAAGCAATTAAATATAGTGTCAGATATTCTGATTTATAGGAACACGCAACCCCCCACCCCCCAAATTATCAACCGATCTTTACATTATTCAACGTTGCATTTCAACTGAATTTGTTGATTTAGCGTTGATTTAGACAGGGAGACAACCGTGCATGATGTAATTGAGAGGACATGAAACACGAACGTGGCCTATTTCAGAGTGTTGGTACAAAAGCCTCTGTGTGGGGACGAGAAGAAGTACAGATATCGTGTTTCCCAAATAGTATTACACGTAAGTATTTAAGCACAAAAAATGTACATGTATTTTTCTAACCATCATTCCCCGACTGCCGAAAGAGTTCCCAGGCTTCGTCTGTTTGTCCCCCTTGTAAGAGCAACATTTAGATTAAACCTTTGAACGCCAAATTAAATCCCATCTGCCATTTGCTGGCATCATTAGGAGCTCACCATATTCTCCACGTTGGCAGGATAAGGGTTAAGCTAACTATGGAGCAATGGTGGACTGATACTGACAGCACAATGGCGAAGTTGTCGGAGAAAACCCCGTCCCAGTGCCACTTTGTCCGCCACAAATCTCACATGGACTGACCCGGAAAGGACCTCGGGGATCCGAGGTGACTTCGTACCGCACAGTAACCACTCTCCAATCAGTTAATGCTGCTGAGAGTTAAAAGTCGTCGTCTGTTCTGAAACCTATACTAAATACACATACGAGGTGTGATCAAAATGTTCCGGGACTGATTTTTGATCACACCTTGTATGCACTCTGAGGGTAGAACGCAGAATTTTTTAATCTCAAACCTGGTGGTATATAAACTAATAACAACAGGGAAAGTAATAAGTCATCCTAGCTGAAAAGTCTGTTTACTGAGAACGTGAATTACATAAAGAAGTAAAAAAGAAACAATTCTGAGGCCGTGACTGTAAAATACGTCACGAAGTTTTCTCGAAAACTCTTGGACTTATATCGCTGTATTATCGAAATGGAATCGGAAAAAAAAATTGAGTGTAATTTTTGTCTAAATAATGTAACACCTCCGTCTGACATGTTTCAGTCTATTTTATACCGGAGTCGAACTCGGCTATGACGTCATTAAAAGGAACTGAATACTTTGTCTCGTTACACACGAATGTTGTTCTAAACGAGAGATATAAAGTTATGGTTAACAGTGATTGATTAATTAACTCGTACCACAGAATGTCTGACGTTATAGAAGAGGTGTCGCATAAGCCGGTGTCGTTATAACCGGGTTCGACTGTATTTCATTTCACATTCTTTCACTATATTATATTCTCGAAACTTCAAGATAGACCAACCATATTTTTTTTTGTCTGTGTGACCGTGCATCACTGATACAATATAAACAGTCAACTAGATGCAACAATAACACATTTTATTGATAATTACAATCAGCTCAACATGTTTCGGGCGATAATTTCGTCCATCCTCAGGAGCACTAGACTGTGTTTACAGCTTGTGGTATAAAGCACCGACGATGCTGCCTGCAGGCAGTAATTATCAATAAAATTTGTTACTGTTGCATCTAGTTGACTGTTTATATTGTTGTACCAAACATATAATTTTCCATTGTCTTCCTCAATGCGTTTTTAGAGTTTAATAGCCTGAAAAAGGCCTAATTTAGGTCGAAACATGTCGCTTCAATACACACACGAACTCTATTATCTAATAAAGACAACTGTGAAGAATGATACTGATTCTACTTGTTCATAACCACTAGGTATTAAAAGACTATACCAGACTGTTGATCATACACTTGATACGCCACTGACCACAGTTTTCCGATACGTCACAGCTGCTGTAATTTACATGAGCGGTGGTATTCAACCGCCTGCCTGCCCGCCCTGGCAGCGTGGTTGCTGGACCGGTTTCCATTCGCTTCAGCCACAACGACCCCAAAACCCTCAGAGTGTAACCAGCAGTTTCAAGGCCACAGAACATTGAGAACAACAAACTGTAGGAACATTTTTAATTACAGCAGAAGTTCCAAATTAATACGAACATGTGCAGTTGTTCTCAGCTGAGGTCAGATGGAATGTCCGTCGATGCAGACGAACATAACCGGCAATTACATCATCTGGGACGAAACGCTATCTAGACGGTACCACACACACACGCGCGCGCACACAGTAAGACACCCCGATGTTGTATTCGGTATCGTGCCTAGGCCATGGGTTCGGCGATCAAGAAAAAGACAATGGATTTTTCTCTTCTCCGCAGCCTCCAGACGGGACTTCTTACCAAACAAGAGGGCCGGGTCATAAGATGAGTGAGTTCCCTACCGCAATTCTGTGCACATTCCTCCTATCCGGCATTACGTGCTGAATGTTGCGACGAATAAAACCTTCTTAACGTAATCTAAACATTACCGGTAACAAAGCTCAAAAGCCTCCGCCACTAGAGTCCATACTCACCCACATTACCTCAGTACAAACCTCACAACCCATTTCTGAAGACCACTTCAGTATTATCCTGCAACACACACCCATTCTTCCCAAGTGCTTACTTCCCTACAGGTCTTTCCACCTTATGCTCTGTATGGTCTTCTCACCTTTCCAACGCGCGCTACGCGCCCTGCCCATCTCGCAGGGTAATGTCCTCGTCCTCTTACTGATTCCTCTTCGTTCGTTGCCTCCAAATATTCATTGCTCTCGGCACATAGTTCACAGCATGTGTGTCTGGTTTACTTCTTGTTTAAGTGTTTCATTTATTGTGGATGTACGTTGCTAAGGTTATACTGTCGGTGACGAAGGAACGAATGGACCGGTAGCAGAGGTGGCGTGACACTGACAAGGGAAAACAAGAGTACTCGGAGAAGGTCTACCCTCCTGCTACTTTGTCTACTGCCAATCACACATGGACTGAAGTGGGACTGAACCCGAGCCCCCGCGGACACAGGTTAGGCTGCGTTTGAAATGTAATGGCACATGCGCAGAAACCAGTTTTCGTCTTTAGGCGAAACGGACAAGTCCATTTAAATCGGGGGGGCGTCGGTTCAGTCGACTACTGGCAGCCGAGGTGTGCGCATCAGGGGTAGTAATGCTGGGTACACCACGTTCCGAGGTAGTGTGAAGAGTACTGGCTACCCACCCCATTCGCCAGTTTCCCCTTCACTTCCCCTCCCGTGCGTCACCGTGTGCCATCAGGTTTCAGCTGGAGTCAGCCTACTAACAGCCTGGACCACGACAAGAGCCCTGTGTTGGTTGTTATAACGGAACAGTTTCATAATCACACAGCCCTAATTCAATAAAATGTAACTGAGCACAGCCGTTCTTGCAACACCAACAGTTCCTCTGACAGTAAAATTCCCCCATATTTCTGGAAACCGAAGATTCATTGCCGTGTTCACAACAGCCAGCCACTTGTCCTTAAGCGGATACAGATCTATCAAGTCCAGGCCTTTCCATTCGATTTCTTCACGATCCATTTGAATATAATCGCCCCATCTACACCTTACTTACTTACTCCATGGCGCAGAGTCCTTCTCGAGCAGCTAAGTGGTTTGCAGCTAGTCAAGAAATTCCCCGCATTTCACGGAACCCGAAGGTTCATTACCGCACTCACAAGCGTCCGCCACCTGTCTCTATCCTGGGCCACCCCAATCCAGTCCATATACCCACAT
>Ga0123353_10011022_pt1 | contig 12691 bp, 2 predicted proteins | sample TergutLab28metaG_3_FD_92763 | JGI IMG/M metagenome (GOLD analysis project Ga0123353, IMG submission 92763) | Labiotermes labralis P3 segment gut microbial communities from Petit-Saut dam, French Guiana - Lab288 P3 | ecosystem: Host-associated > Arthropoda: Insects > Digestive system > Gut ... | reverse complement strand
TTTTTGAATAAAATATAATGTGCCTCTGAGTCGTGTGACGTGCACTTAAAAGACGGCGTCAGTCCAAGCTGAAAACTGTAATATCTTACCCACGATTCACAAGGAGGCAGACGTCGGCTTAGTATTTGTAGGCGCGCTTGCAAAATTGTGAAAAGCGACTATTAGCTTCTTCACGTCAGTCTTTATGTCCGTTCGTCCGTCCATGCGTCTGCCTGTCTGTCTGTCCACATGAAAAAACTCGAGTCCCACTGGACAGACTTTCATGAAATTTAATATTAGATTATTTTTCGAAAATCTGTCGAGAAAATTCTACGTTCATTAAAATCTGAAAAAAAATAGCGAGTACATTACATGAAGACATGTGCACATTTATGATAATATCAGACTGAATTCTTCTTAGAATGGGAAATGTTTCAGAAAAAATTTTGTAAGAAAACCGAAACAGACATTTATAATCAATAACTTCTGTCCGATAATCGAACCGTTCACGAGATCATGTTAAAAAATATAGTAGAACCAGACAAGGCATAGATGACAATATAATACGGCTCTTGCGCTTTGCATGCTGGATAATTAAGGCTGCACACACTCAGAATATGTAATAATTAATGTTTTTCCATGACAACAATGGTTACGCACACGCGCGTCTATTATATATCATAGCACATTACCTGTCGTGTTGTTTATTGAAATATGTATACCCTTTTTGACACAAGTCACACAGTGCATGAAGTTTGACCGGGAGTAGTTGTGTCCCGTAATGAAATCAGTAAGCGATTTCTGTACCTCAGAGAAGTAAAAGACCCTTTTGGTCTTCTAACTACTGAGAACATCACAGCATACAAGCAACAACTACTGTGTTCTGACATAAATAATGCATAATCCACTGAGAAACGTAGCTGTAGGTAATATTCTCTGCAGAACCAATTAAAATACTAATATTAACTTCCAATCCTGTGCGAATAAAAGTGAACTGAATTAAAGACGCCGCCATTTCTAGGGTAGAAGGGCCTACAGCACTATGTAAATAAACCCTTTCAAGCGAAAGCAATGGACGTCTAAACGGGAAAGGGCCTTAGGGAATGGGGCTCATTACGCAGCAGTATAAAGTTCACACACCGTGCGTTTCAAAATGTAACAATACGGAGTAACTTCAAGCAAGGGGAAAAATATTAAAGAAATGAGCAACACGTTTCGAGGTATTTTAATTTACATACAAAATACTGGCAGGGGTTGGAAATTTCTCTCTACAGTACTTTATTATATAGCGTCACACTTGAGAATAGGAAAAAATTATACCATAACAAACACCTGAAAGGTGACTTAAGAGATAAATTAACAGCCGCCACATCATATTCTTCTAGTTTGTTCCTTACATTATTTCAAATTATGAGGAATGATGAAATGAATAATACAACGCGATGTGAAATGCAGATATGAGAGAATGTACATTCTCGGTGAAATACAGAATTCTCATGGAGGAGACCGGAGATAATCGCCTTGCGAAGATTACGCCATGTAGTACGGTAAACATCTACCGATGTTTCAAGTTACCTGCTGCCTCCATCATCAGGGTAGGCTATAGAGACAACAAATAACTCTGGAACATCTGTGGATATTTGTCATACTACACGGCGACACCTCCAACAAGTTTACTGTCTATTTTATATTACATACTATCATTAAAAATTAAGACATGTAACATACAGGTCTACAATTAAGACATCCCAGAATCCCAAAAAGAAATACAAAAAATTAAGGGTACTTGATTCTGTAAAACGTTTCGCCACTAAACTGATGAAGAGAACCACATCGTAAAAAGGTAAATCAGTCCCATTACAGACCCGAGGTGCCCAGAGGTTTCCACGAAGTTAAGGTTCCCAGATTACGTGACAATGACCCAGAATGGTGGTAAGTTTGTCAGCCTTACGCACCGGCTCTTTTTACCCCCAGGAAACATTCCTGGTACTCATTTCTGTTAGGAGCTGAGTCGACACCAGTGCCACAGTGCGATCGGAAGGATTATGTCAATGAAAAATTCCGATGACACCATCTGGAATCGAACCAGCGACCTTCCGATTTGTAGCACGGCGCCTTAACCACTGTGCTACCGCGGTCCCCACATCGTAATAGAGGCGCTGGAAATTTTATTTGCTTAACAATATCCCAATACTTCCCCAGGATAATAAACCGGCTGGAACAGAAGCACGTAATTCTGAGTCACTATCGCTACTTTCATCGACAGCGCTGTTTTAAAAAGGCGCGAGCAAAGAGTGTTTACTGTTACTTAATGTATGGAGGGATATCAGTTATGCGTTTTAATGAAAAGAAACCGTACGTATACTGAAAGTGACAAGCTGATTTTAGAGACGTGAACAATAAACCAAAGCACAATAAACGGCGAACATGAACTGCCACACTCTATCGTACGAAAAATGTTATTTTACACTTGTGTGTTTTTTTTATTTGTGCAAGGACGACTTTGGATAGTTCCTTACAGCGAAATTGTTATACGTGTCTATTTCGTTATACAATATCAAGCTAAACGCCTAAAATGTACAACACGAACAGAACCTCTCCTTCAACTTCTAATCGTAGTTAAATTCTCAAATTTGTCCGTAATTTCTAAAGTTCACAGAGTTCTTACCGACTATACGAAGTGATCAAAAGGGTCTGGGCTTCTAATTGCATAATCAGAGGCTAGATCTTGATGAGGCGCTTTCAGAATTCCTTCTGTGTACAGTTACAAAAATTATGGCTGCGAATTTCACTAGCTTTATATCCATGTTGACAGTTCTCTGCAGAAAGTCACTACGCTCTTTTGCATGATGAAAACGAAGATAAATAGGCGCGTCTCACTTTCCTTCTATAAAGAGTAGTTTCTTCCATACGCTGTGTCGGCTTGGTCTAACACAGTTCTACTCTGCTTTTACGCAAAATTCGTTATGCTGTGTCTCTTCTTGCTGCCGATCACAATTATTATTGCAGACGTCAGCAAGCGAGCTTCAGTCGTCCTATGAAAGGATTATGTACGTGTAAAGTCTGTCCCAAATTCACATGTCTCTTAGCTGTCAGTCTCAAGAAAATGGTCGTTTACGGAACTTTCTTTGGAGCTGATCTCTCCCACTACACAGAAAATATGAACGCAATGTTGCGTCATTATTATGCTAGAGGCCTGCGAAATGAAAACAGCGAAAAAAATTAACTGCGGTTTCTGTTCAACGTATTTGATTTTAAAAACTGTTCAGTTCATACCATCGTAAAATAGAACACAAGACTGGTAAGCCGGTCGAAACATGCTGTAATAAATAATCAGTGTTTACAACACATTTTAGTTGTGAAGTCACGAGTAATTTTTAATATAAAAAAGGTAAAGTGACCCCTTACAGGCCCGGTGTGGCCCTGAGGGTGGGTAGAGGCATAGCTCTACTTTTCCATGGCCGCGACACTAGAAGGGGGTGAGTGGCCAGCAGCACGCCCCGGCCGCACTTTACCCCCGGCAAAGACCCGGTACTCTTTTACAGAATATTTAATGTAGTTTATATATTACCACAGCGGGACGTATAGAATAAACGAATACAAGTACATGTATATTATTGTGCATGAATGACGTCACCTAAGTCAAGTAACTGTTTCATGAAAGTAGGGCATACATCGTTAAGCGGCTAGGTTTAATCGACCGGAGCTGAATTCAGGGTTGAAACAGCGACATAGCCCTTCGTCATCAAACCCAAATTGTTGCTTGATCCACTGACGAATTTTTCTCGCGGGCTGTGTCTTATCTATAAACAGGCCGAAGCTACCAAGAACGAAACCCTTGAGGAAAACGGCGATGGATGTTTACATTATTTCGTACTGTCTGTCTTCAGGAACCATCTCAACGACTTGCGGAAAATTAGAGCTTAATGTATTAAAACGTCAAGGTTCCATAACACAAAGACATTCATGGGAAAGATGGTGTAATATCCATGTTTTTTAAACTAAGATTCGGTAAGATGAAATATACTGAATAAGGTTTGGTGTATGAACCAGCTACAAGCTATACATCAACTTGTAATGTGGTAAATGTGATTCATGCATTTCTAAGTGCTGGTTTTACGCCGTGTTATTTAGTATATACGGTAAATGTACAGTAATTACGGCTGTTATGATGGACTGTATAAAATCAAAACACAAGATAGTTAAGAACACCACATGAAACGTCTTTACGAAACCCTGGTACGAAAGGCTTATTGATCTGGTTCCAGTAAAACACGCTGCACTGGTATGGACTACAAAAGATCTGGGACAAAACGCAGCGGCGCGATTTTAAATTAGCTGTGATTAATGTTATGGTTAGGTAACATCTGATATCCAGTTCATGAATACAATAATGAACACCATTATTGTTCTCCCACTTTTAATTAGTACCTGATATATCTATTGAGAAGAAACAGCACGTAACACTTGCGTTCACTGCGGTGGTTATTAATTTCACCCAGTCGGCATTTCACTATAATTTAGCATTTCTAAAGACTGGGGCTCCGTGTTGCCAAAGCCAAGTATGACTGGTCTACACACGAGAATATTACAAAGATCGAACAGGAAATGCTGCGGAAGTGGCTGTGACCTACTTTCAAACGTCTCGAAATGAAATCCAAATGAGTTAACTACTTACCGGTTGGGTTAATTAAAGCAACCACTTTTAAGAAATTCAGCTACTCGGAATTCAAGTCCAAATTGCGTGTAGGTTGGTACCTTTAGTTAGGCAAAAAAACTAATACTTTAATATACTTTGCTAAGGAACTAACAGATTTAATGTGGATACGATATAGGTTTTATGTATGTAAAGGCGAACTCTTAGGTATTGATAGGATAAGCTTTCTGTGTCAAAGACGGATATGGGTACAGAAGCAATTCGGTCTTTCCTATGGGTCTCATAACAAACTACAGCTGATAAATCGAGGAATTTCCTATCTACTTTCTTAAGTACTCAATTTTCAACATCATACAAAGGTATTCATCAAATGTAGCCTTTCCAATTTGATGGTAAAAAGAACCTTTTCTTGTAGAATGCTGCTTTTGCCATGTCAATTCTAGATTTAATTTCGCGTGTACATACCGCATCACTTGTTGTGAGGCTACAAAAATAGTTTAAATATGCCACATTCTCCAGGAAAAGAAATTACAGTTCCTTGGTTTTCCCTTTAAGGGAAGGTGGCTAATATATGCTCTGAAAGTTTTAATATAAACAACTACATGTTGCCCACAGTGTATTTGTGTTTTCCGTACGATTCTTACCGTACAAAACTATTATGTTCCCTTAAAATATTCACCGGTTAGGTATTCCATCCGAACACGCTAGTTCTATATGAGGTAAGAACTGAATTTTACATCTAAAAATACAGATTTGGGTTTATACATGTTCAATATACTGTTCCGTCACTTCCTACAGCGACTTGAATGATTTACGATGGATGTTAAACGGAGCAGCCAACTCAATAGGAAACCTAATCACAAAATTCCCAAATATAATTCATAGAAAATGCTTTGGAGTTAACCTGCTAGATCACAAAACGCATGGGCATCACCGGATTCTACACTTCATTTCATATGCTTCGTTGTCACAGCTTTTGATGACAACTAGCACAAAGCATCAGATCAGGAACCGCCGAAACTGATCAACAGTTATTTGAAATGAGAAAGACCTTTGTGACGCACCGTGTAGTTCATGCGCGCTCTCTACATATATACAGAGAGCTAGATTTGTTCTCTTTACCCTGCGAAATGTTCTCATACCAAAGTTAATTCACTCCATTTTCAACAGAAAGGGTGAACATAGCCAAATACCACTTTAAACAGTGTAAGTAATTTATACTGCGGTATACAGTATCACGTCAGTGCTATGTGATGCTGTATTCGTTGAAAAAACCTTGACGAAATATATATTTACAAGTAAAGAAGAAATCTAGAAGGTACATTTTATTTTTGGAATGGGTTTTATGTTTAACGAATTCAATAACCTTCAGTACAATGTGCAAGAATTCAATAATTGCAGTAAAGGTATTGCTTCCAGTTCGCATGCAGTCGTTCACGCTTCAGTTACACTGTGACTAAAAATTAATTTGTTTCGGGAATTTAATTTTAAGTTCTCTTTATGTGTTACACATCCCAAAATCAAGCTTATACTGATAACACCAGACAAATAATTCTTAAATGAAATAATTACTGCTTCATCATGTCTGTCCCAACATCCGTCTGTATCAGTATCAGCCCAGCTCCGAATGGACGGATTGTCGTGAAATCTGATATTGGAGAAATTAAGAAAACACTTCGATAGACTACAAATTTATTTAAAATCGGACAAAAATATCTGGGCCTTTTAGCGAAGAACTACATACCTTTACATTGTCTCCAGAAATATGACATATTTTGCAGCCCGATAACAGTTCTGCAGTTCCATGTCAAGACTGAACACTTTTACATTTTTGACGACTACATCAATACAAAGGAAAAAGTATTGTTACGTTCCCATGACAACAGTAATACGCGGATAAGTGTGATATTCTTACGTTATACGTATATTGCTTATCTTGTTGTACATAATATGACATAAACAGCAGCAACAGCGACCTACGCAGAGATTATTATGAAAGTGCTAATTGAATGGACCGTAGCTCTAAACTTTTTTAAAGTGAATCGCCCGCTAATTATCTCTCCCACTGTAATGCGTTTAATCTTTGCATACCTTTTACGCCACCTTCGTCAATTTGCTTCACACATATCATATTCAAAATAAATTTCTGCTTGGTATAAAATTCAGGAATGTAACATGTCGCATATGTAAAAAATCAGTGCGCTATTTCCAGTACGAGAGATGAAGTTGCCTGTACAGAAAACATCAGCTCAGATACGTTTTGCGAAATATTTCATTTGTAAAGAAAATTGTATTGTAAGAATTCAAACGTGGATATTTACTGATGAAGTTACTATGCCTCTCTTCGCCTGAAGGAATACAAAACAAATACATTAATCTAGTTCGTAAATGGCATACTTCAGTAGTGTGCAGTACGAATAACAATCAGCAACTAACAATACATAGTTTGTATTTCCCAACTATAGCACCTACGCTGACTGCTATTATATTAGGGAATTCTTCATCTAGCGATTATAATCTTTTACACTGGTGAACCAAGATCTTGGCTGTCACAATTTCAAACACAATTGCTAGCTGGAAACAGTTGCGACACGATGAAGGATAACACAAAGCACGGACCATTATTACAAGGGAAGAGAAACGCTAATCCCACGGTATGATAAATATTTCAATTGTGGTTGTGATTACGAGGAAAAGTGATGAGATGTTAGAACAATTAAATGTGAACTGTTCGTGTTAGATTTAACCCTTATCCTGCTAACGTGGAGAATATGGTGAGCTCCTAATAATGGCAGATGGGATTGAATTCGGCGTTTAAAGGGCTAAAATACCAATATGTACTGTGAACTTACTTCGTGATCGACGCTCTTACATCAAGGGTTTAGGCGCATAGGGTTTGAAGTGCAAATATCGGAGTTCGAAACTCGACCAAAAGAATAACAAGCTCAGAGCAGGGTTTCTCCAAACCACTGTTCCGGTGTGAAGTATTTCTGCGAAGGTGACCTCTTTATATGTTGTTAACTGGAGCAGCTACTGGAAAACGAATGAGATAGGATGGTGACCCTGAAGTGGGAAGAACGTGCTGAAGAAAGGCACTGGTCAAATTTAGTGCCTTATGGCGCACTGGTGACTATTAGGATATAAAATTGGTCTGCAGATGCGTGTGGTGTGCCTTTGGCTTACAGATGAAATATCGTCTGTTCCCCACACATTATTAGTTGGCTGGTGTTTGTGATGAAGTGGTTCAACAGATTTGCCCGATGAAGGATGAAGTTTCTGTCACAGTGTTTCTTTACGGGGACTGCAGTAATCCGTGAGGAAATCTAGTAGAGATTTTCAGCTCCGGTAGACCTTCGTATAGGGCAGCTCACTAAGGCAACTTGTAGACAATAGATAAGAATAAGAAAAGAAGGACATGACAGTCTCATTTTCTGAGGCACTCTTCACGTCAAATTACGTAAACCAAAATCTGACAGTATGAGACTAAGAAATATAAATGGAACGCATTCCTTATATTGAACGTACGTACACAGCACAATACAAACTTCGAAACTCTTACCCATTTGAACTACGAAATCTGCCTCCACAACATATAAAAGCCCATTTCCTTTCTCACAGTAAGCAACTGCTTCCAACATGTACGCAGCATTCACTGATTTGATTCCAAAGAAGGCCCGATGATGATCCTATAGTGTCGAAACATGTAGCTTCCATACAATAAATGATGTGTTTGACGTATACTGTTTTTATCTTTTAATATTTAAATGCTGATTCCACGTTCCGAACAACTGGTTTAATGTTGTTTAGGAAAACAACAGCTTATTCTGAAAATCATACTACCTGCACAAAATATTTAAATACAAGCAGACACTGCTGAACTACTAAACACTGGAACCTGACAGGCTGCAGCATGACTTCCTCACCCCCCTCCCACACCCCTTCCCCACTGTATTATTTCCCAGTAGTATTCTTCCGCCTTCTTCATCTCATTACGATTTCATTCCCCACAAGGAAAAATTCGGCGCGCGCTTCCAAAATGTTGTTTCAATTGTTCTGTTAGTTTCTAAAAATTGCGTTAAATTTTGGAATTGCGTAACTTGAAATTGCGTTAAGTCGGGGAGTGTATAAGGAGAAGGAAAGTAGTCTAAATGTGTACGGACAACTTCAATTCTTGATTTATTCTTGGTTCATATGATGACGCTTTCAATAAATCTCATTACAGGCGCCGACCGAGAGACGAACTACTAACAACGGCGTTAAAGAACACGGTTGCGTTCAGATTGCCTGCAGCGACAAGCAAAACCCCGCAAAATCTAAGCCGTGACAAGTTACCCGTCTGAGATCCGAACCCGGAACCTCTTGATCACAGAAAACGGGAGCTGCCGACTGAATTCAACGGTGAGGGGACAAAGGAAGTGAAACGTTTTTAGGTCAGCTGTACGCGATTCCATGTAATTTCGTTATGTAACTCACAGACACAGCTGAAATGTGCGCGGAGGCTGTGTTTCCTTCTCATACTCACTTATTCCAGCACGGGATCTTGCAGCTAATGGTCAACTGACTCGTACAATAAGAGCAAGTACATAAATTTCTCGCCACAATGGAGACAAAAAAGGTGAAATTCGTATAACATTTCTACTGTTTTCTTAGTTATTCAAGTAAACGAATAACGAAAAAACGTAACGTTGCCTAAATCTTTCACAATGTTTTAACTAAAGATCGTCCTATTTTGCCATCAAACCCACGAAGCTGGCAGCTAGAGTGCTGAACGAAACGAAAAGGCAAAGCAAACCCAACACCAAAACAGAGGTCTCTTTCCTTCTAACTTACGAAAATAACAATTGGTACTTGACGTAAAGGGCGCGTTAAATACGCACACACATACGTATACTTTCATCATTTTCTACCCCATTCTCCGTCAGATAACAGCGAACTTAAGTAAAGTGTAAGAAATTTCCTTTCTGAGACCATTTTACCTTCTTACTGCATTGGCATGAGACATTTGTGAGATATCGTATTGGCAGAATTGGAACAACACAGCAGAGGGAATTGAACGGATATAAAAAGTAACGATTGGTCGCTTGTTGTACGATAACTTCGTAGGTTTTATACCCGGTCCAGTTTGTATCCCGAGGTAAGTACTACAGTTACAGCATTAGAATGGGAAAACGGGGACGGTATCCACACGAGCCACATACACCCCTGCCGGACACCCCCCGTGACTGTATACTTAATGAGATGTTCAGTAGGGTGGAAAATGAACTTCTATCTCACTCTTCAGCATTCAATTCTACACAGTCTTATCTTTAACGTTTTCTTTTGCCACATCAGCCGCTATTTCATTCGAACAACAGTTTCCACGAAATTCCATTAATAATTGATAAATTGTCCAGAGTTATCAGCAAATACTCGATGCTGAAAAACTATTTAACAACTTCGCAATTACTGTTATTGTCGTTTGCTTCTATGTTTCCCAATTACGTGTTTTATAGCACATTTCATTTATTCAGAACTGAGCTGCTCTCACAAAAGGTCACCAAGTCCCTTCAGACCATACACGCTTTTCATAAGCCATGAATAGCGGTCTGCGATGACTTCGAGGTCGACCTGTTCAGGATTACAGACCTAATGACTAACCTGGCCAGGAGGAAATGCATTTCACTTCCTAACAAAAAGGATTATGGGACAAACGGCAAGGTGATTGCACCAGTAAATGTTCAGATTTTTATTAAAACCACATCCACCAAGTAAAAATGTCATTAAGAAGAAACTTCATACTTCTGCATGATAGAAATTCCTACCTCTTTAAATTACTGACATGCAAGGAGCTTTCATTGCTCTTCATGAAAGACACCCTCGTCACTGCAACAGCTAGGTGTCGTCTGACAGCGATGTGTAAACAGCTGTAGTCCGCGGCGTAGATAGCTGGTCACCCCTTTCCCCCCGGCTAGGCCGATGAGTGGGTATTAGCGACGTTCTCCCAGATGCAATACTACGGACCCAGAATACTGACTTCTGCCAGGAGAGCGGAAGTCAGCACGGGATAATCCACCACACTTTGGTATTCTGTGTGTTTGGGACCCTTCCTCAACCACGGGGCCCCAGGACGGCGGAGTTTGCGGGGACCTTACTTAACGCCTCTGATGATAGTCATTAGGAAAGCCTCTTTAGATTTCTCTGTCGCTGGGACACTGTAGAGTTTTGTATTATACCAATTAAAAGAAACAGGCGGTAGCACGTGGTAGCAGCGTCCAATAACAAAACACCGATTCTCTCACAAATTGTCCTACGCGTCTGCTTACGTCTACAATAATCATCCGAATAAGGAACATTTAAACAAATAAGTGTTAATTCTGAAATGTGCCATCCCCGTTGTGTGTATAAATAAATAGGTAGAGGTACTTAGCCAATAACACGACAATTTTACCTAATGATGTTTATTAGAGGATGAAAACAACTACATGTTTCGGCCTACTCCGGTCACCTGATGATGGCCGGAGTAGGCCGACACATGTAGTTGTTATCATCGTCTAATAAACACCATTAGATAAAATTGTTGTTATTGACTAAATACCTGTACCTATTTACATAAATGTTAATCTCAGTAACAATGCACACATTTTGTTACAAAATTTTTAAAAAGGCCAATCACAGAACAGAAGTCTTTACTCAGAGAAATGACTCGAAATGGTTATTCCGCATTTACAAAAAAACAAATGTGAGTAGCTTATTTATGTAAATTCTGTTTGCTACAGGAGCCCATATAGAAAAATACTACGGTGAAAAGAGGAGTTGCTAACCGACAGGCACTGTAACACTTGCATGGAACCACATGATAGCTGTTTATCAGCTCATAAATATGAAAATCTGACCAGCCTCGTGGTCAGTGGTCAGAGTCTCTGACCAATAATCATGAGGTCCCGGGTTCGATTCCCGGCTCTACCGTGAGAATTTTCCCAGAAGGGGGGGATTCCCGCGGTGACCATGGTCTGGGTAGATTAGTAGAATTTAGGTTTAAGGGCCCTCCTGGCACTACATCTTCCTCTATCACTACTCACATCATGGGGACAACGTAACTGCGCCTCATGGGCGTCCCAAACTCAGAAGTCGGTTACACTACTGCCATGCCCAGGAGGGAGGACCACGACGTCCACAAGAACATGTGGTGGCATTGGACAAAAAAAAAATTAAAATCTAGCTGAAGTACAAACGGGCTATTTAACTCCTGTGTTTTAGCAGAACTGCAAAGTATTTTCACAAACTCTCTAGTGGAATGCAGGAACTAGGATTTCATCTGCTATAATCTTAATGCGTGTCGTCCCAGTTGTGTTAATACAATACTTAATAACAAAGCAATCAGTCTATGCAGAACACTTTAATATAGTAACCTAAAAGGCTACACGTTTCGGCTCTAAGATATAATCATCATCAGAAATGTATAAAAAGTGAACCCATACAGCTATACATTCAACAGTAAAAAAAACTTATGGCAGAGAAGTAGCTTGTTAGATTACTATAATAAAGTGTTGCGAATAGTCTGCCTGCATAATTTTAGCTATTACTGCTATAATTTCGTTTTTAACTGGAATTTCATGTGTAAGGATAAATGCGAAAGAGTAGGACAAGCCACACATCATCACAGTTGTGGCATGATCACTCTATTCTTACCCCTGTGTTGTCAATTCGTGTATGTCAACTCATGATGCTCCCATGTACATAGTGTAAACTAATGACTGCAAGGAAAATAAAGCTATTGTGGTGGTGTGCACACCCCCACAATAGCTTTATTTTTCTGTATCTGTTTTTGTTTTGTGTTTTTTTATTAGATTCCTGTTTTTGTTTTTGCTAATAAGGCCCGTATGTAGAGATCTCTACACCACGTGTGCGTGCATTCTTATAGTAAGATATTAAGTTCCCCTAAGACAACCCGAAGATGGCCAGTACAGGCCGAAACATGTAGTTGTCCATTACATAGTCATTAAATACACCTCATGTGACACAGTTGTGTTTGACTACATACAATTTTCCTAGTTAGTTAGTTAATTAGAAAGATTA
>Ga0123353_10011020_pt1 | contig 12692 bp, 8 predicted proteins | sample TergutLab28metaG_3_FD_92763 | JGI IMG/M metagenome (GOLD analysis project Ga0123353, IMG submission 92763) | Labiotermes labralis P3 segment gut microbial communities from Petit-Saut dam, French Guiana - Lab288 P3 | ecosystem: Host-associated > Arthropoda: Insects > Digestive system > Gut ... | reverse complement strand
GCCGCTCGGGGTACTGGCCCTTGTCGAGCTTGTACATCTCCAACGCGACGGCCACCAGCGTGATCCGGCGGTTCTGTTCGGCCCGGTCGAGAATGTTCCGCAGGAGTCTGGTCGGTGGCGGCACCCCAAACTCCGTTGCCGCCATGTCGGCGACCCATTTCGTCTTTTCCCGTGGCGAAGCGTCCATCGCCGGCGGACGTTCCCGCAAAGCAGCCCTCGCCTCGGCCCGGCGTTTGTCGAACGCGTCGCTCGCGGCCACCATTTTCCGGCGGTCCGCCATCCGCAGGATGGCGTTGCGTTCGGCGAAATTTTTATTGAGCGCGCGCAACACGACGTCCGGGTCCGCCTGGCGCATCGCGTCCAGGACGCGCTTCATCCCCGCCTCCCGGTCATCCGTTGGATACCATGTATACTCGGTATCCTCGTTAGACCACTCTTCGCATTTCTCTGGACTTCGCAACACGCTGGCCAGGAGTCCGTTCCAGCCGAGGCGGTCGCCTTCCAACGCGCGGTCCATGTCCACTGCCGGGCGGTTCGAGACGCTGTCAAGCATCGCCTTGAGCACCGCCTTATCGGTGGTGTGCATTGCCAGCCGCTGCGTCGCGCGATCGGTCTGCACCGTAATGCCCACAGAGACGAGCATTCCCAGCACACTGGGTTCCTGCCCCACGAGCACCCCAAGCCGCGACGCGGAGTGGAGGTCCCGCCAGGCGTCAAGGTCTTTGCCTTCACCCTTACGGTAAAACCCGCGAGCGATGAAGTACCTGCCCAGTGAATGATATCGGCTGGTCTCGGGATGTTCCAGTATCGGCGTGTCGGGATCGTCCGTGACCGCCAGAGGCAGGAACCACTGAGGCCGCTGGAGGGCCTTGGCGGCGGCATCGAGCGTGTCGGTCCATTCCGCCAGCCGCTTGGCCGTGTTCGGCGCGTCGGCAGCCTTCCAGGGTCCGCCCAGCACGGTGGACTCTTCCTCTTTCAGCTCCCGGAAATCCGGGAGTGATTTGCCGTTGTCGGCGATGCCGAGTCTCTTGGCCACTTGCGCCCGGGACGTTTTGTCGTCGTCCTTGTAGGGGATTCCGACCACCTCGAACAGGGCGACGGCGGCGTTGTTTTCTCGCGTGACGCCTTTACCGGCGAGTTCGTGAAAGGCCTTGGCGAAGTCCATCGGGTTCGGCCGTACGGCGGGCCCAGACGCGGCGGTCGTCGTGACGGCCTTGGGAGGCGCGTCGTCGGCCAAAGCGGAAACGGCTGTCACGGCGGCGAGGCACGCGAGAAAAGTTCGAGCGCGCGTCATGGTAAGCCCTTTCGTGCGAGGTGCGTCATGATGAAAAAATCACTTCAACAACCCGCTCCGCTTGGCGTATTCGAAGATCCCGCCCGCTTCGATGATGGCTTGGACGTCGCCGAGGGGTTTGAGTTGGAAGGTCTTGCCGCTGGTCACGTTTTTCAGCGTGCCGGCCATCAAATCAATCTCTACTTCGTCGCCGGTGGCGATGTTGTCCACCAGCCGCTCGGCCGTTTCCACGGGCACGATGTACGCGCCGTTGATGCTGTTGCGGTAGAAGATTCGGGCATAGCTCTGGGCCACCACGGCCTGGACGCCCGCTTCGGCCAACGCCAGCGGCGCGTGCTCGCGCGACGACCCGCAGCCGAAGTTCCGCCCGCCGATCACCACCGCGAACTGGCTGGCGAACTGCCCCTCGGCCACGAACGGCGTGTTGCCCCTGGGCAGTCCCGACACGGCCATCGGCACCCCGCACAGCGCATACTTGCCGAAAAACCGCCGCTCCTCCGCGATGGCCGGGTTGTAACTGAGAAACTCGGCCGGAATGATCTGGTCGGTGTCAATGTTGTCGCCAATGACAAACGCTTTGCCGGTGATGATGGTTTTCATGATGACGGTATTGTATAAAGAAAGTTCGGAAAGGAAAACCTATGCCCGAGCATTTTGCGGATCGGCTGCTGGCGGCGATTGAGAAAAAAAGTTCGCCCGTCTGCGTGGGGCTTGATCCGGTGTACGACCGTCTGCCGGAGGACCTCAAGCGGAAATTCAACAGGGAGTTTGACGGGCAGATCGAGGCGATCAAATCGTTTTGTCTGACGTTGCTGGAACTGTCCGCGCCGTACGTGCCGGTCGTCAAACCGCAGTCGGCCTACTTTGAGGTGTACGGCTATCTGGGCGTGGCCGCGTATGAAGCCTGCGTTGACCGGGCCCGCGAACTGGGACTGGTCGTCATCGGCGACGTGAAGCGGAACGATATCGGTTCGACCGCCGCCGCCTATGCGCAAGGCCACCTGAATAACGGACCAGGCAGCCCCGACGGAGTGACCGTCAACGGTTATCTTGGCCGCGACGGGATTACACCGTTCATCGAACAGGCGACGGTGGAAGGCAAAGGCCTGTTCGTGCTCGTGCGGACCAGCAATCCCTCCGCGCGGGAATTGCAGGATTTGGAAGTAAAGGACGGGCGAAAAGTGTACGAGCACATGGCCGCCCTGGTGGCGTCGCTTGGCGCCGGCAGCGTGGGGGCGTGCGGATACAGCAATGTCGGCGCGGTGGTCGGCGCGACATATCCCGACGAAGCCCGCGCTCTACGGCAACTGATGCCGCAACAACTTTTCCTCGTGCCCGGCTACGGCGCCCAGGGCGGCACAGCCGCTGACGCGGCCGCTTCGTTCAAGGCCGACGGAACCGGCGCGATCGTCAACGCCAGCCGCTCGGTGATCTTCGCGTACAACGAAAAACAATACGCTGGCACGGACTGGAAACACGCCATCGAATCCGCCGCCAAAGCGTTCGCCAAGGATATCGCCACGGCGGTGAAACGAACAGCATAGCGTCAAGAAAAATGTGCACGGATTTCACGATTTTTGTTGCGTGTCGTGGCGGACGCGGCTACAAACACAATATATTGTGCCTACGGATAGGCGCGAACCCAATAGGCTAGGAGAAACTAATGGCCAAGGTTGCAAAGAAAGCCGCGAAAAAAGCTGTCGCGAAAAAAGTCGTCGCGAAGAAAGCTGTCGCCAAGAAAGTCGCCAAGAAGCCCGCTGCCAAGAAAGCCTGCTGCAAGAAGTAGATGTCACTACGGTCTGTATGCCGTAAGGCACAGGGACACCATCTGCATGGTGGTGGTATGAGCGAAAGCGGAGCCCTCAAGGACGAGGGCTCCGCTTTTTTGTGCTTCACGGCAGATTCCTGTCACGCCTGGTCCCGGTTTAACGACATATATTAGGTACTATGGCAACTCATCATGCACGGCAGGGCCCAAACGACGACCAACTGGTCGCCCGGTGCCTGGGCGGCGACCGTAATGCGTTTCGGACCATCGTCGAACGATACCAAGGCCTCGTCTGTGCCCTGACGTATGCCGGCTGCGGCGATCTGCATCGAAGCGAGGACCTCGCCCAGGAGACGTTCCTTCAGGCGTGGAAGCATTTGAGCGAACTCAAGGAGCCTGCCCGTCTGCGGTTGTGGTTGTGCAGCATTGCGCGGAACCTGATTGTGAACGACCATCGCAGGCTAGGCCGTGCACCGGCCGTGGGCGGTTTGGCGTCCGACGCGGTGTTGCGTTCGCCAATGCCCGCGCCACCTGAGGAGGCCATGCGTCACGAGGAACAGGTGCTTCTGTGGGAGACGCTGGAGCGACTTCCAGTGGAGTACCGCGAGCCGCTCGTGCTGTACTACCGGCAGGAGGAATCGTTGTCGGCGGTGGCGGAGGCGTTGGAATTGTCGCAGGCCGCCGCCCGGCAACGGCTGTCGCGGGGTCGGGCGATGCTGGCCCGGCGGTTGGAACGTGTCATCCGCCACGGGCTTCGAACGACGGGTCCCACCAAGGCGTTCACCTTGGCCGTGATCTCGCTGCTTCCGGGTATCGCCGTCTCCGCCGCCGCGACCGCGACGCTGAGCGCCGTCGCGGCCACGACGAAAACCACCGCCTCGACAGCGGTCGCCGGAGGATTGGTCGGTTCGATACTTGGGCCCGTCACTGGCCTTGCCGGAGGCTATCTTGGATACCGGATCGGACTCGACCAGGCGGTTACCGCGCAGGAACGGCGATTTATCCGAAGGTTTTTCTGGAGCACGCTGGCCCTTACGGCCGGGTTTACGTTGCTCTTTGGTTTTTCGTTTTTCTGGACACAATGGCTCGGCCTGACGGCTTCGGTATGGGCGATACTGCTCGCCGGCTTAAGCGTGGGCTGGGTGTCGCTGCTATTGTATCTGTGCTTCCGATATCAGCGACGCCTGCGACACTTGCGTCAAACCGCGATCGCGGAGAATCCCAAAACACTCGAACAGGCCCAGGAGATGTGTACCCGATGGAACCGTGAGTACAAATCCCGCTGGACGCTGCTGGGCTTGCCGCTGGTGCATGTGAACATGGGAAGCACACCCCAGGCCCGCGCCGCCGTGGCCAAGGGATGGGTGGCCATCGGTGGCAAGGCGTATGGTGTGCTCTTTGCCGCCGGAGGGTTCGCCGTGGGCGCGATCAGCTTCGGAGGGTTCGCCGTGGGCCTGCTGACGTGGGGCGGATTTGCCCTGGGGGCATTCGTCTTTGGCGGTTTTGCCGCGGGCGGCTGGGTGTTGGGCGGCCTGGGGATCGGGTGGCAGGCCATCGGCGGATGTGTTCTGGCGTGGTCCACGGCAGTGGGCGGCGTCGCCATCGCCCACGACTATGCGCTGGGCGGTATCGCCATCGCGACGCACGCCAATGATCTCGCTGCCGAGAGCCAGTGGGGCAAGGCTTGGTTTTCACAACTCGTTTATCGCGGTGTCAGTCGGTATGGCAAGTGGCTGTGGCTGGTCACCGTTCCGGTACTCGTTCCGGCCCTCGTTCGATGGCGCGCGGGGCGGAAGCAAAAGTAGCATGGGCGCGAGCGCCCATGCGTCCCACGGGCATCTTGCCCGTGGCGAGGTTGGCGTGAGATTCCTTGACGCGCAACGGTGACGCCCGCGCCGACTTCAAAGCGTTAGTTCCAAGGCCTCGTTGCACGGGCGAGACGCCCGTGCTACGGCGCTATGCCAACTCCAGTCCGGCGGCGGTGAGGCGGCGGAGGGTTTCGGTGAGCACGTCCTGGTGGAAGATGGCCAGTTCGCGGGCGTCCCAGGTGGCGAACCAGTATTGGGCGGCGATGGTCAGCGTGCCCGCCGTGACGGCCGACAGCGTGGCGCGCGGGGCGGGGGTGGTCAGCAGGCTGGATTTGCGATCGTCGAGGACGGACTGGATCACCGCCGTCGCCGTCGCGGCCTGGTCGGCGGACGTTTTCGGGGCCACGGGGTTGTTTTTCAGCGCGATCGTGAAGTCCTGCCGCAGCCCCGGACAATGGCCCAGCGTTTCGACCGGTTCGCTCGCGACGGCGGCATTGGGGATGGTCACGATTGTACCGTCGGTGGTGCGGATCCGCGTCGAACGGAACCCCACATCCTGCACGATGCCCGTGTACGCGCGGAACTTGACGGTATCGTTGGCCTGGAAGGGCCTGTCGGCATAGAGCGTCACCCCGCCGAACAGGTTGGAAAGCGTCTGCTGGGCCGCCAGGGCGAACGCCAAGCCGCCCAACCCCAATGCCGTCAGCATCGCGCTGAGGTTCCAGTGCAGAATGTTCTGGGCGACGAAGATGCTCACCCCGATCACGATCAGCGTTTTGAGCGTCTTGCGGATCAGCGGGACGATGTAACTGTTGCCCATGAGCTTGTCGGACCGCGTCAACCGCCGGGCGACGACGTAATCCACCACGGCCACCATGCGGTACACGAACCAGCCCGCCGCGAAGGCCATCAGGGTCAGCAGGATGCTCTTCCACGCCTGGGGCAGGCTGTTGGGTCTCCATTGGCCCAGGACCGTGAACGTGCCCACCCACAGCGCGACCACCAGCAAAAACATCGTCAACGGCGAGCTGACCGCGTGCAGAACGATCCCCACCAGCGTCCCAGCCGGCCTGAGCGGTGACTCCGTTTTCGCCAGGCGGAGGCGCCTGCCCTGCCGACGCAGCATGGCCGACACCAGCATACCGATGCTCCACGCGACGATCAGCAACCCGACGGCCACGCACCACTGCCACACCTCGGCGTCCCGCAGGTCCCGGGCCAACTGGGACCATTCATTGGCCGGTGTCATCTCCGCGGGAGGAACCATTTCCGACGTCACGCCCGACGCGGCCGGCTGTGTCTGTTGTGCGAGGAGTACCATGGGTTGCCTACTTGATCGTCTGCGCCGCGACGGTCCGCCAAGCCTTGAGCAGGCCTTCGCGGTCGGTCTTGTACGTCGCCTGTAACGCGTCTTCCTCCGACTTGCCCTGCTTCAACAGCCGGATAAACTCCACGAACGCCTTGTTGTCCTTGCGGATCATGAACCGCACCAGCGAGTGGGCCATCCCGTAATCGAACGATTCGATCCGCCAGGTGTCGGCGAAGATCGACCGGGGATTCTCCTTGCCCGCCAGCACCTGCTTGGTCGCGTCCTGCCACAGGGTCTTGGCCCGGCTGTCTTTGAGCAGCGTGGCGCACATGTGCTCGGCGAATCCCTCGTTGACCCACGTCGGCAACGGGCGCGACGTGAGATAGCGCGCCATGAACGCGTGCGTTCCCTCGTGCACCATCGTGTCGTAAAACTGGGCCGTGTTCTTCCACTTGTTGTGCAGCACGATGTACACCAGACCATCGCTGCGCCACCACGCGAACCCGCCGGTTTTCTCCGCCCGCTCCTCGTCAATGTCGATCGTCTTGCAGAACGCGACGAACTGCTTGGTGTCGTTAAAGGACAGGATCGGGCACTTGTCCAGCCACACCTCGTCGGGATTGACCTGGAACTGCTTGCACAGCTCCTTGAACATGCGGTCGGCCGTGTCGCGGAAGAGCGTGTCGCCGGCCTTGTTTTCGAACGTGCTGTACAGGTAAAAATTGGACGTCTCGACCAGGTGCATCTTCGGGGCGGCCTGTTTGCCTCTGTCGCCCAGGTCCATCGCCCACTCCTTGGCGGCCTGCGCCTGTTCCTCCGTGGCTGGCATGATCGCCAACGGATCGTCGGAGGATGGAGAGGGATGGGGCGGGATCGGTTTGAGGGGTTCTTTCGGCGGAGGCGTGGTCTTCGCCTCGGTTTTGTCTGATGGAGCGGCCTTGGCCTGCGGATCGGGTTTCTGCGTTTCCTTCAGCGCTTCTTTCTTCTCCGCCTCCCGCTGGGCCGCCTTGAGCGACTCCTCCGCGCCTGCCCGCCAGTTTCGGATCAGCCCCGCGCGGTCGGTTTTGTAAGCCGCCTTCAAGGCCGCCTCCTCCGACTCGCCCTGCTTCAACCGCCGGATGAACTGCGAAAAGGCCGTCCCGTCCTTTTCGATCATGAACCGAACCAGCGCGTGGGCCATCCCGTAATCGAACGCGTCGAGATTCACCCCGTCGAAAATCGTCTCGGGTTTCCGCTCCCCGTCGATCACCTGCTTGGTCGCCTCCTGCCACAGGGTTTTCGCCCGGCTGTCCTCGATGATCCGGGCGCACATGTGTTCGGCGATCCCTTCATTGACCCACACCGGAAGGAACCGCGTCGTCAGAAACCGGGCCATGAACGCGTGCGTCCCCTCGTGAACCATCGTGTCGTAAAACTGCGTCTGCGTCTTGGTGTCGTTCAGCGCGATGCACACCAGTCCGTCGCTGCGGAACAGCGTCAGCCCGCCGGATTTCTCGATGTCCCCGGTAAACCCGAGCCCCGCGCAGAACGTGGCATACTGCTTGGCGTCGTTGAAGGCGAAAATCGGACATTTTCCGATCCACACGCTTTTCGGATTGACCTTGAACTGCGTGCACAGTTCCTTGAACATCTTCTCGGCCGTGTCGCTGTATCGCTTGTCGTCGGCCTTGTTCTCGAACGCGCTGAACAGATAAAAATAGGCCGTCTCACCCCGATGCAGCTTCGGCGCCGCCTGCTGGGCCTGCTTACCCAGCGCGATCATCCACTCCCGGGCCTTGCGAAGCTGATCCTGCGTGGGCGGTTTGATCTCGTAGCGATCCACCACCCGGCCCTGCGCGTGAACCGGCAGCGCGAATCCCAACGCCAACACACCGACACACATCGCGAACAAGGCTACGTGACGCATGATGGGCTCCTCGAAGTTCCCGCAATTGTACCGCGGAAATCACGTTTCAGCCACATAATCGTGAAAACGGCGAAGCACCGCGTGGGAATTGTCCGTTCGTTTTTCACGTCCGTTCGCGCAGGCCCCATTGCGTCCGCAGGGGCGTGCCGCCCCCGCACCCCCTGCCCGGAGTTTTCCGCCACGCGTACACGAAAAACATCATGGCCCGGCGCGTGGACAACGTTGCAGGGGCTCTGCCCCTGCACCCCGGGATTTACCGCGTTGTGCTCAAAGCTGGAGGGTGATAGGGTGATAAAAAGGAACTGGCCGTGGCACAGCCAGTTCCACACAGCTTCGAGACCCGCTCGGCGCTCGGGTCGCTTCCCAGCGTTGCCCTATCCTCCGAGCGGGCAATGTATGTATACACCTGATTCTGGATGCAATGCAACAGCTTTGAGCCCAACGCGATAAATCCCGGGGGTGTGGGGGCAGAGCCCCCACCACGGTTCAACACGCCGGGCCGTTGATGTGACCCTGTGCGTGTGGCGAGAAACTCCGGGCAGGGGGTGCGGGGGCGTCCGCGCCCCTGCGGACGCGACGTCGCCTTCGCGAACAACCCCAACGGCCATGGCCCGTACGGGCGAGACGCCCGCGCCACGAGAACGACCCTGCGTCCCGTTTCGTATGGACTGGCGGGCGAAATGGTGTACACTTTGCACTCGGACGGAACGGTTTACGGAAAGGGATCCCTATGTTCGAAATTTTGGATAATCAGGTGTTGGCGCCGCAGTTGCACCGGTTGGTCGTGCGGGCGCCGAGGGTGGCCGCCGCCCGGCGGGCGGGGCAGTTTGTCATTGTCCGGCTTGGCGAGGGGCACGAACGCATCCCGCTGACCATCGCCGACGCCGATCCCGAGGCCGGCACCATCACGCTCATCGTGCAGGCCGTCGGAGACGGCACGCGCGACATCGTGTCCATTCCCGTGGGCGGGTCCATCCAGGATATCGCCGGCCCGCTGGGGCATCCCACGGAGATCCAGCGTGTCGGGCGAGTCGTCTGTGTGGGCGGCGGGGTCGGAACGGCTGTGCTGTTCCCGCTGGTCAAAGCGCTCGCCGAGGCGGGTAACGACGTCACGACGATCATCGGCGGCCGAAGCGGGGAGTACGTGATTCTCCAGCAGGAATTGGCCGCCCTGGGCGACGTGATCGTCTGCACCGACGACGGGTCGCTGGGGCTGCACGGCATGGTGACGGCCCCGCTGAACGACCTGCTCGCCGACGAGGCCCGCCGACCCGCCGCCGTCTACGCCGTCGGCCCTGTTCCCATGATGAACGCCGTCGCTGAACTCACCAGGCCTCTCGGGGTGCACACCATCGTCAGCCTCAACCCGATCATGGTCGACGGAACGGGCATGTGCGGCGGCTGCCGCGTGAGCGTCGCGGGAAAAACAAAATTCGCCTGCGTGGACGGCCCGGAGTTCGACGCCCACCAGGTCGACTTCCGCGAACTCTCCGCCCGACAAAAAACCTACATCGAACACGCCTGCCGGATCGTGACATGACGCAATCTGGATAGAACAAGCACACTCTCGGGAACATTCATGCGCGGTGGTGGCGTGGAAAATTCGAAATTCGAAGCTCGAAATCCGAAACAAATTCCAAAATTCCAAAGAAGAAAATCCCAAACGGCGACGCCACGCGCCTTGACACATGGCGTCGCCGTCCGCGTTTGGAATTTTCTGCTGTTTGGTTTTTGGAATTTGTTTCGGATTTCGAGCTTCGAATTTCGGATTTTGGGGCTCCCCATGTGAACACATTCACCCCGGTGGAAGACACCCGCGTAACGAAAAAAGAAAAGGCGCCCCGCTGGGGCGCCTTTTCTTTTGATTGAGCTGCGCTGTTTCTCACGAAAACTTACGGAGCAGGAGCAGCTTTTTCCGCGTAGTTCGGGCCAACGACGAAGCTGTCCTTCTCGGACTTGTGATCGTCGAAGGAGTACGAGCCACCCGTGGCAATTCCGTCTTCCTCACCGCTCGCCTTGCCGTCCCTTCCGGAGGCCGTGTAGATGTTGTCGCCATTGACCAGCGGGCTGTTGCTCTTCTGGACCGACATATCCACGCGCAGGTAGTTGATGTACTCGCCCTGGGTGTGGTTCTGGCTGTTGGCGGACTTCATTCTGGCCGAGGTGTCGTTCGCCGTCAGGTCGGTGATGGGGCTGGCCGTGCCATTGCTTCCCCACTTCGGTCCCTTGTCGGCCATCAGCACGGCGGAGGTGGCGACGCCTTCGTTCACGCCGGCCAGGTTGGTGCCGACCGGAGCGGCATAGCCGTAGCTGACCTGGTCGTTGGTCTCCTTGGTGGTACCATCGGATTTCAGGCGGCTGAAATCATGGTGGTAGTCCAAGGTGCTGTTCGTGCCGAACGTGGACTGCACGTAGGCGTCTTCCACGTCGTTGGTGGACGGGCAGTTGTACATCTTGGAGGACTGCGAGCCGTCCCGCATCAGCAGGAACATGGTCGCCGTCAGAGACGCGGCGGAGGCATCGTTGTAGTTGTCGCCGGTCGCTTCGTCTTCGTCGACTTTGGCCAGGGTCGGGAACGCGTCGTTGTAGCTGGCCTTGTAGATGGCGATGGCCTTACCGCCGTTCGACAGGTTCATGCTACAACCGGCGCGTTTGGCCATTTCGCGGGCCTTGGCAAGACTCGGCATCAGAATCGAGACCAACAGGGCAATGATGGCGATCACAACCAACAGCTCAATCAGGGTAAAACCTTTGCGTCGCATAGTGCGACCTCCTTCCCAAATAACGGACCCTTCTTCACCGCTAGTCCGCGCTGGCCGCCCCTGCGCGATGTCGTAGTAGATCATGGCGATCCAAGCCACCAACCGCGACGGCCAAACGAACCTGGCGAAACCAACAAGGCTACGCCGAGTGAAGGGACACTGTTCACAGAACGGGAAACATGAAACGAACACCGAAAAACATCATCGCAAACCGGACCATACTTGTCAACCGTATCGAACGGCCTTGAAACACGGTTCACCGGGCGCGTTCCCGCGGTTCGGAGACAGGCAACCCATCCGCGAAACACGAGACGACACCCGATACAACCACCACGGCCGTCACTCGCACAACCTGCGGTTTTCACGAGCCTGCCACGACGGGCGCGGTCAAGCCTGTCCGCACCAGAATTCGTGAAAACTATTCTACCCGCGCCACCGCGAATCTCATCATTCGCCGCGCCGTGGGCACTGCCACACCGTCAGGACTCCAACGTCCATGTCGAGTCCGTCACACACTACACTACCGAAGAAAGGCAATAAAACAAACAGAAAATTCACATGACCGTAAACTATCGACCGCTTTCTTCCGTATAGTAGACTCATCCAAGCTGGCCTGTCAACTTTATTGTTGGCAAAAAAATCGCCTGGGACGAAATCCCCAGGCCGGCGGTTTTCGGGATTGGGCGCCCGTTTCGGTTTCGGCGGCGGAACCGGCGCGAAGCGTTTGCGGATTGTCGCTCATGTTACAGGCCTCTTGCGTTCGATAATACAAACGTCGCGTGGGCATGGTCAAGAGCGATTGTGCATGGATAAAGGAGCGCACATGGATTTTTCCACCGCGGGCCGTCTGCTGGCGGCGCATCGCCAGGAGCACCTTCTTCGATTTTACGACGCGCTGTCTCCGGCCCAGCGCGCGACGCTGTTGTCGCAGATCGCCGCCCTGGATTTTCCGCGGCTGGACCGGATCAAGGCGAAGTATCTACAGGCCGCCACGGCGGGGCCTGTCGGTGAGCTGTCGCCGCCGGCCGTCGTTCCGGTCCGCACGAGCAGTCCGGCGATGATTATGAAGAAGCGGCAGGCCTTCGCGACGGGCGAGGAGCGGATCCGCCAGGGGAAGGTGGCGGCGTTTATCGTCGCCGGAGGGCAGGGAACGCGGCTGGGATACGACGGTCCCAAAGGCTGCTACATCGCGACACCCGTGCGGAAGAAGCCGCTCTTCCAGGTGTTCGCCGAACAGATCCTGGCCACGAACCGGCGGTACAACACCACCGTTCCGCTGTACGTGATGACCAGCCCGGTCAACGACGACGCGACGCGGGATTTTTTCCGGCAGCACGGTTATTTCGGCCTGGCGGAGACGGACCTGTTTTTCATGGTCCAGGGCACGATGCCGGCCTTTGACGCCGACGGGAAAATTCTGCTGGAGAGCCAGGGCTCTTTGGCGTTGAGTCCCAACGGCCATGGGGGGAGCCTGTCGGCGTTGCGGAGCAGCGGCGCGTTGTCGGACATGGCCGGTCGCGGTGTGGAGTTGATCAGTTATTTTCAGGTGGACAATCCGCTGGTTCGCGCGGTGGATCCATTGTTTATCGGCCTGCACGCGATGGAGCAGGCGGAGATGTCCGCGAAGGTTCTGCCCAAGCGCGACCCGCTGGAGAAGCTCGGAAACGTCTGTGTGGCAGACGGCAGAACGACGGTGATCGAGTACAGCGACATGCCCGAGTCGCTCGCGCGGGAGGTCGGTGAGGACGGTCAATTGCGGTTCAGCGCCGGGTCGATCGCCATTCACATTCTCAGCCGTCCGTTCGTGGAGTCGCTGACGGCAGGCGGCGAGATGGAGCTGCCCTG
>Ga0123353_10011019_pt1 | contig 12692 bp, 7 predicted proteins | sample TergutLab28metaG_3_FD_92763 | JGI IMG/M metagenome (GOLD analysis project Ga0123353, IMG submission 92763) | Labiotermes labralis P3 segment gut microbial communities from Petit-Saut dam, French Guiana - Lab288 P3 | ecosystem: Host-associated > Arthropoda: Insects > Digestive system > Gut ... | reverse complement strand
CGCAGCACACCACATGCAGTAACACACGTCTTGTTCTCCTGAAGATGGGCATAATGATGCCCGAAACATGTTGAGAAATTGTTAAAAATAAACATCTAACTGTTGCATCTTGTTGGTTTTCTCGCTCACTCCACAATTTGCTCACGATGCACGGTCACAGAAACCTAAAACGCAGACAGTCTTGTGACAGGTCCATAGCCTCTACCACAGGAATGTAATCTAATGATTCCTCTTTCAACTTTCAGTATCTTCCTTTTTCCTCTAGGTCATTCAGCAGATGCTTCCACCTTCTTCCTCGACTTCCAATCTCTTCCATCTTTCCTTCAATATTGTGTTTTAGAAGGCAGCTCCTACACAAGATGTGACCAATCCAGTTAGCCTACAGTAGTGTTAGCCTGCCAATACTGGTATCTGCCGTTACGGCCATAACTTTACTGGCAAAACGTCACCACACGTCAGCCAAGCGTGGACGGTCAGTTGAGTGACCATCGTCACACAGTTAAGGCTGCTCAGTGCCTCCATGCATGCGCATGGAGGCACCTTGTTGTTCCTGAAAAACTGAGCCGCCAAGAATGTAAAAGTTGTGTATAATCACTGAACTGCACAAGCATGTTACAACCTCTTGATATGGGCATCAGAAGATGCTTCAAGGAATTTTACACGAAGCATATAGTACTCAACATTGTGTGCTTAATGGACTTGTGGAAGGACATCAAACTGAAAATGAACATTCTATAAGCAGAACATTTCACAGCAACAGCTAGGCAAAAAGTTTTGTCTGTAAGGCTATGTACATGAAATTAAACCAGACACTGACTTCTTACACTCCAGTATTTAAAGAGATGATGATGACGACACCTTAACCAAGGATACAATTCAGCTCAGCCCTGAGGATGTCAGTTTCAGTTCTAGCGTATCTGTGGACTCTGACCTTACAACCTGTGGCTTTTACAGGATCTGTGAGTTGACTGATGACTGTGTGGGTGTGGAGAACACTGTTGAAGTTGAAGTGGGATGAACATGACCATGAACCAGTGCAGTTTTTTGCATGCCAAACTGGAAAATTTGTGTGGGTTTTTATGTGTTTTTGACAGTTCAATGCTTCCCTCAGCCATCATTTTTCTGCATTTATATTTGCTTTCTGCTGCTGTCCCTTCAGAAACAATGGATGTAGCTTTCACTGTATTTAAAGAAATGAGAAATTTTGGTGAAAAATAGTGCACCAGATGTCCCCACACTTGACTGCACTACATGGCATAATGGCACATAAGGAAGGGAGGTATCATCATCATCATCATCATCGGCACAACAGCCCCTTTTGAGCCAAGGCCTTCTTCAGAAGCTTCTGCCAGCTGTCTCTATTCCTTGCAGCATTCCTCCAATTTCTCTCCCCAAACTTCCTGGCATCTTCCATAACACCATGGAAGGGAGGTATAGCACTGCATTTTTGTATGTGTACAAGTGCTTCAGCTGTCATTTTATGAAACCAGGAGATTTTGAGGACATCTCTGTCAGCAAGATACTGTACTCTGTTCAAGGTGCAGGGCTGCTGAATGAATGAGCAAATGGGCTGCAGAGAAGATCAACTATCGGTTGAAGTGCGCAGGTCACTCCAGTGCCCATCCATCCACATTCTATTTTAGTCTATGTAAGTATGTGTGTGTGTGTGTGGGGCACATGTGCATGCTTGCACGCGTGGGGTACACAGATAGGCAGGCAGGATTAGAAATGTATCAGCTCTAAATGCTCTATACACACCTGTTAAATGGTGCCTAAAACTTATGGAAAAAAAAAGCAAGATCAATACAGAAGTTCCACAAACACTCCACCCACGGTACGACGATAAAAAATGACACGTAACACAACAGGCAGTGTATGTGCAACATAACAATGTGGCAAGTACACATAATCATTATTGCCATGGGAATGCAAAAATCTATTCTGTGCACTATTAAGCCACATGCCAAAGTCAAGAATACAAACCGCTGACTGTTGCCACAGAAATGCAACAATGGACTCCCTTTGCCTTTTGCCACATTACAAAACATTCCTCACTGCTCTCAAAAATACAAATGTGCTTACGTCTTCATGTAAAGTGCCCAAGTTTTTGTCCAATTCTAACCTCACTTGAATTTTAAACAAGTTTTAATAAAAGTTTCCAATATCAAACCTCACAAAAACCCATCCAGTGGTGAGTTGATGAACGTACAGAGGCGGATGGACCGAATGACATGTAGCAGCTGCACTTTTTGCAGCATATGCAAATGCAACTAAAATACAGCTCACATGTTGGTGTGACAGGAAAATGAGTATGAGTATACACAGATTGGTACAATGACGGGTGTCAAAATGTCACCTGACACAGGTCATTAGAATGCCATGCATAAGAAACACGAGACCTGCATGCTGAAACAACACTTAAAAAATCATACAAAACAAGGGGCCACAAATTTTCCAAAAATCTACAAGCCACCTTCCAATTCTAGTTGCCAGAACTGCTGACATGCAGTAAGGTCCCTAATGATGACCCAGAATTCTTGAATTACCGCAAAGCTCACTATTATCTGGTGCTTTCTGCTCAGTGCATGTGACCTGTCACACATTTCTGTAAGTCAGGAACAAAAGAATTGCAACAAATATGCTCAAAATATTAGGCGCCACCATACAAAATTTAGTCATGTGGGTAACCGGCGCTGGGGATCGGTAGTCCTGACATTAAACACCACCTAAGACAAACTGAAAACCCCAATGCTGTTCAGGAATTCCTTCAGACATCACATGTCATGTACATCACCTCCACAGTGTTGCAGAGTATGCCTGGAGGTGAAGGGCCAGACAGTGCGGAACATTGAACAGGCCTTCAACAACAACTACATACGCAATTGTTACCAGGATCCTCAGAACGTGCCCAGAAAGGTGTAACATATGACCACAGACTAAGTAGGCATGACCAATCTAATGGCAGGAAATACTGAGGTTATATCCAAGAAATTACAACATATTATTTGTATTAGTTCCTAAACTGCAAAAACATCATGAAACACCCTGCCAGAAATATGTTTCTTTTCACAGCCGGGCAGGAAGTTACCTAATAGAAGGTTACTACCACAAATTAAAGAAAGTACTCCTGTATTCTCCTTTTAATAATTAGTTCATCACATGAATAATACTAATGAAGAGACAATGTCTCCATGACATTCAGCATGGCACACAATTCACAACACTCAGTATCAATATGTTCGTAAATAATAAACCCTGTCAATACTTACAGTAAACTCCTTCTCAGTTGGTGTAGGAAGAGTAGGTGCCCCTGTAGTTGATGTTGCCTCACAACTGACAATGCTGTCAGTAGGTTTTCCTTTTGGTTTGGTAACCGGGATTGACGTGGAAGTAACTGGCTGTGTTTTCTTGGGTCTTCCTCTGCCACCTTTTGCTGTTTTTGACTTCTTGGAACGTGGCTTGTCACTTTCTGAATCCTCAGAAACTTCATCCTCATCCTCCTCTTCACTTGTACTGGGTTCAGCGAGGCGAGGCTTCTTTGTAGTTGTCGAGTTTCTCAAGCGACGGGACTGTCGCCTTCCTGTACCCTATCCAATGACCATGAAAATTCATTTCACTTATAATTCCACATCAGACTGTGATCTCCAAAAGTATAGCATGAAAAATGTTTGGCATATCCTCAGAACTAATCACCCTGGGGAGACTTATTACGAACATATGGTGTATATATTTTTAATACAGATCACATTCAGGAAGAAATGCAACAATGAAGCACACATATGCTCTGGTACTACCAGCTTGTCCATGCATCTGGACAAGCTGGCTCTAGTGCAAGGAAAATTTGACTTGACAGAGGGGGCACCAGGTTCTAATCTCTGCTAGGCTTTATGTTCATTTTCCCTAGTCTCTCCACACATATATGACACAGTAACTCAAACTATGCCACAACTGTTTCCTTCCCCATCCCTCCCACTTATTCCAATGATTGACCATCATCCTACCCTTAAACACTAAACAGCATGTACTACTGTGTAAGTTATTTGGGGGGGAGGGGGGATAAATAAATATACTGTCCACTAGGAGAAACGTCAAACATGGCAACAGATAATTAACAAACACTGGAGGAATCGTAAGATATTCTAAAACAGACATTCACAGCAAGGCAACTTAGATCCCCAAAACAGCACCAGCAACACTTTCCCACATTAGTACTGCGGTCCTACGGCTATATACTGCGCTTGATGCTAGGTCATTAGAGCATTAACATACAGCATTTCACCGCAAATGCCACTAACAAAACACCTGACCTTACGCAAAAATACACGTTCCCATATATCACATCTCAGTGACTACATAGGATACTGTTTTGTATGACATAAAATGATTCAAGAGCCAACAGCATTAAAGAAATGATAACCTTATATAAAGGCACAGATCACTTAAATATGAACTGCAACTGACAACAGTGTCTTCAGAATACACACATATGCTACAATGCATATATACAAATGTTTATTATACACCAAAAAATGCACAAATTAGTAGTGTAAATATAAATTAAATTACTTGGACACATTTCAGTGTTAATACTCCATCTTCAGGGAGTTTACAAGTTGTGTTAGCTAAAGTTATGAATGATTAAAATGATAAAATACAATATAGTAGTGTATCGTTATGCTAAAATCTTGGTAATTGTGGCTGCATATGTAATTCCTGGTTAGGTGTGTGGTGTGTGTGTGCAGAGTAAACAGGAACTAGTTCCTGTTTACTCTGCACCACACACACACACAAATTTATTTTTGGAATGAAACTCTACATGTTTCAGACAGTTCCTCTGTCCATCATCAGGAGTTTTTCACTGTACACACAGCAATGGTATATGTCATACAGGTTTGCTGACAGCTTGCGAGCAGGATCCATGCATCATGATAAATTCTTATAATAAAACCAACTAGATGCACTAATTTCTCAAAGCTAGAAATACAAATATTATAAAATGTTACCATGTACCCATAAAATGGTGATATAATCCCTCCCACCTCACTCATGCAATCATTCCTCCTTTTAGGTTGTCTGCAGCACTCATTATGTATGCAGTACACTATTTATGTGGACCTGGTCTGAAGGCTGGTTTTGAGAGCCTGTATAACTCTCTGACTGCTGAAGTATAAGGTCTTGTTTCTTAACAGACTGCACTTTTCACATACTGTTTTAAACCCTGGAGGTCCTCCATCACTCAGCCATCTGCAGTATTTTAACTTTCAGTATTTTTATGTGTACTGAGAGTGCAAACATGTTCCTGTTAGATGGTGTGTGTGTGTGTGTGTGTGGTGTAACACAGATGCGCATGTATTCTTGTCAAAAATGCACACATGTAAAATACATGTATATATATTAGAGGTGCAAAAATTTTTAAAAAATCTAGGAGCCACCTGACAAAAAGCAAGTTCCATAGTGAAGATCCACAAATTTTTAGGCACCAATGCACAAAATTTAGTCACCATGACAACCTGGCACCAGGATTTGTAGACCCATAGTATATTTGTACATTCTTATATGTAATATGCTACGTGGTTTACAGCACGGGTCTGCGGCCACTTGTTTGCTGGGATTGTGGGTTCAAATCTCACCGCAGGCATGGATGTTTGTCTCTTGTGAGTGTTGTGTGTTGTTAGGTAGAGGTCCCTGTTTTGGGTTAATCACTCATCCAGAGTCCTACGTAGTGTGGTGTGTTCAAAGAGAGTGATCACAAAGCCCCTAAAGGGGACACCATGACTCCAGAAGGGGTCAAAGCATCACAGGAAAAAAAATGTAATATATGTACACCACGGTCTTGTTTTAAGCCTTACCTGCGCTCCTGCAATTGTGGGTGTAAATAAGAAAAAGTGTGATATTCCCATAAGACTTAAATAAATTTAAATAAACCGAAGAGCATTAAGTTGAAAATGACAGGGCATAAATCAAGAAGCGGTGTGTAATCATAAGTGGGGGTTAAAGCAAAGAGAAGTAACAGACGACCTTCTTGAATATTTAGCTTATGCCATACCCCTCCACAACAATTCTCAGAAGCTATTCAGCATGCATTTTCCTGGTTTTAAGAATCACTTGCATGTTTAAAACGATAAAAAGTCTTTGAGTTATAGCCAAGTGTGTAAGACATGTTCAATTGCCCTTGCCAGAAAGTGTGCAACATATACAGCAGCACATTAACATCAAATTTTTCACACAACCCAACAAAACCACAACCTAAACTTACAACACCCTAACAAACGTTTATGGTTGTAGTGTCTTATTACTGCACATCTGAATGGCATTAAAAACTCTGGAAGGTGAATGATGATCCAAAATCCAGTCAAACCAAATAAACTGCTGAAAACATTAAAACGAGTGTAAAATGTGGAGCACAGTAATTGACATTTAACAATTACAATGATGACTGAGATGTCATAAACATGAACACAAAATAAATTTGCCAGATTCTGATTGTACAAACGTGGTGCCCACAGTTATGATGAACCCACAACTAAAATGTTAAAATATGCACTGACCTTCTGGCATGAAATAGAAAAGAATCAGACTTTCTGAACAATGTCACAAGTATCCCAGAACAACCCAAAAAACTAAAAGATAAATCCTCCAGTGGAGAACAAGCTCAAAAACCTAAACAAAAAAAGTAAGAATATCATTCCCCATACTAAATATTGTGTTTTTCTGTATTAATGGTATCACACACCATAAACTCAAGCATAACAAGTAGTTCTGTAGCAACAGCCACAATACTTATTACGATCATACGTTGTATACATTACAAGATCTCTCTAACACAACAAATGCACAATGACTCGGCATGAGTTTTTCCAACCAACAAACAGAAATAAACAAACCAATTAACTGGAAGCAGACAGCCTCCCCATCCTCCAACACCCACATCTCCACATCATGGACGTGACCAAAAAAATCGCTAGAGACAGTCTGGCATGCCACAGAGAACAGAGATCAACTTAAAAACCAAAATCCCCAAACGAAACCAAACTAGCACAGATATATGCCCTGAGCGCCTGCCAACCGCTAAAACGGAAAGCGAGAGAACGTTATCTTTTTCTGAGCAGCTACAAACCGAATCAAATTCGCAGGCCCTCAAACTAACAACGAAACTCATCTAACTCTCCCCCTTTCTAGTAATGACTGGTCGCCGAGCGATGTCCAAATAAGGAAATAAAGTGAAAAGGGTTTGTCAACAACAGGATTGTCCTTGAGCCTACGCATCGACAGGGTTGGCTTAAAGTTCAAGCTCTTCCTTCATTCATTCTTATCACAATGGCTCACCATGACAGGTCTATTCGCGAACACGTCATCGCTCTTGCTGAGGTGGGAGGAATAAGTGCCAGCTCTGCAGGTGAACTGTATGGTGTTCTTAAATCTACTGCAAGAGCATGGCAACAGAAATACCGGAGGGATGGGCACGTTGGAAGGCGCAGAGGAACAGGGTTATAGCGCGTATCCAGCCCAGCTCAGGATGCTGCTTTAGTAGCTGAAGCTCAGAGAAACCCTTTCATCAGCGCAAGGGATCCTAAAGCTGCTACTGGCTTTCCTGGGCAAAAAACCACACTTATTTCGAGACTAAAGGAAGCAGACCTCAGGACATGACACGCTGTGGTGAAGGAGCTTCTCACTGACGAAAATAATCTATACCTTTTAGTGTTTGCTAAAGCAATGTAGATCACAAGTGGGATAAAGTCATATTCTCTGATGAATATATGCTTAACTCAGCAAATGATGGGCTGGTTTTAGTTTACAGACCTCAGGGAGAGTGTTACAACTCTCAGTATATGTCTACTTGCACATGCAAAGGTCGCGTGTCTGTTCTCTGTTGGGGCTAGATCTCCCACGAAGGGGCTGGAAGGCTCCATCGTATAGACCGTCACCTGGACAGTATTCAGTATCAGCACATTTTGTAGAATGTAATGCTTCCCTCTGTACAAATGCTTTATTCTGATAGTATAATCCATTTCCAGCAAGACCACTCCTCCTTTCATGATTCCAGTGTGGTTCAAGGATGGTTATCGCTGCAGGCCGACATCGAACTCACTGACTAGCCGCCGTGAGCACCTGATATGAACCCCATCAAGAATATGTGGAGTGAGGTGAAGAGGACATTGCAGGAAACCTGGCCTGTCCTCCCTCCCAGAAATAGCGACGAGCTATGGACCCTTGTGTCTGATGCGTGGGATGAAGTTGCTTCGTCTCAACATTATGTTCAATCACTGATTGAGTCCATGACATGACGAATGAAATCAGTGGTTGAAGCACAGGGATTCTGGACTTCTTATTAAGAGGCCTGTTTCTGAAAACAGCCATTATAAGGGCTAAAGTATTTTATACTCATTTTGTATACACAAGCGAGATACTTCTAGAAACAAAACGTCTTTGAACCATGCATGTTTTGCACATAATTTGTCTATAGTAAGCTTATCAAAGTGGGGGTAAAATGGGCCGCAGGGGGCCCATTTCAGTTCTGGCGACCCACGAAAATTTGTGGAACAAACTGAATATGACTCAAAGACTACACTTTATAAACAGAAGCATTCGATCATAAAATCAGTTAACAGTAGGGGCGAATATTGATACTTTGTGTAAATTCACAACTGCACGCTGTAAACATACTTCCTACAACTACTAAAATACAGGTTAGGGCACAGTCCATCCATCATTTTGATTATGCAGCAAAATACAGTTTAAAATAACCAACATGGGTCCTTCATTGCCTTTGAGTTTATTATTATTGCAACATACAAACTTTGGTTTTCATAACCATCATCAGTACAGCCAGTAAACCTTTGTCAGATCTCGTGACCCGCTAGGGCCCGTAAGCACCAACAAGATTCACGTGCCCTGTTTAAGTCCCAATCCAACACGAACCCTCTAAATCAGAATGTCGGTAAACAAAGAAAAAGAACTATGGAAAAATAACAGAAATATCTGTGCCACTCGCATTTCTAGCCCTCCCAATGGAGCAAAGATAACTTTCATAATGCGCAATTAAATAATGGATGTGTTACTGCACAGTTCAATTGAGTGTTGATGAGTATAAAACACACAAAAAGCACGCACATATATATATATATATATATATATATATGTGTGTGTGTGTGTGTGTATATACACACACACATATGGTGATGCTTGGACTCGAACCAACATAGCTAATTTCTGAACAGTACCGCTATCCCACTTTAACGGGCTCGGCTATGTCTGCTACAGGTAAGATCACCCATATCACCTCATCCATCCCTGGCAGCAGAGTTAGCTAGCCATACGCCTGGGAAATTTAATGACCTTTAATTCATGTTTTAACTTCAAATTAAGCAAATGTATTGGTGCCTTCGGTTAATACACATGCGGCGTGATTGATTGTAACGAATGGAAGACAGTGAAATGCCACGAATGCACAAATGTGGGGAAAGTAAAACGACTCGAATTATGATGGCAACTGTACATCACGTCACTTCCGGAGCGGGATGTAGGAAATTTCAGGCCACTTGATTTTTGTTGAACAGAGTGTACTTGAGAAACACGCTAGGTCTTGTAATGTGTTTATGACTTCTGGTGATTAGGTTCTGTACTGTCCACAAATGGAACCAGTAAAGCAGTGAAGATCTGAGCTCTCCATCCTCAACATCCTTCTCCTACACATGGTATTTCCCCCTGCAGCCAGACATTTTGGTAATTCATCAGTCAGCAGTGTTAAATGAAGTGAAACCAAGGATCATAATAGGATAGAAGTGTGTTCCTACAACTCAAATGATGCTAAACTATGTCCATAAGAAAAAAATTTCAGCAAACAGCTTAAGGTCAACAAAATCTGTTTCTGCGTATGTCAGTACAAAAGCAATCAATTTAACCCTCAAAACTTTGTTCACAACATGATTCTCACGAAATACTTACACCGTTCTTAGAGTTCCTTTATTTCCACCATGTGCATAGCTGTTAAGACTTTGTACCAAATGACAACAAAGCAGTCCCAGCTTGAAAACAGGTTTATGTTAAAGCATTACATGCAGCAGAAAACATATTCTGCAAATACAACATATTGTATTTAAAGAAATACAAGGTCAAGTATCAAATGAAATTACCTGGAAAGGCTCTTTGCTGTAAATGCAATACTAACCTATGAGATGGGTTCTCCAATTCTCTTTAAAACAAAAACCCGTGTTTTATAATTATAGCAATTAAAAACACTGTCACACTATAAAATTTTATTTACAAACTAATGTCAAACAGGTGTAAAAAAATTACACCGCAAGGTCCAAAATGTGGCATGCTAACTCATTTACAAGTTGTACCTCACAGTCATTAAATTCTGAGTGGGTAAGGTTGTGCCCTGTGATGATTTGATACACCCAGCATTTCTCTCATCATTAACAATGACACCGCAAACAATTTGTAAAAGCATTCTTAAACTTCATGAAGTATCTCATGAACAGTTTTCAAATATTCAAACAAAAAAAGGCAAACACCTCCCTAACTTAACAGACAAAAGTTCTAAAAATAACCAAGCATTTTATTTCATTTTTCAAAAATGTTTAAAGACTTTTATCATTATATCAATTTTATTTTACATCATCCTACATTATTTTATGTTGCATTATTTCGGTGGCCTAATCAGGGACAATGGAATTGCAGGCAATGGCATGCATGAGTGGGTAGAGAAGAGAAATCAATACAGGTATTTGGTCTGGACTCCTAAGGAAGGAGCCAGCTTCAAAGATCTAGGCACAGATGGAAGAATATTATGTAAACAAATCTTTAGGAAACAGGATGTCAGGGCATGGACTGCACAACTTGGCTCAGGACACAGACAAATGGAATGCCACTGCAATCAAGGTAATGAACTTTCAGGTTCCACAAAATGCGGGCAATTTCTTGACTGGCTAAGGTATGTTAGCATCACAAGAACTCCATTTCATGGAATTATTTTGGTACTGTGAACTTTGTTCAAATATTTATGCCATCTATTTTTGTACATTTCAACAACTAAGTATTTGATATGGACTGCAGCTGGAGATTTAATCCATTACCAGTATATCACCATCCAAGATGTGCCCACCAACCATATCTCTAAAATCCAGGAATGAATTAATTTGGCTGGCAAGACACTGCCTATAATTGCAACTCCAAACCATTACTCATAAAAAGAAACAAATTTCAATTAAAAATTCGCTGTTAAATTCAAGTTCAAATAATCTCATTCAACATGCCATGATTCAATCATGGCTGACCTTTTAGGCATGTTAACATGCACTATGCATGTCCCTTCAGAACAGTAAGTTACCCACACAAACGTGTGATAAGCATTACATCAAACAGTTCCGTCAATCATTACAACTGAAAAGTACAATTTTAAACATACCTCTCCACACCCGGGGGTCCAGTCATCGTCGGAGCCCTGTAGTTCCTCTGGCTCGTCTACCGAAAACTCATTTTCCGAGTCATCTCCTGCATACTTCTTCTTCATGGTTACGTATATGAACCTATTGCACAGAATACGGCATTACATGATAACAAATTTCACACTCTGCTTTAACAACGCCTACGTAATATTGTTCCTAAAAATTATCGCTAATCACGTTGCACAAACCGGTACGGCAGCAATCAGGTTAGGTACGCCATGTCCAGACTCCAGTTGCATTCAACAGACCTTGATTAAAACTGCATTACATTGTCTCAATGAATTACAGTTACCTTATAATGTGAAGATTTCACGCCTATATTGCATAAATGCATCAAATTTACAATTTCCTTGTCAAGAAAGGCAAGAAAAGAATGCTTACCAGCCCAAGGGCGCCCAAACAACAAGTACGTTCAGCAATTATGTTCCATCGACGGAAATCACTACGCACAGGAAGTTATGTCCTCAACTCGGGTGTATTCTACTATACGTGTTTCAAGGACCACATAAACTTCATATTTAAGAAAACGTTGTTTATACATGGCACCGAATATTTTATAAATGGAAGTGAGGAAGGAAAATAAATTTTAAAATTGAATGAATGTGTTCTACATCTTGAAAAATGTTGGCGTCGTAGGTTCGTACTTTTCGCGCCCCCGCGTAAATTCAATATTTGAAAGCACGCTGAATATACTTCCAACGCCACAAGGAATGCTGGTTAAGGCAGTTTCAAAATTCGTCAGATCTGAAACACTTTACGAATCTACCATTAATGGCATGGGAATATTGCCTGTACTTCTATACAGATTAATTTATGTATTGCGGTTTAGGCCTCTCGTTTGACATCCGTAAGTCTCAAGTTTTAAATCCAGGCCACAAAAATTTCAAGATATTACCTGATATGGGGTCACGACCGTTTCTTTCACATCCACCCCAATGAGTGGCGTACCCAGGGATTTTGTTCGGGGGGGGGGAGGGGTTTCAACAAATTCAGCTGAGGACAGAGGACGGAGAGAACGGGGATCTGAGGTCGGTAGCCCCCTAGTTAGGGTTTCTGGAGGCAGCTGTAATTTGGTACAAGAAATTTCATTTCATATAGTAAGATTTTAATTTTTGGTAATTTAAGACTATTTATGATGACAACCAATTTATTTGTTATTGCTAATGTAAAACAATTGCGAACCGGCGGTAGTTTTAGAATTTTACTGCCTTTTTTCCGAACATCTTGGGGTGTTGGCGTCCT
>Ga0123353_10011017_pt1 | contig 12693 bp, 1 predicted proteins | sample TergutLab28metaG_3_FD_92763 | JGI IMG/M metagenome (GOLD analysis project Ga0123353, IMG submission 92763) | Labiotermes labralis P3 segment gut microbial communities from Petit-Saut dam, French Guiana - Lab288 P3 | ecosystem: Host-associated > Arthropoda: Insects > Digestive system > Gut ... | reverse complement strand
TGCAGCAAGCAATGCTACCTTTGGTTTTATAATACCAAAGTTATTTGCCATATTAATTGCATACTTAAGCATAGCTATTTTTTGGTCCAGATCAGGATATGGTAATACAGCTGTGTCTGTTACGAACAATAGTTTGTTATAAGATGGAATTTCAATTGCGCAAACATATGACATGATAGTTTTTGATGGTAAGAGACCTTTTTCTTTATCTAATACAGCTTTAAGAAATTTATCTGTATTTACTAATCCTTTCATTAAGACATCTGCTTTTCCTATTTTTACAGCCTCAACAGCTTTCAATGTTGCTTTTTCTTGATTAATTTCGTTTTCAATTTCAAATTTGTTATAATCAATACATAATTCGTCACAACATTTTTTTATTTTATTTTTATCACCAAACATCAAAGCTTGAGTAAAACCACTATTTACTGCTTCATCTATAGCTCCCAAAGTGTTTTCATCTTCTGCTAGTGCAACAGCAATAGTTTTAGGTGGTAAATTCTTTACTTTTTCTACCATTTCATGTAATGTTTTTATCATATTTAGCTTCTTATTATTATCTTCAACCGTTAACATGAGTCACTTACAAAGTATGAAAACCATGTTAATTGTAGCCTGCCCTGTCCACTTCTTGCCCATCCATCGGTTGGGAAAGTGTAATGGCTGTTTCGGCTATGTTTCCACTCCTCCATAGAGTTTTTATTATAACTGAAGGGCATTTTATTCGTTCCTAATTTTATGAAATGTAACTATATATTACTCTTCTGTTGTCACTGCTGCTAATGCTATTGAGTACAGTTTTGTTAATGAACTATCACCTCTCGAAGATAAAACTGCTGGTACTTTACAACCTACTACTATGGCACCCAACTCAGCTTTTAAAAATTTTGTTGTTGTCTTATAAAATACGTTCCCCGACTCAATATTTGGAAATAAAAGGACATCTGCATTTCCACCAACAGGATTTTTATATTCTTTTATTTCTACAGATTCTTTATCTATAGCCAAATCAAAGCCCATTGGTCCTGCAATAAAACTCTTTGGAAAGACTCCTTTTGCTGCTCTATTTACTAATTCTACTGCATCAACAGAAGAAGTTATTTTTGAACTTAATTTTTCTGAAGGTCCAATTAATGCGACAAGAGGTTCATCTATGCCTAATTTATGTGCGGTGTTTATTAAGTATGTTAAAATCTTTTCTTTTTGATCAACGCTTGGAGAAGGAATAACAGCTACATCACCTATTATCAGTAGTTTGTGATAACCTGGGGTTTCTATTACTGATATATGCGATAAAAGAGAACCTTGTTCTAATAATCCCCGCTCTTTGTTTAGTAAACAACGCATATAGTCATCTGTTGAAATAGTACCTTTCATTATGAGATGAGCTTTCCCTTGATTGACCATGTCACAACAAAATAAACCTGCCCCAACAGCGTCAGGCTGTTCGATTATTTCAAATCGTTGAACATCAATTTTAAGATCAGTACAGGCTTTCTCGATTTTTTCTTTCACACCAGTTAAAATTGCTTCTACAATCCCCCTATTTACTGCTTCATATACTGCTTCTATTGTGTGAACATCATTGGCCCATACTGTTATCAACTTTTTTTTAGGCTTTGATTTAGCTAACTCAATAATATCCTGTAATTTTCTTACCACATTGACTCCTCTAAAATTTTACATACGATTGTACATGATAAATATTGTAAAGAAAAGTTCCAATCTATAGCTCGATTTAACTCTATAATAATTGGCAAATCTCAATTTCGACACAATAGATGTCCACTATAATCGAAATTTTCCATTAAATACCACTATACAACAATTTTTTTAAATTTATAATAATGCAAACATTTTTATTAAAACTTTTTAGTCAAGTGTTTTTTTTGGCTGGTTTGTACTATGGTTGAATGCTTTTACGAAAGTGGACCGAATGAGTTCATCATTCAAACTATCATTGCAAGCATAAAATAAAAACTATAAAAACAAAGGTAGAGTCTAAAACTTCTTAAACTCTACCTCATTCAATAGTAATTACTCAAACCTAATGAAGTTTAAAGTAATGATTTTCCCTTTTAAAAAGATGCTTATATTTAGCTTTTAGAAAAAGATGCTTCTTTGACTCAAAACACCTAATCTCAAAGCTCATACCATTTCGGCATTTCCGTCCACTCTGTATGACTTAAACCATTTTCCAACTCTACTTGAACTGGAACTGACTCTAGAGCAAGCTTCGAATGATAATGCATTACAGTATAGAAAAAATCTTTCCTCTTGCAAGTAAATCTCTTTGATTTGGGAACCAGTATAAAATTTGAAAAAGTTAGTCACAATCTTACCCTCTCTTTCGAAAAGGTAAGATTGTGTATCTTTTTATTTAATATTACTTTACCAAGAGCATCCTTTTTATTTCTTTATAATCATCAGTTTGCATTAGGTAGAAATAAACACCACTTGACACTTGATTATTCATTTGATCTCTGCCATTCCATTCGACAATATGCTTACCTTTTGTCATTGTTGTATTTATAAGAGTTTTTATTTTTTGTCCTTTAATATTATAAATATCTAACGAAATAAAGCATTCTTTTTCGAGAGCAAAACGAATATTAGTAGAAGGGTTGAACGGGTTCGGATAATTTCCGAATAGCTCTGTTTTTACGATTTCTGTTTCAAAGCCATGTTCTGACAAAGAAGATGGTGTTACGCTTACATAGTTTGACTTTAACGATTCACCAAAAGGATTTTCGTAGAATGCAACCACATAGAAAGAATAAGTAGTGTCATTGATCAAACCAATTATTGTGTAATTTGTTGCAGAAGCAGGTACAATCGCAATAAGGTCATCTTCATCATTCATTACTGCGTACCAAATCACTGTTCCGAAAGATTGAGGCATAGGAGCTGTCCATGATAAATTGGCAGACCTGTCACTTGCTTCAGCAATTAAATTTGTTGGAACAGAAAATTTTGGAACCAATATAGTTGTATCTACTTGTTGAGTCTCACCTGTAGGGTTTTCATAAAGTGCTACAATTGAGTAAGTATATTGAGTATCTACAGAAACAGTATTGTCTTCATATTGAGTAGAATTTGAAGTAGCCAAAAATACGTTGTTTTTGAGTATTCTATAGATAGAAACTGTTCCGAAATACTGGTTTTGTGGAGCTGTCCAAGAAAGTTGAACTATTTGAGTTTCGTCGTTATGATCTGACACAACTATTGCTTGCAGATTAGTAATAGTAGCAGGAATTGGAGTAAAGATATCAATAGAAACAGGAGTTGATTCGCCATTTGGATTTCCATAAAGAGCAACTACTGAGTATTGATAATTTGTAGCGAAAGCTACATCGGAATCTATGTAATTTGTGTTTGTTATCGTATTCAAGAGTAAGTTATTTTTAGTGATTCTGTATCCAATAAGATTAGCAAAACCATGAGTGATTGGCGGATCCCAAGTTAAATGGATAGATCCTTCAGCTACGAAAGCATGTAAATCTGTTATAGGAGTTATAGTTGGAGTTGCCATTCCGATTGATACACTACTTGATTCGCCAATAGGATTTTCATACACTGTATATATCGAATAGAGATAAGTTGTATCAAATTCAATCGCATTATCAATATAATTTGTAGAAGTTATTATAGTTAAATCGACAGCGTCTCTTTGGATTCTATATCCAGCTACATTACCAAAAATTTGAACTGGAGGAGCATTCCAGGTCAAACTAATAGACCCACTGATAATATTTGCTTGGGGATTTGTGATAGGTAATACTGGGGGTGTCGATATCATCAGCGTTGATATAGCTTCTGAAACTGCAAATGGGTTCGAATAAAGTGTTACGATAGCATACTGATAATTCATACTATAAGTAACATCATTATCGATATAATTCGTGTTTGTGACAATTGTTAGTTCTGTATTATTACGCAGAATTCTATACCCAGATAAAGTACCAATAACTGGAGTAGGAGGTGCGGTCCATGTTAAGTTAATACCACCAGCAATAACAATTGCTTGTAAATTGGTGATTGGTGCCACTGCTGGTGTAGAGATAAGAGTGCTCACTGTTGTCGAAGAACCTACTGGGTTGTTATACAGTACAGTAACTGAATATGTATAATTTTCTCCTAGTTCTACATCAAAATCATGATAATAAGTGGTGTTTACAATATCAACTAATATATCATTTCTCTCTACCATATAACCACTAATAGTTCCAAATGATTGACTATTTGGAGCTGTCCAAAATAGGTTTATCGCATTATCAGCTATGTGGCCGTGTAAATTTGTTATCGGTTCATTAACAGGAGTAGAAACTGTTATACTTATTGGCAGTGAAGTTCCTAATGGATTTGAATATTCCGCAACAATTGAGTATATGTAATCTATACCATATGTGACATTATTATCTAAAAATTCATTGACTAGATCGTCCATTAATTCAATTCCGTCTCTTAACAACTTATACCCAAGCAAATCAGCACCTCCTGGGAATGGCTCTCCCCATTCAATTTTTATTACACCATTCGTCATACTTGAAAAAATGTTTCGTGGTGGATTCAATGAAACACCAATCCCTGAAATTTCAAATATGTATGGAGTATTACTAACATCATGGCTGATATTGACGAATGATTTTTTTGGTCCTAGAGTTGACGGAGAAAAAATAATCGAAAAGATCATTTGATCTTGAGGATATACGATACTTGAAGTGTTGCTATCTAACAATGAAAACTCTGATAAATCATTATCATCTATTGAAATGGAATTCACAGTGAATGATTCTAAACCATTGTTTGTAATGACAAATGATTGAGAGATTGAAGTATCTCCTAAAATTATTTTTCCAAAATTGAAGTTTGAGGTATCAACAATGATATCCTCAGGATTACGAATAGTTGTGAATGACCAAATATGACATCCTGTTGCATCTCCATTATCATTGAAAGGTACTACTTGCCAATAATAAGTTGTACCGAACAATAAATCATTTATAGGTGCCCAAGTTGTTGTAGACAAGTTTGATTCTACCAAAATAGGCATTTCATCAGTTCCAAAAAACAGTTTATAACCTATTGGTATTGGTCCTTCTTGATTAAATGACCAACTTAGTGTTTGATTTATGGGTACATTGGTAAGTTGATTACTTGGAATAGGGTTAATTGCTAATTCTGGAGCAGGGGGAATAGTAGGGATAACTATAATCTTGTTTGACTCTTGTGAGATCCCTTGGTAATCTGGTTTATCTGCATAGAAGTATACAGCAACTACGTGATATTCGTACTCAATATCGTTAATTAGATATAAATCTATATAAGAAGTTGAATTAATGTTTTCAACCAATAGCTGGTTATCTCTATAAATAGTATAACTATCTACCACACCTAAGTTTTGAGAAATAGGTGCGTCCCATCCAAGCTCAACTTTATTCGATAAGCTAGATATAACATGCAGGTTCAGTGGAGGGTTTTGTAGTGGAATAAAAATAGGATGAGCAGTTATTTCAACAGACTCTCCGCTCGGGTTATTATAAACTGCTACAATACTATAATTGTACAAGATGTCAGTCATGATAGACACATCTGTGTAATGTAAAAGAGTTGTATTTTCGACGAAAACACCATTTTTAGATATACGATAATGGTCTATTACACCATAATTCCTCATGATAGGCGGGTTCCACGTTAAAGCGAAACTCATAGAGTTTACAATTTCAATATTCAAGTTAGTTGGTGGGTTGTATAGAGGTCTAAATATTGGATTTGAGAATATTGGTTCTGATTCTCCACTATCATAAAGAGCTGTTATATTATATACCATTATAATGTCTGGGACAGGGTTCACATCAATATATTCGCGATCAAAAGTATGGGTAAGGAATGAATCGTTCTTATAAAGATTAAAACCTAAGAACCCTCTTGTCGGTTCATATACATTAAATATTAAATCCCAAGAAATTAAGATATTATTACCTATTAAAAATGCTTCAATATTAGTAGGTGATATCATATCATCTTCAGGTTTTGCTATCACTCTATTTGATTCATCTGATTCATCTTGATAACCGATATTATTAAAATCCCAATTATAAGCAGCTTTAACGAAGTATTCATAATTAACGAAATTATGTAATCCCTCATCTGTGTAAGATAGTGAGTCAGGTATAGTTGTTCCTATCATCTCATCATTTCGATAAATATTATAAGCAATGATGGATACAAAATTAGAACTCTGAACTTCTGGTAAATCCCATTTCAATAACACTTTTTCATTTTGTGCTTCAGATCTTAAGTTTCTTGGTGGATTTAACATAGGGTTAAAAATTTCAATCGTGTTAGTTGGATTAGATTCATAAATTGGATAACCATAAACTGTGATTATTGAATATGAATAAATTTCGTCATATGATGCAAAATAATCAATATACTCTGTTGAAGTAGTTGTAGATATAGTTGTTCCATTTCGTAATACTTTATAACCAACCAAACTAGATTCATTTATTATTTGTGCATCCCAAGATAAGTACACTACTCCTGATATAGTATTAGCAGTAAAATTGTTAGGCGGAGTCAGGGATACTCCTGTTCCTCTTACAGAAATATGATGAACTGAACTAAAAGAATCATACCAAATTTTTATTTCTGCAGTTTGCCTACCTTCTATTTGTGGAGAAAAAGCTAATAGATTCAATGTTTTAATTTCCCCGGGAGTAAAAACTGTATCGAAATGTGCTCCTTCGATCATGTCGAAATCAAAGAACGCTGTTTCCACCATAATTCCATCTATAACTACTGTTGAAGAACTAGTATTTTCGAAGGTGACAGTTAATATATCTGAGGTTGTGAAGATTGGTACATACCCGAAATCGTGTGAGAATGGAGTAATAACGAAAGCTGAGGGTTGCTCAATCGTTTTAAATGTCCAAATAGGAACATCATCAAGAAATCCAGATATGTTTTCAGGGATAATATACCAATAATAAACTGTATCATGATCTAATGGTAAAGGAGGTGACCAAGTTGTATTAACTAAATTTTCTTGGGCCTTAATTGGAGGATACATATCACCAAAGTAAATAGTATACGATGTAGGAGTACCACCTGTTGTTGAGGCTGACCAACTCAATGTAGGATTTATAGGTATATCTTGAGCTCCGTGTATAGGAGTTGGGTTTGATACAAAATCTGGAATTGCTGGAATGGTTGTAAACATCCAGGTTTGACCACCAATTGCATCCCCAATAGCATTAAAGGGAACTATTTGCCAATAATACGTTGTTCCATACTCAAACAATGTAGGAGGAGTCCAACCATTGATATTACCTAAAGTATATATTATTTCTGGAGGGTTAATTGTATCAATATATAGTTTATAACCCAAAATATTGCCACTATTCAAAGGAGCTGTCCAGTTAAGTACTTGATTAATCGCAACATTTGTTGCACCATTAACAGGTGTAGGATTTGTGGCAATGTTAGGTATGGCATCACCTGTTGTAAACCGCCAAATAGTGCTACCTAAAGCGTCACCATATTGATTAAAGGGAACAACACGCCAAGTATATAAAGTGTTTGGTAACAATACTTGGTTAGGAGACCAGGTCGGAACATCAAGTGTAACGACAGTCTGATTTGGGGCTGTTGCTGTTCCGAAATAAACTCTATAACCAGTTGGCATAGCACCTACTGGAGGTCTTTGCCAAGTATAAGTTAGTGTTAAAGGAACATTATGGGAATCATGGACGGGATATGGAATAACTGCAATATTTGGTCTTCCTTGATTCGAGGTAAAAGTCCAAACGGGACAATTGATTGCGTCACCATACTCGTTAAAAGGTACTATTTTCCAAAAATATGTTTGATTGTATTGTAATGGGGTAGTAGGGATCCATGATGTTTGTGTTATTGTTGTTTGTAAAATTGTTGGTGGATTATTCGTACCGAAATAAACTTTATAGCCAACTGGTACCACACCTGATGCGTTCGGTGTCCATCTAAGTATTTGATTTAATGCAACTTCAACGCTATTATTAATAGGGGATGGGTTTTCTGCAAATAGCGGTACTTGCCTAACTACTGTGAAATCCCATACAGGACAGTTGACAGCATCACCACTATCATTGAATGGAACAACTTTCCAATAATATTTTACTCCTGGCAATACTGTGGGAACAGGTATCCAAGAAGTTGCATCTCCAAGGTTGTGTAATATTGTAGGATTTGAATTTGTGCCGAAGTATAGTTTATAACCTGTAGGTGTTCCGCCAGTTGGTGAAGGCAACCAGTTTAGTTCAACAGTCATAGGAACATTATAAATATGATTTATTGGATTTACTAAAACTGCTGGATTTGGAACCGGAATTGTAGTTGTGAATGACCATACAGGACAATCTATTGCATCGCCTGTTGTATTATATGGCACTACTTTCCAATAATATGTCATACCTTGAACAAGTGTTGTTGGAGGTATCCAATTTCTGACATTACCAAGATTATATAAAACTACAGGTGGGTTTGTGCTGCCAAAAAATAATTTGTATCCTGATGGTACACTTCCTACCGGGTTTTGTGACCAGTTTAAGAGGGGTGATGTCTCTATACCTGTGGATAAATCAATGGGTATCGGATTTATAGCCATCAAAGGTGGAGCTAAAGCAACTGTAAATGTCCAAATAGGGCAATCTATTGCATCCCCAGTAGTATTAAAGGGTACTACTTTCCAATAATATGTCATACCATATACTAAACTATTGTGGGTCCAAAAAGTGGTTGACAAATTATGTTCTACTTCTACAAGAGAGTTAGGTGTTTCTCCAAAAAAGATTTTGTATCCTGTTGGTATTCCCCCGTTTGGATTAGCTACCCAATGAAATACTTGATTTAGAGGAATAGCAAGAGTATTATTTCCTGGATTAGGATTTATTGCAAATCCAGGTAATGGAATTATTGTGATATATGCAAATTCTGGATCAGATTCACCATCTAAATCACCGTACACGGCGATTACTTCGTAAGTAATTAAGGAACCAATAGGTGCTGATGTGTCTTCAAAACTGAGACTATTAGTTTCTGCTATAAGTATTCCATTTCGTTTAATTTTATAGCCAGAAACTTTTCCGTAATTTTGAACGATAGGTTCTGTCCACAATAAGTCAACTGAAACACCTGATAAGTTTAGTGTAGCTGTTAAATTTTGCACTTGATTGTATATTGGTATAATTATAGAAGTATACACTCTTGTTGAAACATGTTTTACATCCAAATATTCATAAACTGCTTCAACAAAAAACATACCTAAAGCATCAACGTTCATATTAGTATATAAATATGATAATTCTTCAGTTTCAATTATTAGTGGTAGTTGGTTTGCTCCTAAAGTAAAACATCTATATAAGTTATATCCTATTAAGTATTCACTCATTGCATAGCTTACTGGAGGTGTCCATTCAATAGATATATTACCTTCGACTAAGGTTGCAATTATACTTATCGGTGGATAATAATTTTCGGGAAGTGAAGTCCCTATAACACTGTTTGATGGTTCGGATTCGTGATTAAATTCATCATTACCAGTAAAACTATACATAGCTGTTACGTAATATTCGTAATCTCCCGCATCAGTTATGTCTAAATAATCGATAGCAGTAGTAGTAATTACGAATGGGAGTTCTTCTCCATTTCTGTATATCTTATATCCTACCACTGTTCCATAATTTTGGGAGATAGGAGGGTCCCATTTTAGAGAAACTGATAAGGGTTTGTTTACCGAAGCTTGTAGATTTAGCGGAGGATTGTATATTGGTATATATACTTCTTTTGTTGATACTGGTAATGATTCGCCTGTTGGATTATCGTAAACAGTTATAACTGAGTATCTATAACCTGTATCGGGTACAATATCAGTATCCAAAAAGTTTTCAGTTATTGTTGTATCTATAAGAATTCCATTTCTTAGTATTTTGTATGAAACAATCTCACCATAATGGTTATTATCTGGAGTTGACCAACTAAGTTCTATACCATTAGAAGGTATAGTAACTATATTAACTAATAAATCTTTAATCGGGTTATATACAACACCATTTCCTACTAATGATATATCTGTTGTTGAAGTAGCTCCATTATGTGTAATAGAAAGAGTAGACGTTTTGGAACCTATGGATGTTGGATGAAATTGAATAACAATTTCTTTAGTACCATCATGTTCTATCGTCCATGGAAAGCCGTTTTCAAAAAGTACAAATTCGTTTTGATCACTACCTGATATAGTGATTGTTTCAATTAATAAATCTAATCCACCAGTATTAGTAAGTGTAATTGTCCTGTTTATAGAGGTTCCAACTAAGACATTTCCAAAATCCAGCATATTATTATCTATTCCAATGCTCGGTGGCAATGCGATAGTTGAAAATGACCAGATTTCTGGATTATTTGCTAACCCTCCTACATGAAAAGGTACAACTTTCCAATAATAAGTTGTATTATACTCAAGTGGCACTTGTGGAATCCAATAAGGTGTGTCAAATGCCTCATCTTCTGTAATCCATACTAATGAATCTATCGATGTTCCGAAATAGAGTTCGAAACCAGTCCGACTATCTTTTACGGGTATATACGACCAGCTCAATATTTGATCTACGGGTATATTAATTGAGTTATCGAGAGGATTTGGGTTGAAAGCTATAGATGGTAGTGGATAATTTCCAACACCATCAATGAATATTTGATGTGGTTCCCGAGTTACATTATCGTTGATAAAAATATATGCAGACTGGTAACCCCAAGCTAAAGGAGAAAAGACTGCTTCAAATGTTGCACTTTCTCCTGCTATTAATGTCCAGGGTAAGTTATTATCGAAAGGAAGTAGAGCAAAATCCGATACACTTGCAATATATACATTATCAACGATTAAAACAGATCCTCCTATATTTGTTATTGTAAATGTAACAGGATCAGAAGATGTGCCTACAAACGGGTATTCAAAATCAAAGGATTCAGGATAAATAGAAAAAATTGGAGGAGGTGACATAGTTGTAAATTCCCAAATTGGACAATTTACTGCTTCATCATCATTATCATATGGGATTATTTGCCAATAATAGGTTGTATCATAGGCAAGAGAAGTGTTAGGATTCCAAGAAGTTGAATCTATAGAAGCGACCTCTACATCGGGTATTTGTGTGATTCCAAAATATATTTTGTATCCGGTTGGTCTATTTCCCGTGAGAGCAGAAGACCATCTCAATACTACATCAATTTCTACATCGGTAGCTAAATGTGCTGGGTATGGTTCAATCGCTGGTTCAGGAGGTGCTGGATTATCTAAGTCGATATGCTGCAGTCTAATATTTGGTCTAGCATAATGCCTTTCTGATGCATAAGTATGGACTTGCTCAATGTTGTGTAATGTATTGTTATTTAAAGTTTGTATTACTCTAAATACTGTAGAAAAATATCCAGTCTGAGTTGTAGTAGATTGCCATGAATTATAAGGATAATTTATGGTAGAATAATGACTATGGGTCATTATTACTAAATTACCATTTTGGTATTCAAAGGGTATATCTAACGGGATTACTACATCTTGAAAGCCACTAGGCGACAGAGGCAGTATGCCTTCGAAAACCTTTGTAAATTGACTAAAAGGTATCCAACTAGAGGTTGTAGGGAAACGGTTTTGTGATGCAGGTACCGTAGTCATATAGATAGAGACAGGAAAATTATTATTTGGTATATTTCCGAACCCATAATAGTCATATCCAATTTCAGTAATAAGCATATGACCATTATTAACTTCTTCTTCTAAATAAATAGTTTGAGATATACTATTTGGAGTATCGAATGAGAAAGGAGTGCTTGAAGAACGAACCCAACTCCAATCATCTCCGATTATAATCGTCCCTGAAACATACTCTATATCATCAATTTCAGTGGTACCTCTCGGGTAAACGGTAGCTGTGACTAACACGTCACGAATAGGTGAGTTTCCTGCATTAGAATTAATTGTTACTACTGTACTATATAATCCTAAAGTTGACGGAGAAAGTGTTACATCAAAAGAGTAAAAATCTCCAGGTTGGATAGTTTGACTACTTGGCATAACTATTACATCTTGATGTGTGTTAAATGAATTTATCGATAGTGGTGCTAATCCATCATTTCTAATCACCATTTCTCCGGTTATTGGTTTTGTCAAATTGATTTTCCAAAAAGGAATAGTTATTGCAGTATTCATTTGCGGACTAATAGTAGGTTGAGAGATAGTAAAACGAATATTTGGGATACGAGTCACTGTTGTTCCAAATTCTGGATTATATGGCGAAAATTGAGGAGTGTTTCCTGCTCTATAAATTGATCTATTATTAGTAGTTGCCGTTGTATAATAGCGATTGTTCATGTTTGTTCCGGTGGAAGTGTCACTATAATTAAAAGTCGCTATTACTAGATTAGGTTTTCCAAGAGGAGGATTATAAGCAAATGGGTATTGCAAGTTAATTGTAGTCATAGAGTATGGAATGTTTGTATTCTGGACAAGTCCATCAAAATAAACATCTAAATCTGTCTCTGGTAGCCAACTCCATTGATCAATGTATTCGTCATTATTTGTGTAACCAATTAGCAGTTTTATTAAATCTGTATTTGTCTCTGTTCCATCATATTGAAAAGCTATGGTATTTATTAATG
>Ga0123353_10011016_pt1 | contig 12693 bp, 14 predicted proteins | sample TergutLab28metaG_3_FD_92763 | JGI IMG/M metagenome (GOLD analysis project Ga0123353, IMG submission 92763) | Labiotermes labralis P3 segment gut microbial communities from Petit-Saut dam, French Guiana - Lab288 P3 | ecosystem: Host-associated > Arthropoda: Insects > Digestive system > Gut ... | reverse complement strand
GTGCAGATTATCAAGGTTGATCTGGTTGCCCTTCCCACTTCTGTCATGAGCCCATATTGCAAGCTGTGTAGCACATCTTGCCTGATCTGCTGTCAAGGTAACTGAGCCAAAAGTTCTGTTATTGGGATAACCATAGTAGAGCACTGCTTTCAGCCTTGAAGACAGTGACATTGTATTTGAATAAGATCCGCTGGGCATCGCTCTCCCCTGATTCAGGCAATATGCAACAGTACCATCGCTCGTTCTTATTCTCATTCCGCTGTTGATATTCTCTCCCTGCACCCATCTGGTCCCCTCAGTTACATTGAAGGATTCGGCCGCAAAACTGTAATCCGTAACAGTTGCAAACATTCCTCCGATTATAAGCATAAACATGAGCGGGTAAATTAATATCCTTTTTTTTCTTTTCATTATTTCACATCCTTTCCATATTTTACCAGTAAATCAATATTACCATTATTTACCAATTTGGCAAGGATCCCCGCATAAAAAAAGAACAGCACTTTTTTTAAAACGGTGCTGTCCTTTAAATTCCACTATTTTCAGTCGAGAGAAATTTCCATGTATGCAAAACTCTGTATTACACTTACATCATATATGTGTCCGGTAGCCCGGTGGTATGATTACATCATACCTCCCATGCCGCCCATACCGCCCGGAGGCATTCCTGCCGGCATTGGGTCATCTTCTTTTGCATCAATGACGCATGATTCTGTTGTCAGAAGCATTGCACTTACGGAAGAGGCATTCTGAATAGCTGATCTTGTGACCTTAAGCGGATCCACTATTCCGGCAGCGATCATATCTTCGTACTTTTCATTGTCTACATTGAAGCCGATCCCCTTCTTGCTGTCTTTGACCTGAGCAATTACGACTGAACCTTCAAATCCTGCATTTTCTGCAATCTGTCTTACCGGTTCTTCCAGAGCTCTTAATACGATCACTCCACCTGTCTTTTCGTCGCCTTCAAGACTGTCTACATATTTTTTTACAGCCGGAAGTGCATTGACGTATGCAACGCCGCCACCTGATACCATTCCTTCTTCAACAGAAGCTTTCGTGGCATTAAGAGCATCTTCCATTCTGAGTTTCTTTTCCTTAAGCTCGGTTTCGGTTGCAGCTCCTACATTAATAACAGCAACACCACCGGACAGTTTAGCAAGTCTTTCCTGCAATTTTTCCTTGTCAAAATCTGAGGTGGATTCTTCGATTTGTGCTTTTATTTGATTGATCCTTGCGTTTATATCCTTCTTCGCACCTGCTCCGCCAACGATTACTGTGTCGTCCTTATCAACTTTTACGGTTGCAGCCTGACCAAGCATATCGAGTGTAGTTTCTTTCAGTTCATATCCGAGTTCTTCGGATATTACAGTTCCGTTTGTCAATATCGCCAGATCTTCCATAAGAGCTTTTCTTCTGTCTCCGAAGCCCGGTGATTTTACTGCAACGCAGTCAAATGTCCCTTTGAGTTTATTAACTATCAGAGTTGTCAGTGCTTCGCCTTCTATATCTTCAGCGATTATCAGGAGTTTCTTGCCCTGTTGAACGATCTGCTCAAGTATGGGGAGAATATCCTGAATGTTGGATATCTTCTTATCTGTCAGAAGGATGTACGGATTCTCGAAAACTGCTTCCATTTTTTCAGTATCCGTTACCATATATGCTGACAGATAGCCTCTGTCAAACTGCATACCTTCGACAACATCAAGATTTGTGTCCATTGACTTTGATTCTTCAACGGTGATAACTCCGTCTTTTCCTACTTCTTCCATAGCCTCTGCAATGATATCGCCTATATCGGAATCACCGGCTGATATCGATGCGACCTGAGCGATTTTATCTTTTGTATCAACTTTACGTGCATTCTTTTTAAGCTCTGTAACAGCAACCTCAACTGCCCCCTGGATGCCTTTTTTCAGGAGCATCGGATTTGCACTTGCTGCAACATTCTTGAATCCTTCTCTTACAATAGTCTGTGCCAAAATCGTTGCTGTTGTCGTTCCGTCACCTGCGACGTCATTTGTCTTAGTGGCAACTTCCTTCACCAGTTGAGCACCCATGTCCTCATAACCGTCTTCAAGTTCAATTTCTTTTGCAATGGTAACACCGTCATTCGTGATAAGCGGTGAGCCAAACTTTTTCTGCAATAATACATTTCTGCCTTTGGGACCAAGTGTTATCTTTACTGTATCTGCAAGCTGATCCACGCCTGCCTGTAATTTCCTTCTAGCTTCTTCGCTAAAATTGATTTCCTTTGCCATTTTTTACTACTTCCTTTCGTTATTTCATTAGGAGCCATGCTCCGGATTTACTTTTTTATTTTACGATTGCCAGGATATCTTTTTGTGAAACGATATTGTATTCTTCCCCTTCATACTTCACTTCTGTACCGGCGTACTTTGAATAAATGACTATATCCTTTACCTTAACTTCCATTTTCACTTCTTCAGTCCCGGGGCCTACAGCCATAACTGCTGCCATCTGAGGGGCTTCCTGTGCCTGACCCGGAAGTACGATTCCGCTTGCTGTCTTTTCTTCTGCTTCTACTTGTTTGATGACCACCTTGTCACCTAATGGTTTGATTCCAAAACTCATTTCGTATTAACTCCTTTCGATTATAACTATTCCTCTTTACGAAATAAATGATGAGAAAAAATCTCATCTGGTCTATTTCATTCGTTATTTCTGTTAGCACTCTCGCTATGCGAGTGCTAAATATATTCTACCTGGTTAGAGAAAAATGTCAATACATTATTCGGAAAATTTTTTTATAATATTGCTTGACATTCTATATTATATGTCGTATAATACCAAACATCAGATAATATTATATCTATTTACCGGTAATCAAAATCAGTTATTGTATAAGAAAAAACAAGTTGGGAAAGGAGGTATCTAATGGTATTCCAGGTAGGGTCAACATTGCTGGATGCATGTGTGCTCACATATGTCCAGAAGGCAGATACGTACGGTTATATGCTTACTAAGACCTTAAAAGATAATCTGGACATTTCGGAGTCAACGCTTTATCCGGTTCTGAGACGGCTCCAGAAAGAAAATTTTTTAAGCACATATGATGAACCATACGAAGGCCGCAACAGAAGATACTATAAGATAACAGAAGAAGGAGTTAAGATGTGTACCATTTATAAAAAAGAATGGGGAGATTATAAAAATCGGGTAGACAGAATGATAACAGGAGGTGAGACTGATGAATAGAGAAGCATATATAAAGGAACTCGAAATGAATCTGTCATCTCTTCCGGAACATGAAAGAGAAGAAGCGTTAAGTTTCTATAAAGAGTATTTTGCCGATATGGAGGAAAACAATCCTGAAAGTTTGTCAACACTGGAACTTCCTTCTCAGGTTGCAGCACAAATCAAAGCGGAAGCAGCAATAAGAACAACAACAGAAAAGAACGTTAAAGATAAAAAGGGTCTTTCCACTGTCTGGATCGTATTGCTTGCCGTATTCGCACTTCCTGTCGGGCTTCCGATCGCGGTATCTGTGGCAGTTGTTGCGATATCCTTATTGGCGGTAGCATTTACAGTAGTTATTTCACTATACGCAACGGCACTTGCTGTGGTAGTCAGCGGTATTTTTTCACTGATAGCAGCTGTAGTTTTGATACCTGCCAGTTTCCCTGTATCAATATTCTATCTCGGAATGGGATTACTGTCACTTGGCCTGGGATATATACTATCCGTTGGGATTTTCATCCTCTCCAAGCAGATCTTCATTTGGATCGCAAGACTCATCAACAGTATCAGATTGAAGATAAAAAACAGGCAAAGCGGAAAAAGCGATGTGGTCAACAACAAGAATGAAGTTCCGAGCATCAAGCCTGAGACAGTAGACGAGGAAAGTAATGAAGTACCGAGTATCAAGCCTGAGCCTGAGACAGAAGACGAGGAAAGTGAGGTGGCAAAATGAATACTACGCTTAAAAACACTATGATAATTGCAGCGGCAGTTGCAATAATCGGATTGGTTATTGCTATAATAGGATTCGCACTGGGAGGCATGCAGGTAGTTAATGTCAGTGCCGACGGAATCAGTCTTGAAAAACAAGGTGAAGGTGTGATAAAGATAGACGAATCCTTTGACAAAGATACGATCAATTCGATCCAGGGGAACTTTGACTTAAGAGATATAGAATTGAAAACCGGAACGGTCGGATCAGAAATCAATGTCTTCAGCAAAGGTGTAGGTAGAAGCTTTAATGTAGAAAATGTAAACGGCGTTTTGACCTTTACCGATAATAAAAGCACATTGTTCAACTTTAATCTGTTTGGATCATACGGAAACGGCCAATTTAAAAAACTTATCATCACATACCCTGTCGGAACCGAACTTAACGATGTATCAATAAAATCATCATCGGGAGACATAAGTATAAGCGATTTAAAGGCTGACGGAATGACGATCAATTCTGACCTCGGAGACGTTAAATTTGATAATGTTACTATATCTAAATTCAGTACAGATATATCTTCGGGCAATTTAAAACTTATAAACACGAATTTCAAATCCATGAAATTCGACTTGGATCTAGGTGATATAAATGCCAGCGGATACAACGGGGAAGAAATCACCGGAAGACTTAGTTCCGGAGATATAAAACTCGAAGGTATCCTCACAGGTCCTGTAGATATTACAAGTGATCTCGGAGATTTGACCTTCAACATATCCGGGAATGAAAATATGTTCTCATATGATATTAAAACCGATCTGGGTGATGTCCAACTCAACGGGCAGAAATCAGGCAGTTCACTGATGAAAATCTATGAAAACAAACCACTTTTCAAGGTGAACTCATCCTTTGGAGATGTGAGGATAAATACTAAATAAAGGTTAAAACAAATTACTCAAAAGTGGCCGGATAAGATCATACAGTGCGATGAGCAACCAAGGCATAAAAATCGCAGGGATCATATTGGCCACTTTTATTTGTTTGATATCGAGGAAGTTGAATCCGATCCCTGCAATCACAAGGGAACCTGCTGCAGACATCTCGGTGATGATCTCCGTTGTGAGCCACCCGCTTACAGCCCCTGCACCAAGGGCGATAGAACCTTCATAGATAAAAACCGGGATCGCCGAAAAAGCAACACCTATTCCCATAGCGGAAGCGAACACAATAGAGATGGAACCATCCAGAATAGACTTAATGAACAACATCTGATGGTCTCCCGAAAGGCCGCTCTGCATTGCTCCTACAATTGCCAGTGAGCCTGTACAAAAAAGAATACTTGCGGTTACAAACCCCTTGCTGAAGTTCCCTTCTTTGAAACCAAGCTTGCTCTCTGCCCAGTCTCCGAATTTGTTCATCCATCTGTCTATATCAATGAGCTCACCAATAATACTTCCGGTGACAATACTAAAAACCAAGATCAATATTCTTTCATTTGCCAGAGCACCTTGTATACCGATGAAGATAACAACGATACCGATTGCTTTATTGATGGTCTCCTCAAACCTCTTTGGTATACCTCTGACAAGAAATACACCAATCAGGCTACATAGTATTATTGTAATTGCATTGACTATTACTCCAAGCATCATGATTCTGTTTCCTTCGGTTCTTCGGTTAATTTCAGCGACTCATATAACTCCGGTTTGCCGGTTGACATCCTCCGGATATAGTTGAACAGATACTGTTGAGCGATACCGCCGTACTTCCCGAAATGATTTCCCGCATATTCCTTCATTCCGTCGATGTCGTTTTCGCCAATCAAATATAGCCTGTTCATAACTCTTTTGACCCACACATCGATGGGGAACACATTGAGTTTTCCCATGGAAAAAAGCATGATACAACTGGCGACTTTTGGCCCGACCCCGGATATGGACAACAGGTATTTCAGTATACTGTTGTCTGCCATCGATGCCGCGACATCCAGAACGGCTCCACCGTCTCCTTCGACCTGCCTCGCCGCTTCCGCGATATATCTTGCACGATATCCCAGTCTGCATGGCTTCAAATCATCTTCTTTTAGCTTGGAGAGTATTTCATAACCCGGAAAAGAAAAAATCTTTTCTCCTTTGTATTCTCCGATTTCCTTTCCGAATTCTACGCAGAGAGAATCTATACAACTCTGTATCCTGGGAATATTACTGTTCTGTGAGATAATAAAAGATATCAATGTCTCCCATACATCCTGACGTAAAATGCGAATGCCTTCCCCCTCTTTGACGGCATCCTGCATAACCAAGTCATCTTTTGAAAGCTGCATTTTTATGGTTTCATAGTCTCTCTCAAGATCAAGATACTTAAGCCAGAATCTTTCATCGTTTTTATAGCTTTCAATTATTATGTCCCCCCGGCTTGTATCCTCCTGATCGTCGACGGTCTTTAAAAAACTCAGACGGGCAAAATCCTCTCCGACTACTCCATACCATACAGAGTTTTCGGATTCAGTATCCTTTTTCCATCTGAAACACTGTCCGCAATCAAAAATCTGATCGGGATCGAAATCACTGACATCCTTAATTATGATTTTTACTTCTGATTTAATTATTTCGTACATTGCTGTCCCACATCAACCCTTCAATCTCAACATCAACAGCAATAAGATTCAGTGCTGTCATCTCATCAACTTTGTCTGCGACTTTCTTTTGAAGCTCCCCTGCAGCTCCGGTTATCTGATATCCGTATCTTACTATGATGCCTATTTCAATAATAACTCCATCCGGCTTGATTTTGATGTATGTATCCGTGACCGAATCGAGTTCACTGATCCCCGCTGCTACTATATTGATAATATCTATTATGGTTTTATCCGAAATGATATATCTTCCCAAATAGCTGTATGTCGGCCTGACGACAGATCGTTCTGTTATTGCTTTTTTCCCGCCCCATCTGCTTTCAGGATAAAACTCCCTGAACCGTCTTATGGGATGAATGAAATACCCTGAGAAAACCTTTTTTATCTCCATTGTCGGAGCAGGTATTATATGCTCCCCCAGATCTTTCCTGTGCAAATATGCGATTTCCCGCTCTTCAGAGCTCGTTATCGATTCAATATCTATCTTTATCTCAGGAGGAGGGAGCTCCAGTCTTTCAATGATTAGGTCTACCATTTTTTCGGAAGTTCCTATTATCAATACGGAATTGATATCATTTGTCTTAAGGATATGTACTATTTCCTCTTTATGAGCATCATCCTTTATCAATGCGGTTTTTATTGCCGTTACTCTGGTTGCCTGTCTCTTTGCCGACTTTCCGGCTATGATCCGCCCGTTAAAGATCAGAAGACCGTCATCGATAATTGCATCTATTTTATATTCTTCGCAGAGGTCAAGTGCCCGGTAACTTTTCCCGGTTCCGCTCTTCCCCGATAAACTGTATACTTTCATGCTCGATTACTTAATCCTTCGTTTATTGACTTATCAAAAATGCCATGCTACAATCTAACTGCTTGTTTATTTTACCATATCTAAAGGAGGATTCAATAATGGCTGTAAAAATCACTGACGGTTGTATAGCTTGTGGAGCTTGTATGACAAACTGCCCTGTTGAGGCGATAAGTGAAGGTGACATCTACGTAGTTGATGCGGATAAATGTATCGACTGTGGTGCTTGCATAGCAGATTGCCCTGTTGACGCAATACTTGAAGGCTGATATTTCTGCCTTACATCAACTAATCTTCTTACAAAAATGAGCTGCTTTACCTTTAAGATAATGCAGCTCTTGTTTTTTTTGGTTAATTCATTATTTTATTTTATGCTTGATATGAAAGGCCACCGAATGTAAGCTGTCAGTCAGGTGGACATTTTCTAAAGCGACATCATCCGGGATAGACAGATCGACAGGTGCAAAATTCCAGATACCTTTTACTCCGCCTTCTACAAGTTTGTCGGCTATGCTCTGTGCACTGCTCTTGTTTGTAGTGATTATACCTATCTCAACATCGTTATCTTTAAGAAAATCTTGCAGTTCATCGAGATCCTTGATCACCAGGTCATTGACATGCTCCCCTATCAGTTTGGGATTGACGTCGAATAATCCGATTATCTCAAACCCTTCCTTATATATATGAGTGTAGTTGGCAACCGCATGTCCCAGATTACCGACACCGATGATCACCATCTTATAGTCACTGTCCAGACCGAGAATCTGGCTTATCTCTCTGTATAGAGCCTCCACATTATACCCGTAACCCTGTTGACCGAAGCCACCGAAAGTATTAAGATCCTGTCTGATCTGAGATGCCGTATAGCCGATAAGTTCGCTCAGCTCACTTGATGATATCCTTTCAACACCCTTTCTTTTCAGATCTTCAAGATATCTTCTGTACCTTGGTAACCTCTTTACGACCGCCTTTGAAACCTGTTTTTTCATTTTTTTCTCATCATCCTTTTCTTGATCAGGCAATTAAAAATAAGTAAACTATTTCAAAAACAGTATATCATCGGTTTTTCATGAATTCAATAATATTTTTGTTAAAAAAGAAACAGACTCCGGCTCACGAAGTCTGTAAATAGCTGATTTACAAGGTTAGTATTTATACCGAAAAAGTGATCAAATTTTGCTGTCCACATATTTAACGATATCGTCGATACTCTGAAATTTTTCGGCTTCTTCATCCGGGATCTCGATCCCGAATTCTGATTCTATTTCCATGATGATTTCAACAGCATCCAGAGAATCCGCTTCCAGATCCTTCATTAGATTCGTTTCGGGTTTGATTGCATCGGCTTCAGCCTGAAGCTGTTCTGCTATGATTTTTTTTATTTTATCAAAAGTCATTTGTATCCTCCGTTACTTCCCACTCTAATATTACCTACCGATTATATCCGAGTTTATTTTGATTGTCAAACTAAAACAGTATAAACCTGCATTCTGTACATATCCTTTGTTCCTTTATTCTTCATGAAGCCCAAGCCACCGGTCATATACTTCTTTCAGCTCTTTCTTTCGTAAGTCCAGTGCAACACTTTTTTCCTCCAGCAGTTTGTAGTCTTTCATTACCTTTTCATCACATATTTCTTTTTCAAGAGAATCGATATCGTTTTCGAGCTCTTCTATCCTTGTTTCTGCCAGCTTAAGCTCTCTTTTATGTCTTCGCTCCCCTGCTTCCATTTTTTTCTTCTGTCTGCGGATTTTTTGTGAATCGCTTTCCTGTTGATCGCCGTCAGCTCCCTCCGAAAGACCCGGAGTGCCTGTTGTCATTGTGCCTTCGTTTTTTATTGCCAATTTCTTCAGGTACTGTTTGCCGGATCCTGCATCGCCCTTTTTCTCTTTGTAGTAATCATATTTCCCCGGATAACTGATGATTCCGCTGCTCTCAAGTTCCAGAATCCTATCCGGTATCTTATTTAAAAAGTACCGGTCATGACTGATTGCCAGGACAGTACCGGGAAAGTCAAGGATCGCATCTTCAAATACTTCTCTAGACCATATATCCAGGTGATTTGTCGGCTCATCAAAAAGCAGGGTGTTAGCGCCCGAAAGCATGAGCTTAAGAAGTGACAATCTGGCCTTTTCACCACCGCTCAATGAACTGACCTCTGTAAAGACTTTGTCCCCGCTGAACAGGAATTTGCCCAGGATATTTCTCATTTCCCCGTCTCCGTACAACCTGTATGCGGCATTCATTTCTTCCAAAACCGAATTCTTCTCATTTAGCTCTTTTTGTTCCTGATCGTAATATGCGATATTGATATTATGCCCTCTTCTGATATATCCTCTGTCTTCCCGGATCTTTCCGCCGAGGATCCGCAAAAGAGTCGTCTTCCCTATACCGTTCGCACCTACCATGCAGGCTCGTTCGCCCCTTTTTATATCCAGATCCACATGATCGAATAACTTGTTCACATGCCCTTCTTCATAGAAACTCTTGCTCAAACCCTCTGCATAAAAAACATCATTTCCACTCTTGTAGCTTTCCCTGAAGTTGATCTTCATTCTTTTTTTTGAATCATCAGGTTTATCTACCAAATCCAGTTGAGCCAGACGCTTCTCCCTTGATTGAGCACGTTTAACAAGTTTTTCCGTATTGTGCCCCTTGAATCTTCTTATGATCTCTTCCTGACGTTTGATCTCTTTTTGCTGTATCTCATACTTTTTCATCTCGGCAGCCATAAGTTCACGCTTCTTCTCCGCAAACATACTGTAATTACCGTCCATTGCAAATAGACGATGATTCTCGATTTCGAACGTCCTTGTTACGATTTGATCCAGAAAATATCTGTCATGGGAAATGATTACTATAGTCCCGTGGAAGCTTTTAAGATATCCCTCCAGCCAGCCTAAAGTACCGATATCCAGATGATTTGTAGGCTCGTCCAGTAAAAGTATATCCGGTTTTGATAAAAGAAGTGATGCAAATGCAAGTCTCGTCTTTTCACCACCGCTAAGGGTTTCCGTTTTCACATTGTGAAATTTTTCAGGAAATGCCATCGCCTTGAGGATGCCTGTTATCTCGCTCTCATAGACTTCAAGACCTTTTCCCCGAGCCTCATGATAGGTCTTCTCTATCTCTTCCTGAACAGTACCTCCCGACAGAAAGTTGTCGTTTTGTCTGAGATAGCCTATCCTCGATCCTTTTGCAATGTACAGTTCACCTGAATCTTTTTCCGTTTCACCTGCGAGAATATTCAGAAGTGTAGTCTTTCCGGCACCGTTTTCTCCGATAATACCGACCCGCTCGGCTTTATTAAGATTAAAGCTGACGTCTCGGAGGACGCTGTTGACACCAAAGGATTTATTAAGTTTGCTGACTGACATTACTATCATAGGTTATATTCCGGGGGTTCTTTAGAGAGGCAAATTTGCAAATGCATCCATATCAAGTCCGTCCTCTTTGCCGTTTTTATAATCATAAAATGCACAACATCCCACCATTGCCGCATTATCTGTACAGAGAACAGCCGACGGGTAATAAAGGTCTATCCCCGCCTTTTGGCAGGCCTCCTCCATCATTTTTCGCAACAGTGTATTAGATGCTACTCCTCCACCCATAACTATCTTATCATGTTTCGTTTTTTGTGCGGCTTTTATTGACTTTTCTACGACGACCTCGATCACTGAGAGTTGAAATGCTGCAGCTATGTCAGCCCGGTTTACTTCATTCCCCTTTTGCTTTTGGCTGTTCAGGTAATTGAGAACGCCTGTCTTGGTGCCGCTGAAACTAAAGTCAAAACTGTCCTTCTCAAGATATACTCTCTTAAATTCAACCCCATGAGGATCGCCATCAGCAGCACCACCCGTTGCGAGTTTGTCAAGCTTCGGGCCACCGGGATATCCTAATCCCAGCACACGGGCAACCTTATCATAGGCCTCTCCGATAGCGTCATCTCTGGTCTTTCCGATAACATCAAAATCATCGTAATCCTTTACATCTATCAAATCGGTATGCCCCCCCGATACGATCAAAGACAGATAAGGAGGTTTAAGCCCCGGATTCTCTAAGAGTGCAGCAAATGAATGTGCCTTTATGTGATTTACTCCTACTAAAGGTTTTTTCAGAGCAAAAGCCAGGCCCTTTGCCGTCGCCACACCAATAAGCAGAGCGCCCACAAGGCCGGGCCCCTTCGTGACTCCGATAAGGTCGATATCATCAAATGTGATTTCCGCTTCCTTAACAGCTAACTCAACAACGGCATTGATTTGCTCCAGATGATGCCTTGAAGCTATCTCGGGTACCACTCCTCCGAATACCGCGTGGATATCGGTCTGTGATGCGATGATGTTTGACTTATATTCACGGTCGTTAAAAATCACAGCCGCTGCTGTTTCGTCACAACTCGATTCAATTCCCAGGGTCACAAATTTATTATTTTTCATGGTCTTTTTTTTCATCCAGCCTGCGCTGAGCTTCCGCTTTTCTGACGTATACCGGCAAGAGCATGCTATAATCTTTTTCCTCTCCGTAGTCTTCCGCCCATTTCAAAACAGAAGCAGCGATTTGCATTCTGTTTCTTTCTTCATATCCATATAAAATATCAGTGTCTGAAATTCTCAGTGATTCTCCCCATTCAGAAAGATAATCTCGAAATACATCTATGCCATCTCCGAAGAATCTGTATTCAAAGGGGAAGTCCTTGGTTACTCTGTTTTCTTCAACGATATCAGTAAGAAGACCACAATAATCCTTCACACTGTAAGCACCGGTTTTAATAAGCGAATTTATTTTGTTTCCTTCCAGAGTGAACGCTCCGCCGTAGAGCTGACTCATTCTGGCATCGAAAACAGGACAGACAATACCTTTGTAATTCGGGACATTAAATACAAATGCTTCAAGTGTCGGCACCCCGATAACTTGTGCACCGGTAATTTGTGCTAACGCTCTAACAGTAGAAATCCCTATTCTTATTCCGGTAAAGGATCCGGGTCCTTCAGAAACTGCAAACGTTTTTATGTCTCTAATGTCAAGACCTGCGTCATCAAGTAATTTTTCCGTTATCGGTAGCAGTCCCTTAAGATGATTCAATTTTTCTGTGAGCCCTTCAGAATGAATAAAACCCTTAGTATCCTTAAGAGCGACAGAGGCAAATTGCCCTGTAGTTTCAATTGCCAGTATTGGATATTTCATATATACGCTCTTCGGCATCCTCTCCGAACTTTAATTCGAGCCAGAGGGCATTGTCCGGTATGAGCTCCCTGACCTTATCTGCCCATTCTACGACCGTTATACCATTTCCGTAAAAATACTCTTCGTAGCCCAGGTCTATCAGCTCTTTTGAAT
>Ga0123353_10011015_pt1 | contig 12694 bp, 4 predicted proteins | sample TergutLab28metaG_3_FD_92763 | JGI IMG/M metagenome (GOLD analysis project Ga0123353, IMG submission 92763) | Labiotermes labralis P3 segment gut microbial communities from Petit-Saut dam, French Guiana - Lab288 P3 | ecosystem: Host-associated > Arthropoda: Insects > Digestive system > Gut ... | reverse complement strand
GCTTGGTTTCGGCTAAAGTAAATCCGATTAAGGCCTGACCCGCCAAATTTAATGCGTTGGCATATTCCGTTCCTCCGACGGGCTGAATGGCGTTGATCGCCCTTTCTATATCCGTCTTTCGCGTAGCTGCCGTAAGCGCGATATTCACCGATGCCGTGTAAGAAAAGGATATTATCCCTACATAATCCCTGTCGCTAAGCGCGGCTACGGCCGCTTTTGCCGCGTCCTTTGCCAGCTCCATCCTGGATTTGCTGCTTCTCATGTCTATTTCGCTCATACTTCCGCTACGGTCTATTACAATCACCAATGCAAGAGGCGGATAATAGTCTATGCACTGTACGGGCAGCATCTCCTGGTACAAAGAGGGGATTCCATCCGGGTTCATGTCTAACCTGCCATAAGCGTTTGCCTCCGAAAGACCGTACTTGTTCCCGCCGACGGTCAAAAGCCCGCCGCCAAAGTCGTGGACGTAAGTATGCAGCATCTCGATAAATCCGGAAGGAGCCAATAAAGTCATGTCTTCGTTGGATATGTTGACAAGGATAATTTGGTCGTATTGCGACAAGGTGCGCAAATTCGTAGGCGCATCATGGATATCCACCGCCTGCACCACAGAAAGACTGCCCTCATTATTTAATAAAGTAAGCAATTCTTTCGATTCGTTGTATTTGTCAATAATCAGTATCTTATCGTATACATTCAAAAGGATATAACGATAGTAGTGATTGTTTTGCTTTATAGTGTCAACCTCGCTGGTCACCTTAATATAAAGCTGGTGTTGCCCGGATCCCAAAAACGTATGCTCCATCGGAATGACCTGATTGCCAAAAACTAAATCCACGTCCACGGAACCGCAATCTACATCGTTATCATATAGCGTCAACGAAACCGTCCCTTCAACCGTGCTGTCAATCTGTACACTTAACAAAAAAGCGGTGCCGGCCGCAACGCCGTAATTAGGCATTATTATATTGCTGATCTGAACCTCGCCGTCGATTTCTTCATCAAAGCAGACAATATCTACCTTTATGTCTTCAGCAACCAGCGCAGATATGGCAACTATGGCAGAGCCGTCGGTTTCGACACCGTCGGTAATGACAATAACTTTTTTGCCGGAGTGTTCATACTCAAACTTCCCTTTCGCGAAAGCCAAAGCCTTACCGATATTGGTGGCGCTTGTGTCCATCTCCGGGGGATCGCTTAAGAACTCCTCGTATTTCGCGGACACCCATGCGGCATCGCTGCTTACCCGGCCGGTCACATAATGCGACTCCCGGGCAAAAGCAATAATCCCGACCTTGAAGACAGAGTCGCCGTTGGCGGCAAGAATATCTTGGATAAATTTATTTTTTCTGCCTTCGACGGAACTGTTAAATTCATCTGCCGTCATTTCATGCTTGGCCTTCGTATTGCTGTTGCTGAACGATACGTCGACCAAGATAAGTATCTCGTTTTCCTCGTTCGGTATCTCATAAGTAAAGGTAAGACCGGTAAGCACGCTTACGCATAAAACCGCAACAATCAGGTGAAGCACCAACGAAGTAACGCGCGTCCTTGTACGCCTATACTTTTTGGGTACCCGAAAATAAAACCACAGCGCAACGGCGGCAAGCGGAACAAGCGTAAAAAAGAGCCACGGATGCCATTCACTTTCAAAAACAATTTTAAGGTTTGACATTTTTCACCTCACAGGATTTTTATTACAGCCCTATCCGACAATCTAAGCTGCGGGTATATTTACGACGGATTCACGAACGATAAAAGAAAATTAGCTTTGGACAAACGCAAAAAAGGCAGGTAAGCTACCGCAAATGACGGTCGGCGGGCAAAAACTAATACTCTCTTCTTGCAAGCAACCGCTCGGCAAGTATTAAAGCGCACACAACCGCCGCCAAAAAAATATAGATATCATAATCAATAGACGGCGGAGGAGGAATAAGGGGCATTTCAAACTTTAAAACTTTAGTAAAATCGCTTTCCGAAGCGGCTACCCTAAAATAATAACGCTCCTTAACCGCTGTGTCCGAAACCAAGCGCTGCGTCATAGTATACGTGTTCGGCGTCATCGCGGTGATATTATACGGAAAGCTTGTATAATATTGATTCTCTCCCCCAAAGGGCGTGACGGTTATAATCGGTTTTGTTTCCTCTAAAACAGCGTCGCTTTGGTCAAAAACCAGTTGATCGCCTATATTGTAAACGTATCTGCTAAGTGTTGGCGGGAAAAAACAATTCATCAAATTAAATAATATGGTAGCGAATTCAACGCTTACGGAAAGGTCCGAATAGTATGAGGTGAAAGACAAAACCGCAACCTTCGAGTCCCGGGTATTCTTGACTAAAAACATCGGATCCCACGTTTCGGGCTGTTCGGGGTTCATTTTATGATACATAAGGGGAGTGTAATCTGCACCGTAGACAATTCGCCTGTGCTGCCTAACCTCAATATTGCGCGGATTAACAGAGCTCATAAACTGACTGGGTTCTCCCGGATAAAGTTTAAGGAAATCGGGATGGATTAAGTTGTTGTCGACAGAAACGCCGAAACTCAATCCCGAGTCCATGGGCGCTTTCCCATCCATGCCGTCAATGCCGCCGACAGTAAGGAGAACAGCCCCGTCAGTGGGCAGGGTTTCGGGCATCTGGTATTCAAATATGTACAGATCGTAGCCCTTAAGTTCTTTTATGTTTTGTTCTCCTAAGTCAAAAAACGACGTCATAGTGCAGTAGACATCCCACCGGCTTGCAAGCGCCAACGGCAAACTTGCCAAAACCCCGGTATAAAAGTCACTGGCAAAAGGAGACACGTAAATTACTTTCAGCTCTTCCTTTACGCCGCCGTAAAGGTAATAGTGGTTGTCCCAGGCAAAGGAATCGTCGGCGTCAATAAAAATATGAATGCTGTGGTACGAATAAATACCCAAGTTATTGAACCGGACAACATCCAGCTTATTCTCGGCACAAAACGCCACCGCATCGCAATTCGCATCGCCTAACGGCACAAACAACGTGTCCTCGGCGGCGCCGTTGACTCCGTAAGCGGCAAGGGTAACCGGTATGTTTCTATCGGCGTTATAACTTATGACGTCGACCGCAAACCTATAACTGTGTTCCTCATAGGTCACTTTCACGTCAAGTATTGCCGCATTCCACTCGGTATTCTCTTCGTATATCTTTACATCTCTTTTAGAAACGTCGACAACATTAACATTGCCCACATCCTCGTATAGCGTCGCGGTGTACAAATAAACGTCCGACAGGGGGTTTTCAGCAAGATAACCCTCCGCCAAAAGCATCGCGCCGTCAATATCCGCTTGCCCAAAGGTGCAAGCCACCGGCAAACCTAAATCTTCTGTCTTTTCAACAAGTTTATCCATTGCCTTGTCAAGGTCTTCGATTTTAGCTGCGCTCAGCAAAATAGGGTCTGCCTTTGTGCCCGCCAATATCACGGTAACAAGCTTTCCCTCTTCTATCGTGCTCCGTCCCAGCGTCTTTATTTGCGACACGGCCCTTTCAAAGCGCGTTTCATCGCCGCCCTGACCCGCCAGCATACTTGCGGAAGCGTCCAGTATCATTATCCTTTGGTCCTTGGGCGGTTCGACAAAATCCGCCAAAAACGGCCTGGTGATCCCAAAAGCGCATATCGAAATAATCAAAATCTGACAAATGATAATCAATACATTTCTCAGTTTGCTAACGGGAATTTTTCTTCTTTTATACTGCAAACTCAGCTTCCAAACAAACGTACTCGAAACTGCCTTAAGCTGATAATTTGGCTTTAGTATGTAAATTATGAGAAGTATGACAAGCCCTAAAAGACCCAAAAGACCCAACGGGTATATCCAGTCCATACACTCGCACTCCTTAAGCTATATAATATTTTTTTGTACCAAGCCTGCGGATGTTTTCCGCAGGCTTAAAATCGTCAGATATTAGGTTATTATCTATGGGTTATTATTTCGGCAATCCGCCAAAATATAACTGCAAAAGCACTTGTAATTCCGGAGAAAGCTCGCCACCGGCGGCAAGAATCGCGAACGCCTGGTCAAGAAAATCCTTAAGGACATCCGGGTCGCGGTAGTACAACTTACCGTTTATTATCAGGTTAGGGTCAAATTTCACGTCTTTACCGGTTTCGCATTCGGTGTCCGGCGTATCTTCGTCGCTTTCGTCATCGCCTTCGTTGTCATCGTCGCCCTCACCCACCGGCTCAAAATGGGCGACGTCGAAACGGTCCTCGTATACATTCACATCGTGTATACTGGGCTCTTTCGACCCGCTGACAATCCAATCGACAAACGCATATCCGGGATAAGGCCTGGCTACAATCGGGGTTGCGTTTTCTCCTTCAATCACAACCTGAAACGCATCGCCATCAATATAGCCTCCGCCGTACGCGCCGTATTCTACCACCCAGTACGTAAACTCGCCGTCGTTAGGGCGGCGGACGTCCGGTTCTTCGTCAATCGGCGGCCGGTCGGGGACGTCGACATACTGGAGCGGCTCCTGAAAACCGAAAACCGAGCCTATTGTTACCGATGTATAGGTTGCCGCGCATGCAAAAGCAACGATAGTGGGCACAAGCATAAAGGCGGCAAGCTTAAGCAATTTAGGGCTTACCTGTTTCAGCTTTGCCTTAGCGTCCTTACGCTGAACGGCGGCGACAAAGGAATCGTCGTTTTCAAACTCTACCATCGTTATAAGGCGCTCGTCCAGCCCCAGCCTGTCTATGCGCTCTACGATTTGCTTTGTCTTAGGTCTGAAAAACAAAAAGTAAAACGCCGGAGTCGTCACAACCGTCGCGGCAAGGAAAATCCCCAGCGACACCAAAATGACTGTGGCGGTAGCCTCACTGTAATTGCTTGTCGTCGCGAAATTGTTTGCAAAAAGCGCGACGATAACAAAAACGGAACCTGCGGCAAGACCCGCGATCAAACCCAAGACCAAAGCCTTGATCACTCCCCCGATGGCAAGTCGGCTGTAGTACTTTCTGAAGAGTTTTTTGCTGTCCATTTTTTTCCTCCTTTTTGCCCTGCTGTTTTTGGCATGGCGGTTTTTTATTATCCCGGTAAGTTGACAAACAGCCGTAGGCGGCTACTTGTTCGATCACCGTTTTAATACATTATACTATATTATTATGCACGTCGGAGTAATTTGTAAACCACAGATTTTACAACTACACCCCTATACTCTACGGTAGTATACCACGCTTTAACAAGGATGTCAAGGGTTTATAGGTGAAAAAAATCATTTTTATTGTGAAAAACTTTACTTTTTAATCCGCCCCTCTTATCTTCACCGTTGAAAATACTTTTTTATCGACCCGTAATCCCCAACCCCTGCGGTGCGCCAATGGTCGCCGCCCTACGACTTAACCCCAACCTTACCTCTCCCCTCTATCCTCTACCCTTATATGTCACAAAGCAAGACCGCGAACACTTATTTGCGCGGTTTAATACCCGATCCCTAATGCCAAATCCTAATCCCTGACTTCTGATCCTTGACTCTTGTCCATTATACTTGACTTGTATCGCAAAATCATATACAATGTGTATTAGTGTTGAATTTTGCCCAAAATTTTATACGCGTGGGGTTGGACGTGGGCTCGACTACGGTCAAGGCGGCGGTGATTGACAATCGCGGCGGCATTATTTATACCGCTTATGCACGGCATTACTCCAAAATTACAGAAAAAGTATGCGATATTTTATCGGAAATAAGCGGCAAATTCGGTGTTTCCCTGCCCCTTGCGTTTTCGGGGTCGGCGGGCATGGGCATCGCTCAGCGCATAGGCATACCCTTTATACAAGAGGTTTTCGCCACTAAGGTCGCCTTAAAAGACGCAAACGCCGACGTTGCCATTGAACTCGGCGGCGAGGACGCGAAAATCCTGTTTTTGTCGGGCGGCCTCGAAGTTCGCATGAACGGCACCTGCGCGGGCGGCACGGGCTCTTTTATCGACCAGATGGCGTCGCTTTTGGGCGTCACGGCCGACGAAATGAATTCCCTCGCCAAAGAAGCCAAAAAAATATATCCTATCGCCTCGCGCTGCGGCGTTTTCGCAAAGACGGACATCCAGCCCCTCCTCAATCAGGGCGCGGACAAAAGCGATTTAAGCAGGAGTATTTTACGGGCGATAGTCAATCAGACGTTGGGGGGCCTCGCGCAGGGGCGGGCGATAGAGGGCAGCGTCGTATATTTGGGCGGACCGCTCACTTTTTTTACCGAACTGCAAAAATGCTTCGACGAGGCTTTGAGATTAAAAGGTGTCTGCCCGAAACATTCCTTATTTTTTGTGGCGAAGGGGGCGGCTTTGCTTTCCGACAAAACGTTTGGCCTGCCCGACCTTATTTCAAATATCCAAAAAACGGGGAAGACAAACTTTAATACTTTGCGACCCCTGTTTAACTCGTCCGCAGACTATGATGAGTTTAAAAAACGGCACGACATAAAAACGCCATACGCCGACATTGCCGATTATGAGAAAAACGGTAAAAAAGCATACATAGGGATTGACGCGGGCTCGACCACCATAAAAATGGCGGTAATCGGAGAAGACGGCGAGCTGTTGTTAAGTCATTACCAAAGCAACAAGGGCGGCGCGATAGAAATTGTGCGCGGTTATTTGGCGGAAATTTACTGTAAATACCCTTTGCTCAACCTTGTTTCGGGCGCGTCTACGGGCTATGGCGAGGATTTAATAAAAAACGCATTCCTTCTGCCCGTCAGTGTGGTGGAGACGGCGGCGCACTTCACCGCCGCGAAAAAACTGATGCCCGACGTGGATTTTGTAATCGACATCGGCGGGCAGGATATGAAGTGCTTTAAAATTAAAAACGGTGCGGTGGATGACATATTTCTCAACGAGGCGTGTTCGTCGGGGTGCGGCTCGTTTTTGCAGGTTTTCGCCGAGGGCTTAGGGTGCGGGATTGAGGAGTTTGCAAATCTGGCGGTAGCGGCGCAAAACCCCGTGGACTTAGGCTCCCGTTGCACGGTTTTTATGAATTCCGCCGTCAAACAGGCGCAAAAGGACGGCGCGAGCTTATCCGACATCTCCGCGGGTTTGGCTGTCAGCGTGGTCAAAAACGCATTGTATAAGGTAATCCGTGTACGGGACAAGCGCGAACTCGGCAAAAATATCGTAGTCCAAGGCGGTACATTTTTAAGCGACGCGGTGCTTAGGGCGTTCGAGCAGGAAACGGACGTCGGTGTAATCCGCCCCGACATCGCGGGAGTAATGGGGGCTTACGGCGCAGCGCTTTACGCCCTGTCCGCGCCCGACACGGGGATAATCGGCAAGGACGAACTGGCTGAATTTTCTTACCAAACAAAGGCGGCGGCGTGCGGGCTCTGCCTCAATAATTGCAGTCTTACGGTCAATTTGTTTTCGGGCGGGCGCAGGTTTATCAGCGGAAACAGGTGCGAAAGACCCGTGACGGGCAAATTACAGGACGAAAGCCTTAATATTTTCGACTACAAACTGAGTGAATTATCAAAATACATGCAAAAAGCGGGAAACCTTCATCTATCGCCGCAACGTAGCAAAATAGGCTTACCCATGGTACTTAATTTCTTCGAGCTTCTTCCCTTTTGGCACACATTTTTCGACTGTTTGGGCTTTGACGTGATAACCACCCCCTTTTCGGACGGAAACACCTTTAAGGAAGGTCAATCCGCCGTCCCCTCCGACACGGTATGTTACCCCGCAAAACTTGTACACGGACATATTAGGCGCCTAATCAACCTTGGTGCGGATAATATTTTTTATCCCTGTATGTCGTACAACCTTGACGAAAAAATAAGCAACAATCACTATAACTGCCCCGTCGTGGCGTACTACCCAGAAGTTCTGAATTTGGAACAAAATCGGTTAATCCGTTGCTTTATCGACCTTAACGACAAAAAAGCCTTCGCCAAAAAGATTCACGCGGTTTTGAGTAAACGCTTTGACCTGCCTCGCCGCGAGGTCAATTTGGCTGTCAAAAACGCATACGGAGAATACGCCGCCTATATGCGAAAACTCAAACAAAAGGGCGCGGAAATTATCGCCGCCGCCGCCGCGCAAAACAAAGACGTGATTGTTTTATGCGGCAGACCCTATCACGCCGACCCGGAGGTCAACCATGGCATCCCACAGCTTATCACCGCGATGGGCAAGGCGGTAATTTCCGAGGACTGCCTCCCCCCTTTGGTGACCGGCACGTCGGTACTCAACCAATGGACATACCACGCGCGGATGTACAGCGCGGCAAAATACGTCGCCGCCCATCCCAATATTCATTTGGTTCAGCTTGTGTCCTTCGGCTGCGGACTTGACGCCGTGACCGCCGACGAGGTGCGCCGACAAGTCGAAGAAGGCGGACGGCTGTACACGCAACTAAAAATCGATGAAATCACGAATTTGGGAGCAGTGAAGATTAGGCTTAAGAGTTTGTTTGCGGCGCTGGAAGATGAATAATGCGCGATGCTCAATGCTCAATGCGCAATGACGGATAAATTTAAATAATAAGCCCTAAATGGTAAGCATTGGTACGCTCAAAAAAAACGCAACCGACATTGAGCATTGTGCATTGCGCATTGCGCATTCAGACAGTCAGATATTACTTCAACAAATAAGGACGCCCCAGCCATGGACACGATAAAAAAAGACTACGCAAAATTCACCAAGGGCATGAAAAAGACGCATACCATCCTTGTGCCCAATATGCTGCCCGTGCATTTCGAGCTTATTTTGTCGCTTTTCGAGCAAAAGGGGTACAAATTTGAAATATTAAAAAGCGCGGACCCCGCCCTTATCGAAACGGGACTGAAATACGTCCACAACGACATTTGCTACCCCTGCCTGTTGGTGATAGGGCAGTTTATCGACGCGCTTTTAAGCGGACGATACGACTTGAGCAAAATCGCGCTGGCGATAACGCAGACGGGGGGCGGGTGCAGGGCGTCCAATTACATCCACCTTCTCCGAATCGCCCTTAAAAACGCGGGACTCTCGCACATTCCCGTATTAAGCATAAACTTTTCGGGCATGGAGAAGGAAAACAGCCTCAAATTTAGCCTGTCCAACCTTAAACGCGCACGGGGGGCGATTGTTTACTCCGACATGCTGTACATGCTCGCCAACCACTATAAATCTTATGAAGTCAATAAAGGCGATACGGAAAAACTGCTGTCGCACTGGACAAATAAACTCAAACCCATGCTCAAAAACACGAAATATAAAACGACAAAGCGTGTTTTAGGCGAGATTTACCGCGATTTCAACTACATAAAGGTCGATTACGTTCCCAAAATAAGGGTGGGCATAGTGGGCGAAATCTACGTCAAATACTCCTCCTTGGGCAACAACAATTTGGAGGAATTTTTGCGCGGCGAGGATTGCGAAACGGTTGTTCCGGGGCTTATGGGCTTTGTAACCTACTGCATGGCGAATAACGTATTTGACGCGAAATTTTACGGACGCGGAAAACTTATGGGGCTTGTGTATAGGTTGATTTTGAAAAGCCTTGACAAGTGGGAGTTACTCATTAAGGAGGCGGCGGGCGGCGACCCCCGTTTTTGTGCCCCGTCCGGTCACCGCCACCTGTTTAAACTGACCGAAGGTATAATCGACCTTGGCGTAAAAATGGGCGAGGGCTGGCTTCTCCCCGCGGAAATGGCGGAGCTTGCCGAGGCCGGAATCCCCGACATTGTGTGCGCCCAGCCGTTTGGGTGCCTCCCCAATCACATCTGTGGCAAAAGCGCGATAAAGCGGGTGAAGGATTTGTACCCCGCAGCCAATATTACTCCCATCGACTACGATTCGTCGGCGACGCGCGTCAATCAGGAAAACCGCATAAAACTGATGTTAGCGGTGGCAAAAGAGCGTTTGACGGCGGATGAGGCTGTGACGGAACAAAACAAGGTGAAAAACAACGCAAAAGGAACCAAAAAACAGGAAAAATTGGTAGTATAATCGTAATTATCGAAAACGTATTGTCATTGCGAGCGAAGCGAAGCAATCCAGCTAAAATAATATCCTCATAAAACGTGGTATTATTGAATACCCAAAAATTAAAGCTAAATTTAAGCTGGGTTGCTTCGCTTCACTCGCAATGACGTACTAAACAAAACACTTTCTTTAATACAAGAATGTCAAAAAAGCCTCCCGTATCTCTATGGGAGGCTTTTCCAAAATTAACAAGTATATTTTTCCCTATCCCCTCTTTCCTCCCATTTTTCCCCTCCTTTTTTCCCTTTACCGACCACTAACCCTTACTCTTTCCTCACCGACACTATCGTCAGCTTTTTGTCCTGCTCGCTCCCCGGAGAAAGCGCTGTGACTTTCATTTTGCCGCCAAACTTACGCAAATTGATATTGGCGGACGTCTCGACCGTTTCCGAATTCAATAAAGCAGCGGGGCAACCGGAACAGGGCGAAGACTGGTTATTGAACATTCCGTAACAATACTCGCCCTCGCAGCCGGGAAACTCTTTCTTGGTCGTCGAATCCGCCCTGATTATGCGGTACGTTTCATCAATGACATAATTGTATCCGCCGTTAACCGAAAACAGCGTATCGATAAGCTGTTGCGCGTCCCTGCTTTGGATTTCGGCAAGGGTTTTGGCGCGCAAAAGCGAAAGCATACGAACAATCAGCCGCACCGCTTTTTGCTCCTCGTGACGCCAGACCCGTTCTTTTTCTTTCGTAGCAAATACTATGTGCCCCGCCTTTAAGAGGTCATCGCCCGTCGCCGCCGCCATAAACGAGCCCACGCCCTCCTCCTTAAACGTCGCGGCAATAATTGGGTCAAGGTTGTCAACATCCGCGCAGCTTATCACCCCGTCTTTTGTTTCCACCCCTACGGTATAATTCAGCTTGGTTAAAGCCTCGCACATGCGGCAGTACGGCTTGTAAGAGGTGTCCGCCCGCCATTCGTAAAGTACATTGTCCCCCACTCCCGTCGCGACGACGGAAGATAGCGACATATTGCGCGCTACAAAATTAAACACGCTCTCGACCGATTCTTTATAATCGTCCATATCAAGCAGCATTTGGCCGAGCATATTGTAAAAATCCTTGTCCATGGCCGTTTCGCTTTCGATGCGGGTCTTGGGTGCGGGGCGGGTATCCTCCCCTTCTTCGGCAAAGCAAAACCTTGCTTTGCCGCTTAGCTTTGCCTTATATAACGCCTTGTCCGCGTTTTCAAACAGTCCCGTATAGTCCGCGCCGTCCATCGGATAACGCGCCACGCCGCAGCTTGTGGATATCGCGACGTTGTTTTTCAGCCTTAGCTCACCCAAACTGTGATAAATGCTTTGGAGGTGCCGCGTAATTTCTTCCTCGCCGCCGCAATTTTTGATAAACACCATAAACTCGTCGCCGCCCATGCGCCCTACGACGTTTCCGGCAAACAACGCGCTTAGCCTACGCGAAACCGCCCTTATGGCCTCGTCGCCCATAAGGTGGCCGAAAGTGTCGTTGATAAGCTTAAAGTCGTCGATATCTATAAGAATCAAGGTATGCCTCTCACCCTCCGCGCTTTTGCTTAGCGCCTGCGAAACGCTGTATTCCGCCATTGTTTTATTGAGCGAGCCCGTCATCTGGTCTATCTGCGACTTCATCTTCACGTCGTCCATGTGCGAAAGTAACCTGTCCGCGTCGGTCACGCTGGACACCGCCTTTATCGGATTGCCGCCTTTATCGCGCAAAAGGACGCTGCGTTTCCACTTTTGACGGTATTCACCATGCCCCGCATCCATCCTAAAACGTATGTCCTCGACCTCATTACCCATCAAAAGGCGGGTTAAATGCTCTTTATATAATTTCAAATCGTCGCGGTGGACAAAGCCCGCAAGGTAATCCTTACCCTTTTTAAGGGGAAAAACCGATTTGCGCCCGTCGTAATAATAAGTGCCAACGTTATTTAAAAGGTCATATTCGGCAAAGCCGTCGCCAAAATACCCGGTAAACTCCACGGCGCGGTCAATCCCGTCCGCGGCGGCTGTCTGCCGCCCGTCCGCATACTCTAACATGGCTACGCGGGCAAAAATCTCCGCCGCGTTTTTGCTTAAGGCGGAGGCGGTGCCGAAATCCTGCATCTTGACTATGGCATACCCCGCGCCGTCTATGTCGCCGATAACCTTCTTAAAGGTAATTCTGTACCAGTGATAGCTGTCCTCTTTGGCTACATAAATGCGGAAATCCGCCGGTTCGGGCGTCAAAATGCCGCTACCTACCCGTCGTTGCCACTCGGCAAGGTTACCTCGCAAGGCTTCGCGGTCGTCGGGGTGAACAAGGCTTGCAGCCGCTTCCATTTCGTCAAAAAACTTTCCGTTTTCGCGTATAATACTGCCCACCACCACCAAGGGATAAACAAGGTGATGTTCGCCGCTGTCAAGGTTAAGCTCAAACACTATGTCGCCGCCCATCTGCAACATGGCAAAATATTTATAAATCGATGCCTGATTAGAGCGGTTTTTGGCGACCTTTCCACTCTTGTGCGGCGCAGAAACAAACTGGTCCACGCGGGTGGACATCCCGTCGCGGTACATCGCGGCGGTGTCGTCAAACTCCCGCCCGACATTTTGAAGGCACTGCAACAAAAGGGGGGAAAACTGGCCGCATTCGCCGTTCAAAATCATATTAAGGGCGGTCTGGTGGTCAAAAGCGGGCTTGTATACACGTGGGGTGGTCAGAGCGTCGTACACGTCG
>Ga0123353_10011014_pt1 | contig 12694 bp, 7 predicted proteins | sample TergutLab28metaG_3_FD_92763 | JGI IMG/M metagenome (GOLD analysis project Ga0123353, IMG submission 92763) | Labiotermes labralis P3 segment gut microbial communities from Petit-Saut dam, French Guiana - Lab288 P3 | ecosystem: Host-associated > Arthropoda: Insects > Digestive system > Gut ... | reverse complement strand
GGTTGTTTACTAGTAGAATGACAATGATGACCCACACAGAATGACACATTTCACTTTCTGACATGCACCTGTATTCTCAGCTCCAACAGCATTAGATTTGTCAGACCCAGACTCTGAGGTTGCAAAGTTCATCCAAAGTCAACACTGATAAAATAATGGTAATTTCATGTCAAATAGCAGTGTTATAGGAGCAAAATTTTTAAGACCATTCCTGATTCTCAGAAAAATTTTGCCAGTTTGTTGGGTCTTTGTAAGGAAGTGATGCATATGAAATTGTACAATTCCACGTTCATTAATTGCAGAGGTACAGTATTTTGCAGTTTTAGGTTTTGTTGATTTTTCCCCCCATTCTGATTCACTAAAATGCTAATAACTGTGGTCATAATGAAGATGGAGAGCGCACTATTGTATTGATTGGAACTTTTGTTTGGCATACCACTTGCAGTGTTTTCATAAGGATGAAGGTGAATGATCTGTGTGCATGCCATGTAGGAATGTGGATGAGTGGAGGTATAGCTCCACTCGTAGTTAACCTTAGCACTGGATGGAAGTTAATGGTGAGAGCTTTGTGCCCCAGCCCCTTGACCTATGAGGAAAGAGCCCCCAGTACCCATTGAGTAGAAGGCTGCTTGGGCCCCAGAACCAGTCTGGACACTTGCCCTTAGCCTGGTCACCATCAGCAATGCTGTCCCAGGTGTCACTTATAATGTTTTAGACCTTTGTACTTTATTTGTGAAAAAAAGTCTTCTGAAACTTAAAGCAAAGGAAGGATGTTATATGGCCTGATAAGGGCTGAGGAATTGTGATTTTCAGTGATGAAAGTGAATTTCATGTTACTAAAAATCAGATTTGTGAATGCATAAGGAGATGGCCTCATGGCAAATTGATCCGAGGGTGTTTAAAATCAACATTAAATATCATATCAGAGTCACTCTGGCTTTGCTTATCTGGTCATACTGGAAGGTATAGAAAACCTGAGGATTACTGTATCATTTTGATACTATTAGAATTATGTCCTTTTTATAGAGCACCTTAAATTTTGAAAATGTCTACTGATTGCTACAGTATCAATACAAAAGTGCGTAACAGTTTTAAAGTTATAACGCCAACATTTCTTACTTTTCTTTTCATTTCTCATCCTGTCTTTTGTTTACTTTCCTTATCTTTTTAATTTAAGTTGGTGCAGTTGGTTGGCCAGGATGGGTGTAAAAATCTTGATTCAAAGGAACAATTCAACAGAGTGCCTGCATTGAAAGTTGCAGAAACATGGCAGAAATTGCATAATGGAAAATGGGTGATTGGAATTTCTGTATGTAATAATGGAAGGAGGTAAGTGACAACCGTAATACAGAAAGGGCAATCTTTGATAAAATAACTAAAGCATATACAGGATATTCCAAATGTAATATGGAAGGGCAGTCCTTGATAAAATAGCTAAAGCTTATACAGAATGATCCACTTAAAACTGACCTGCTTGCATGGTGAAGTCAAGGACTTTGTTTTGTTTAGTTTTTGGTAAACTAAATACAACACTGTTACAGAAGAAGCTGAAAATTTGATCCTTTTGAATCAGTACATTTTTATGCACATGATATCATGTTCAGGTACAACTTACACATAATGGTAACATTGATAGTCTCAGCAGGGCTTTGAATGTTCTTCTTCATTTCATCTAAAGTGTGAGGATTTGTTTCATAAAGTTGCCCTTCAAGTATCCCCACAGATAAAAATTGTGTGTGGACAAATCTGGAGAACATGGGGGCCCCAAATCTTTGCTGACTGAGAAAGAACCTTCAAAGCACTATATAGACTGCCAAATTCTGTGTTTTACATAAGGTGTACCTGAATATGATAATTAATTTTTAAAAAATGTTGATTCTCAAGATCTCATTTCGGACATCTTCTGTACGAGCGTGTGTGTACTCTACCAAAAACTAAATGAAAAAAAATCCTGTCTTGCTTTCACCATGTGAGTGGGTCAGTTCTAAGTGGAACACTCTGTTTATATACTGTGAGAAGTGCAACATAATTGGCTTCTAAGTGTGATGGAAGCAGCAGCAACAATGAGTGATCGTTCTGTGAAAATATATGGGAAGAATATTAGACAGTTATATTTTAAAATGTAGTTCATAGAGGACATTTTTTGTGGAATTCCTTAATGTATTCAGGAGTCCACAAATTTTCCAAATATCTATGAGCCACCACCAAAGACCAGGTTGTCATGAAACAAGTTTCATGCTGAGGATCCAGAATTCTGGCATGTGTGTACACACATTGTTGTATGTAAGAAAAAAACTTAAGTATTTGTCCTGAAGATATTAATTGATATCATAAAAAATTAAGTCAACCATATGCCTGGAATTTGTGCACCCCTGGTACAATGGAACATAATGTAATGAGCCCACATTCCTGTAGTAATACTCAAATAAAGGAGAAGTTTAACCACAGTGAACATGTGGCGTTTTGTCGTAGGGTGATGAAAAGAAAAGCTCTGTGTGTGTGGAAGTCGTGGTGTTAGGTCACGCTGTATACAATGAGGTATTTCAGAACTGGATTACAAAATATGATCTTGTCACTTCACTTCAACACATTCCTTTTTGTGAATTTAAATACCAGTGTTCTCTGTCCTCAGGTTATTATAATTGATTTAAATAATCTGGAATGAAGGGTTTAATAATGGTTCATACTTACAAAACTTTAGGGATGTGGAAAGGTGGAAGGTGCAGAATAATTTCTTGTCTTTATTCTCATTAAATAATAACAAATGTTTTAAACAATTTGTGATATATATTTACAACTTTTAGTATTTTATTAACAACTGTAAGTGATATAGAACTAACATTTAAATATTGAGTAACCCGTTTGCTGCTAGCAATTTGTCGATTGGTTTTATACTGTCACTGTAGTAGCACCAAATACTTCTAACTAATGCTGTCAATATTCAAATTGGTGTATATACTAAAATATTGCAACCCTATAATTATTTAAACTTTAAGGATTCTGAGAATGTATAGATTGAAACATGCTTTTTATAACATGCCCACCAGAGTGGGCACTAACCCTTCCCAATTGTACTGAAGATGGAGGCAGATTAAGCCTCTGAACATTGTGGGTTGTTAACCTGAGGTGCTGGACAGTGTCCAGAATTTAACCCTTTGGCGCTGGAATTAAATCTTTGAGGCCGGAATTAACCCCCCCCCCCCTGTCCACTTTAATGGCCGTTTGGCCATTTAAAGGGCTCACTGCGCAACATATATATATGTCGTTCAGAGGCTAAGGGTTAAGTCATGACTGTGACCTAAAGTTATGTACTGTGCAGGTTAATGTCTTTGGCAAAGGTGTTTGATTTTTAGATGTTTCCAATACTATTGGGAGTTAAATTACTGTGATCACTCAAAAGGGAAGTGTTATGCATTATTGCAGTACTGGTGAATTCAGTTATGTATGTGTGTGTGTGTGTGTGTGTGTGTGTGTGTGTATGCAGGTGCAACATATGCACATGTGGCATACATCAGTATGAGCTCTTTCACATAAATAATATACATAAATGAATACTACCATAGTTTGGTTCTGTCAGAACTATAATTAAAATTGTATGGGTAAAAGTATCGTATATTTGAATATTTTGACAGCAGTAGTCATAATCAGTGGTAATTAAATTCTTCCACCTCTTTCTTACCATGAAAAGTAACTAAAATATTTAACTCCTGCATAATGGATCCTTAGATCCAAATTCACAGACCACCATGATCTAAATTGGTGAATTGACATAGCTAGATTCTAGCACCATTTAAATAGCTAGGCATATGATACACTATGTGTCATGTAGTTAGACTGTTTGCACTGTTAGATTCAGTCATTCCAAGTTCTAGGTAACCATCCAGGTTGTAGTTAAAGAGTTCAAAGTCATACCTGTGCAAGACAGACATGATTCATTTCATTAGTTGACTGGGAAGTGCTGTCACATTGCAGATGCATTCAGTACCAAAGGTTACAACTGTCAAGCAAAGACATTCTCCCTCTTCCAAAGACTGATACATGTATGTTGGTTCAGTCATAAAAATATTTTGTCTCAAATTGAAGTCATATAATTGTCATTGAACCTTCTCAGATCATATTAAGATTGAGCAGTGATTAAAAATATTTATGACGTCTGTTTGATAATAGCACGTTCTTCCATTTAACAACATACATGTTAGCGTAACTACTGCTAATGGAATATTTTATTGGACTGTCGTTACAAACAATATGGTGCAATGTTTTTATTATGCAACTAACAACTGAGCTACATGCTTCAACCCTCCAGGGCCATCATCAGGCTATAAAATAATGGTGTTAACCAAGGCACATGCAGTAACACTACCTACGGGATCCCGTGGTTTACAGTTTCGTTGTCCATTAAAACACGGTATATGATAAAATGGTATAAAAATGCCGTTGTGATGTATTACACATCTATGGTTAGGTGTATACGTAGTGTACCTAGGGTTAGTAGAGCACCTTTTCACACACAGTGTGAAACAGACTCCCGTACAGGGCAGACATGACGGAGAATCTGGAACAATCCCCAAGACACCCCACCAATAACTAGGACACCGTAACACATCCGCCGACAATACAATCCAGGAGCAACAGCCACGAAGGACGGCACACTGTACAGCACGGAGTCGACTATACACTGTATGCCACAGGCTACATCGCACCTATAATAGAAGCACGACGCTACCCATTGATTGAAACTACATGGCAACAGGGGCAACCATACCCACGCCACAATCCCGAGGCAGCAAGCACAACATGAGATCGACCAGAACATCCCACGCACAACTGGACGATGCCCAGCAACACACACGCCAAGCTACGGACAACTGGCTAACAGTGAGTCAACGACCTTATTACATGAACCAAACAATCCCACTGCACTATCCACGGAACACACTATAACGTCGTGAGTGTCTAACTACGCCGAACCCTGAATGATAAATCCCACAGCTCACACAGTGAACACCCACATATGAGACAATAACTAATCCATAAGGTGCTCAACTAACCCTAGGTACATTATGTATACACCAAACCATAGATGTGTAATACATCACAACGGCAATTTTATACCATTTTATCACATACTGTGTTTTAATGTACAACGAAACTGTAAACCAGGGATCCTGTAGGTACTGTTACTGCATGTGCCTTGGTTAACACCATTATTTTATAGCCTCATGATGGCCCTGGAGGGTCAAAACATGTAGCTCAGTTGTTAGTTGCATAATAAAAACATTGTACCATATTATTGTGTAACGAAGGTCCAATAAAATATTCCATTATACGACACACAACGGGATGGAAAACCCGCAATTTGATAACTACTGCTGCTTTGCATACCCATTGAAGTGTAATCTAAGAGCCTGGGAGTGAGTGTGATGTGAAGGTAAAGTTGCCCTTGTGTACACCATGAAAGCTTATGGAGGAGTGGAGGTGTGGCTTTATCCGTTCTTAACCTCAGCTGTAGGTGGAGGTAAGGCTGGTCAGCTTCACTCCTTGGCTGTTTTACCAAGAGTATCCACTGAATAGGAAACTTGGCGAGCCCCACATTTGGTCTGGGCATTTGAATGAAGAGGAGAATCCTTTCTGTGTCAGGAATTGAACCACAATTCCTTGGTTTTCAGATCTATAACCTAGGCACTCTACTGATTGTACTGTCCTGGCTCCTACCTGGAAGTCACTGTTATCTTAAGGAGACATTAATTGTAGGTTGTTGATACATTACGTCAATGGTTAAAAAGTCTCTGAAAATCTAGGAGAAACCTCAAAAGTCTAACCAATAGAAAGGCAACATGAAAAAAGATAGATGTGAGTACTGACAACACCAGGCGCCATGGTAAAAAATTTAGCCACTTGGGCAAACTGGTACCTGAGATAAGTGCACCACTGTTGTGGGTTCTGTTTGGTGAAAATATAACTTTTTTTTTAAGGGTGGACCACTGGAGTTTGATTTCTCTAAGGGGCAGGGATTTGTCTCTGCACTGTCACATACTGGCTGGGTGTGGGGCCCGCTCAGCCTTCAGTTTTATCTGTGTAGTAAAGAAGCCAGAAGTTAAAGCTGACCGCTTGCCTCCAGATAGTGGTGAAGTTAAGGCTATATAGCACTTCACCTCTGTTCCCCCATTTTGTCTGCATGGTGTAGTGGTAAGCACAGGCACAGCTGTACCTTTGCCTTAACTAGATCGGTGTGGGCTGTAATGAGACATGCATTATGCTTACCTATAAATGTGGTAGAGTTGTATTATTTGTGCTGTAGTAAGCTGAGAGTAGTAACTGGAGATCAGTTCGGCAGTGGTATGTCCCTTTCCAGAGTTTCTCCACTCAGGCCGGATGATGTCCTGTAGGCCAGCCCGATGAATCAGGTAGTTCTGATCGTCCTGTGCCCAGAATTAGAGTTAATGCCTTGCACAGTTTGTGAAATTATGAATGTGATATATGTGGTTTGAATTCTTGGCATTCAAAATTCAGAATTTTCTTGATCATGTCCTGGTGTGTTCTGATTATATTAATATATTAGCTGATACATAAATACCCAGAAAGCCAGTGCATTTAAGAGCAAGCAGTTGTACTAGTTTTGTGCACTTTAGCGTTTCACAAAATGGAAGGCTGTTCTTATGTGTGGTCTTTAATGTTATTGACATAAACACTCATAAGTTTTGTCATGTTCTTTGCTGTGGCTGTGTTGTGGCACAGTTGGTTAGGTAACAGCCTTTCACAATGGGGGCCTAAGTTTGATCCTAGGCCAGTTCATGTGGGTTTGTGGTGGACAGAGTTGCAATCTGGGTCAGGTTTCTCTTCAAGTACTTCATATTTCCCCTGTCATTATCATTGCACCAGTGCTCCATACTCATGTGTCATGTATCTAACATTGGTGCAGTGTAATCATAGCAGTTGACAGAACTGTTAAATGAAATATTTTTCTTCTCAGCATTTTAGAGAAATAACAATAACAGAATTATTCACCATACACTTTCGGTGTGTCAGATTATCTGCTTTGTTCATTTCTGCTGCTGAACATGTTCTGCATGTTTGGTAAGAGAATGAGGATGTTTACCTGTAGAGTTTCAAATTTCATTATGATGTCAAAATCCACTTGGCACGGAGTACAGAATTGTGTGATTGTAGTCCAGTGCATATCAAATGGATCTCCTTTCTGTTGGACATCCACCAGATACTGCACAAACTCTGAGAATGTTGGCCAGCGAGGATTTGTAGATGTAGACTTGTTTCTTGGTTCTTTGACCTAGAATTTTAAAAGTGAAACAGGATTGTGCTTGAACTTTTCTCAATGTATTTGGAAGGCTTCTGAGTTCACTTTTGTTCTAATGGTGCAATGAGTTTGTAGTAAGTGGAGAAGTCTGATAGGATACCACAACAATTACATGATGCAAAACAGGTTAAAGAATAGTAGCTGTTAGTTTATGGCAGGGATGAAAACATTTCAATCTTTACTGACTGTGTGTTGCCCTGATGTAATGGCACATATGCACACATCATCTGACCATGTTTTTACACTGTTATGAACAGCACAAACATATTCTACTGGGCCATGTGTTGCACTTTCGCACTGACACATCCACACCCTACCTGAAAGTGCATTACACTTGTCAAAGGACCTTGTGAAGTCCACCTCTCCTTGCATTTCACTACCGTAACAGCATGCAAGTGCAGTCCACATTTGTGTTTTTCATACTATTACCTCCAAGTCAAAATTTGGCCACCAGTCTCATAGAACTTGGAGGTCTAAAAGATTTAAAATCCCCTGTTCTGGGACACTGAAAGTTAAGAAAGCTAAAAGTAGAACACCACTAACTCCATGCAACAAAATCCTTTCTGTGAAGCTGATAGTTGTGTGGTGAGACAAAAATATTCTCCACTTTTTATGGACTGAAAATTTCATTAATGTTTTCAAAGAGACTCCTACAAGACCCTATCCTGAGCCAGTTGAATCCAGTCCACTTTTTTTTTTAAAAAAAAGATAGAGTTTTAGTGTGAGATCTGTTCACAACTTGTTTTCCCATTTGTCCTCTTCCTTCCAGCTTTTCCATCCAGATTTTAATATTCATTTCTCATATACATGCATGTATGCTACTTGTCCCTCCCTTGTCATTCCCTTGATCACCCAAATAACATGTTGTGCAGTTTAAATTATGATGTACCTCATTGCACAGTTTCTTTGCCTTTAAATTTACTTGATTTTGTGTAATAAAATGGACCTTGCTATGGGTATGATATGATGTATGATAAGGTACAGATACTGTCCACATGCCCAAGAATGATATATGGAGTCTAAGAGGAGATTATGCTTGGGAAGATAATGTATATGCTGTTAATGGGGTCACAGGACTCAAGGAAAAGAATGACAGTTTGAATTATTGCTCCAGGATTGTATTTTGTATGCAGTTATAGGGTACAGAATGCTTAAATAATTTTATTGATATCAGCCTTGAGTCTGTTTACTTTGACATCATTTGTCATCAGGTTGTGGACTGTGTAAGTGACCTCCAGATATGGAAAGCTGATGTGAATATATGGTTTTAGTCAGCTGACAGGTGGTGGTGTTCCAGGTTAGAAATTGAGCATAGGGCTACAAGCACTGCACTGTAAATGTAGTGCAATGTGAAGCTGGCACAATTGCCATGGAGTTTGGCAGAAACTTTGGAACAATGTTTGAAGCATATCAGAGTTAGTGTTTGGAGTGTTTGACATTTATATAGCACAAAATTCTTTGGAACAACTAAGCAATGTTTGAAGGGCTTGAGAATTCGTAGTTGGAATGTTAGAAGTTTGTATAGGATAGGCGCTTTGGTGTTACTGATTGTGGGGTGGGGGGGGGGGCATTAAGGTAGATAAATAAATAGCTAGTGAAGATGAGAAGTAGATGGAACTTGGAACTAGCTCAGGATTGTGTCCTATGGTAGGTTTGTGTTATTTGGTGTTAAATCTGTGGTGTTTGGTACCCCATTGTTAGTGAACTGTGAACATAGTTGCTGTTTATCCTGATTTCTTATTTAGAAGCTGATTTTTTCTGGCTTTTTGTATGTAATTCACATACCTCTTGTAATACTAGGCATATAATTGAAACATCACTCACATAAGTTGAAGGTTGATAATTGTGCATGTTTACCTTTTGTTTAGTCTTTCGATATTTGAGAACAATTTCATTGCCGAGCTTTCGATGCAAGGTGTGAGGCAGTGAGAACTGTATTTTATCCCTGTACGCTGACAGAAGTCGTTCCAGGGGATGGCGCACGATGAGGAAGGCTATGGAATCATTGAGGGCTTCTTGTAGTGCATAGAGCGAAGGTCTGGGGTAACGGTGCCGCGCCAGATTCAGAGGCACTAGTTTGCTGTTTTTTAAAAACTTAGGATCGTAGCCTGCCAGGATGTTGAAATTGTACATCCATGATGTAGAAGCTGCTTTGAATACATTACACCATACCAGATGGTATGGTCTGTTCACAAGAAATTCCCATGGGTTGGGACGGTGTAAAGAGTCATTTCCAGGAACATCCAGACCTAACATTGTGCAGGTTTGCTTCATGTGATGTCTCCTTTGCACCATTCTTGCTTCAACTTCAGACATCCAATATGACATGGCTTCTTGATTTATACTCCAGGAATCATTCTGCATCAAGAGAAAAAGAAAAGAAAAAACCTTCATCAGTAACTAATAAAACATTTACATAGTTATGTAGTGTTATTAAAAGGTTTTTTTTTTTGTAAGAAGTTTTGAATTTCTGATTTGTCGGGCTTCATGGTTTTGCAGTCAGGTGTTCATATTTCATATATGTTTTGTGTGCACAGTGTGTGTGTGGAGTGAATGTGGATGGGACATTTAGTGTTTATGTGTTTCTTCTCCCCAAACTACCAGTGGTTTTCAAATGAGTTTCAGATTGGAATTTTAGAGATAATTTAATTTTGCTTTGTCTGTTTCAATGTAATAGGAGTTAAGATATCCTAGTCCTGAATATATTATTGTTCTGCTTGATGCTCCTACTTCATGTGAGGCTGAAGTGGAACATATCAATTTTTTTCAGAGGCATTTTTTGTACAGCACATTCAAACATGACATAAAGTGATGATACTTTTGTTCTACTTTCTGTGTCACAATATTTATGTGCCCTGCCTCATTCTAACAGTCTTTCTCATAATACTCCAGGAGACAGAATGGGATTAAAAAAAGCCATGCCTGAGTTCATCTGGGTCCACACATGAAACTGTTGTATACTTCAGTTACCTTAAATAGTAGTTGTGTTGTGGAAATTGCCAGTTTACTATCACAGATTCATAACTGACTTTTGTAAGTTCATTTCTTAGGTGTGTTTGCAAAATTGCGAAAAGCAGCATTTAGCTTCTACGTGTCTGTCCATCCGTCCATCCATCCATCCAACCATCCTCATGGAACAACTGGACAGATTTTTATGTAATTTGATATTGGAGTATTTTTGGAAAATCTGTCAGGAAAATTCAAGTTTCGTACAAGAATAACATATTTCACGTGAAGAAATGTGTTGTACATTTGTGATAATATCTTGCTCAGTTCTTGTCAGAATGGGAAATGTTGCAGACAAAATTTGTAGAGAAAATGAAAACACACATTTTATATTCAATTCCCCTCCCCAAAATCATGCCATTTATGAGATATGTGGAAAAATGTGGTAGAGCCAGATAGGACAGATGGTGGTGCGGTGTGTGCACTTTGCATGCTGGATGTATAAGGCTAAAGCACACACTCATCATATGAAATATGTTCTTCCACACCAAAATTGTTTATACAGGTGTGCCTCAATGTTGCGTTCCTACGTTTGTTGCGTATTTTGTATATCAGCTAAACTGTAACAGTGATGTACCTTTCATCATTATCATTGTTAAAATGCCCATAACATATGATTCCTGCTTAGGATTGTTGCAAGAAAACTGTACTGTCACAATAGGGACATGAAAAGGAAGATCATTTGGCACTTGATTGTTTGCTGATACAGGATTCCCAGGACTGGGTTTGAAGTGATAAATTACATACCACACTGTTTAGTTATTTAAACGCATTCTTAACACTTCTGCTCACCATGTGTACTGTGTTACACATAGGTGAGACCCTTGCTAAGCATTGCTGAGTTGACCAACTGTCTGGCTTAACTGTCTTCATTTTAAGCAGATAATTGTTTAAATAATGTGGGCTGGGTAGCTCAGTCGGTATAGTGACTGACTACAGGGTGGACTATCCGGGATTGAATCCCGGTGGCGACGAGATTTACCGCCCCTCCTGACTGGCCCTGGGGCCCACCCAGCCTCCTGTACAATGGGTACCGGGTCTTTCCCGGGGGTAAAGTTCGGCCGGGGCGTGCTGCTGACCACTCACACCCTTCTAGTGCCACGGTCATGGAAGAGTAGAGCTATACCTCTACCCACCCTCTGGGCCACACCAGGCCTGTAACGGGAACACTTTACCTTTACCTTTATTTGTTTAAATAATGGACTTAATACTGCGACTGAAATTGCGTTACTATTATGTGCTTTAAAGATTACCACTGTATGATGATTTGTAATTGATTTATCATTATTGTGCAAAGTAATTTGTGGTGATTGTTGCTTTATGCTGCAATGTTATTACTTTTTATTTATTTATTTATTGTTTCTCTGAATTAATGAGCTTTTTGATGAGTTGCTGTGTCTAAAATGCAGTCCACTGTATTTCATCAGTAACCTGTCATTTTGTGCACAAAACACCTTATTGCATTCAGACAGGAATTTATTATGCAGGTTGATATATCATCTTATACTTTCAGATTGATAACAGTTTGCATCTGATGCATTTTAGATATAATTCATTATGCAAGTTCATGACATTTTGTTGGGTGTGACGTCTGAAGGTGACCGTTGGTGTCTGAATGTCACTTCTGCTGCAGTTGGCAATATGCATAATTCTGTTCTAGAGAGGGATACCAACCCTCTAAATAATGCAGCATTGGGCTGTCGTTTATGTTGATGGCATGCTTGGTGTTAATGCCGCAGGTATCTTAATTACAGCGACTTTATTGTCCGGAATTGAGCTTATTATTTTTTTGTTGTGCATGGCGATATGTAGTAGACTATTAAAATCTGACAGACATGAAATTTTAATTTAATATATATGTAATCTCTTAAATTATACAGAACCTCTACTGTTAAACAGTGTGAAGGGTTCATCAGTTTTTGAAGTCTCTCGTTTGAATTTCGGCACGAAAATCATATAAGTAACTATGCTTGTCAACTTTTCTTGGATTTCCTCAGTCTGACTTAACATGTTGTGACGTGTGTGTGTGTGTGTATATATATATATATATGTGTGTGTGTGTGTGTGTGTAGTGACATGGGACGTTTCTTGCGTGAATTCGCGCCATGTTGCCGATAAAAATTGTACCTATGCATGCCCTGAAGGCATGTAGGAGTTGAGGTATAGCGCCACTAATTCTTAACACCGGCACTAGATGAAGGTGAGTGGTCAGTTCACTTCCTGGCCGCTTTACCTCCGGGTAGAGCCCCCCCCCCCCTCCCCCTCCCCGCAACCCACCACCCACCTTCACCATTTTTACCTACTTCGTGGGTTCCCATTATATTCGGACGGGATTTAAATTCTTACATGTATTATAAAATTAGGAGGTTTACC
>Ga0123353_10011013_pt1 | contig 12695 bp, 19 predicted proteins | sample TergutLab28metaG_3_FD_92763 | JGI IMG/M metagenome (GOLD analysis project Ga0123353, IMG submission 92763) | Labiotermes labralis P3 segment gut microbial communities from Petit-Saut dam, French Guiana - Lab288 P3 | ecosystem: Host-associated > Arthropoda: Insects > Digestive system > Gut ... | reverse complement strand
CTGGCGAAGCTGGATGCTTTCGGCATCGATTTCGTTGAAGGGGGATGGCCATCATCCAACCCGAAGGATGACGAATTCTTTGAGAAGGCAGCAAAGATCAAACTGACGAAGACGAAACTCACCGCATTCGGAAGCACATGCAAGCACGGGACGCGCCCGGAGGACGATATTGGATTGAAAGCGCTTGCGGAATGCTGCGCTGAATACATATGCATATTCGGGAAGGCGTGGGATTTCCATGTCACGGAGGCTTTGAAGATATCGCTTGCCGATAATCTGAAAATGGTCGAAGAGAGTGTAAGATTCCTCAAGGACCGCGGAAAAGAAGTGATATTCGATGCGGAGCACTTCTTCGACGGGTACAGGCACAATCGTGACTATTCGACGAAAGTTATAGAAGCCGCGGTCAGAGGCGGAGCCGAATGGGTGGTTCTCTGCGACACGAACGGCGGCTCCCTGCCCAAATACGTGGGAGAAGCAACGCATGATATCATGAGTTCCGTTTATTCAAAGATCGGGATACACTGTCATAACGACTCGGACTTAGCGGTTGCATGTTCGCTTGCGGCCGTCGAACACGGCGCAAGGATGGTGCAAGGTACCGTCAACGGGATAGGCGAGAGATGCGGTAACGCAAATCTGTGTTCGATATTGCCCGACCTTTCGATGAAGATGGAGTATGATATAGGCACCGTAGACCTGAAGAAACTGACGGCACTCAGCGTTTTCGTCGGTGAGACGGCGAACATGGCTCCTTACTCAAGCCTTCCGTACGTAGGCGGCCGCGCATTTGCGCATAAGGGCGGGGTGCATGTCAGCGCATTAGCGAAAGATCCGAGGACGTACGAACATGTACCTCCGGAAACGGTCGGGAATGAACGGAAGATATTGATATCCGACATGTCCGGGAAAGCGAGCATTTCCGCGAAACTTGCGGAATTCGGCATATCCGGTGAAGAGAAGGATAACGCGGAGATATTGGAGCGCATAAAAGAACTTGAATCGAAAGGATATCAGTTCGAAGGTGCGGAAGCCAGTTTTGAATTACTCGTGAAAAGGTTCAAAGGCGACATCGTGAAACCATTCGATGTCGTTGGGTTCAGGCTGTACATGGATGAGATCGGAGAGAAAGGGATCGTTTCCGAAGCGAGCGTGAAGGTCGTTGACCGAGTGGGCAACGTGGAGCACACGGCATCCGACGGCGACGGTCCGGTGAACGCTCTTGACGGTGCGCTCAGGAAAGCGCTGGCCCGTTTCTATCCTGTTCTGAACGATGTGAGACTGACGGATTACAAGGTACGTGTGCTGGACGAGAAAGCGGCAACAGCCGCATCCGTTCGTGTATTGATACGATCGACCGACGGTCGGGACAGCTGGACAACGGTCGGCGTATCAACGAACGTGATAGAAGCCAGTCTTCTGGCGCTCGTTGATTCAATGGAATACGCGATCCTGAAACACGAGTCGAACGGAAAGAAACCCCGGGCCCGTGCATGAACGGAATATAAAAAATTAAGACCTTTCCGCGATTGAGAAGAAGGGAAAGGGAGTGGAGGCAAGGGGATTGTCCGCCACTCGGATTCTTGTTCTTTAGTCACACTTCTTAATGCATACGCTGAGCAGGGCTTCTGCTTCGCAGGAGGTGTTCTTCGCAGTGAATAAATTCAGCGTAAGCTCTGGCGCTTTTCATCTCTCTTAAACATTTTCATGAAATCGTATAGGTGAAAGAAATGACAACAATACCAAAAGTCAAACGAGATACGTCCCTCGATGTGAAAAAGGACGTGATGGTCTTCAGTCGCGGAGATGACGTTTATCTCGGCATGAAGATCGTAGAAGAGTGGGATCCGGTTTCGCAGGAATTTAAGATTCCCCAGCTCAAACAAGTGGCGAGCTTTGGGGGTTCTTTCTGTGACTTCCCTACGGATCCGGTGATCGTCAAAGAATTCGCAGAATTCTTGATCGACAGTTATGTGCCGGTCATGAAAGAAGTGATTTTGTCCAGACGATCCATGAGAACAAGAACGGATAGTGATGTCGACGCAGCGCTTGAGCTCGCGAAGGGCTTCAGGCGGTGAGAGTGTGGCGTCATCTGGTACCCGTAAGGGTAAAAGTTCCGGTCCTCCGAGGTCGAAGGACGTTTCGCAGATTCCGGGGAAGCAACGCTTCTTCTGGGCGCGACTGAAGATGATGAAACCGAAGCAGCGTGTGAAGTACACGCAGAAGGTTCTCAGGAACCCGAAGACTTCCGATGTCGACAAGGCACATCTTCGCTCCGTGATGCGTGAGAATAACCAATGGTTCCGCTCGAAGGGGTGATCGAATGAAGCAAAAGGTGATGAACAATCTTCTCGGCGGTTTTCTTGTCGTCGCGGCAGTGCTCGCAATGTTCTATGCGATCGTCCATTTCGAGATGGATTACGCCGGTACAACATGGGGAACATTCGCGGAATTCGTATATGATAACGCATCTGCGGTGTTCGTTCTCTTCGTTATGATCGCAGCGGTGATCTTCTGTGCGTTCTCCAATGCATACAGGAAGAGGAGCTGAGATCATGGTTGTAAAGATGAAACTGCCGCCTAAAGCAGTCGCTCTGTCCATAACCGCATTGCTGCTCGTTGTGGGTTTCGCAACGGTCATGACGATCGTCGACGAGAACACATCATACGACAAGGAGAATCCGATCGAATATGACGAGAATAAACTCGGCGCGTTAACGGTTCGGTCGTATATCTGGGATGATGACAATGAGAAATGGGAATGGACCACACATCTCGCCACTGATAAACTGTTCCCGTCTGAGACGGGCGGAACATATATCCTCGATAGCCAACAGGCCGGAGAGCGTGTACGGCAAGTTATGGTCCGCATTGGATTCATGGGAGAACAGTCTCTCATAAAGACCGACGGGGTTGCTCTGATTCGAATAACCACGCCTATGGATTTCTCGCGCATAATGTACAACACGAGCGCTCTGTCGTCGAACCAATGGTTCACGCAAGTGTCTCCGGGCGTTTGGGAATTGAAAATATCGATGGTCGATCAGCTGAAGCTGAAGAGTTCTGGAATTACTTCAGAGTACTTCAATATCTATTTTCAAAACGGTGCTGATTTGGCCGGGTTCTTCCCGAATGACGGTATGCTCGAATTCAATGTAGAATTCTTTGGATCTCCGACGCCCGTATACATCGGCTCAACGATCGCGTTCGTTTTCGGACTGGTTCTGATAATAACGGCACTGTTCGCAACGCCTTTCTTGTCGAAGGATAAGATCAAGGTGTTCTATGTGACGTCACGTCAGAACGCACAAAAACGCCGTGCAGCTCGCGCAGAGAGAAAACGTAAGATTAAGGAGTTGAGATGATGATAGAATGGTTTGTCTTCATAGCGATCCTGCTCGGAGTCAGTTTCTTCTGCAGTGGATTGTTCATGCTGCTGGGAATTTTCCGTCACCGGACGATCTGGCATTTCCTCGGATTCGTCATCCTGGGTCTGCTGATAGCTGTCGCGATCGATAATCTCGTCGGCCTGTTCGCGTGGCTGGAGCTGGGCATGATGTTCACCGACATCGGTGCTTCTACGTTCCTCGTCGGCATGGTGTTCATGAACTCGGTCATGCTTTGGAATTTCCTGGCAACGGACGGCAAGCAGCTCGTAAGGTGATCTCATGGTCTCCAAAGCGATCCTAAACCCCTTTATTCTTTCAATCATCTGTTTCAATCCGTACGGGTGGTTGGTCAAAGGTGGTGCGAAGGGTGCCGGCAAGGCCGCCGGTAAAGCAGCATTTGGTTCTGCGGCGAAGGTCGGATCTCGTATCAGCATTGGAACTATTGCTAAACTCGGTATCGGAACGTCTTTCGTTGCGTTTTCTGCAGGATTATACAATTGGTTTTCCGGTAAAGGCAGTGACGGTGGTTTGCCGCGCCAGATATCTGAGAATATTTATCTCATTGTGATCGCAGGGTGTATCATCGTTATCGTTGTGGTGCTCCTGTTCCTCAGTAAAGGAGGGCGGCGCTGATGCTTCCTTTCTTTATCGGTCTGGGCGTGTATCTCGGAGCAGAATATGTCTGTGAATTCTTCACGGGTAAAAGCATTACCGAGAACGTATTGGGTGTTTTCGACAGTGTTGCCGGAACGGGTATGGAATCTTGGTTCGTCGACAATATTCAGACTCCCGTCGAAGGTTTCTTTGAAAATACGATTGGCGGAATTATCGATACGGTGACGGCTCCTTTCGAACGTATCGATTACGAATTTTTCAGCGAATGGTTTGAAACAATTAACGATAACATTCTCGCGGTCTACGAATATTTGGCACATCTCGAGATGCTGATCCTTGTGGTCATTGCTCTTGTGGTGTTCTCGCTGATGATTGGAATTGTATCTCATATGCGAACGCGTAAGGTCATAAGGCGCGAAACCAGGAGGCGATTAGAATGAGTTACGCATTTACGGTAGTCTTATCGATTCTCCTTTTGCCTTTCATTATATTGTTCGAGAGGCAATTACATGAGTTTTAAGACTAAGATAATTGCATATGGCCTGATTGTCGGGTTCGTTCTCCTCGCGCCGCAGTTATTGTTTCAGGACATACTGCAGTTAGAAGTATCCGTGCTCGGCACGGACTACTCGGCTATCGTGTGCTGGCTCCTCGGGATCGTGATAGGGTCTCTGTTATTCGGCGTCGTTCGGATGTTCTCCGGAACCGGCAAGGGCGGTTTCGGTGTCATGTCGCTCCTGAGAGGTGGAACGTGATTAAGCGGATGGTGCTGCTTGCCTCGGTCATCCTCGTTCTGTTGCTCCTGTTCGCAGGCAGCAACGTCTCGGCCGCCAACGTTGAGGAGGATGTCCACGGCCTTTCGTACAGAGATAACAGCATCTTACGGCTCGGGATCCTTCCCGGGTCGAACATCGCTTATACGAACGTTGATTGGTACGTTACCGCTAACGGCAACGTAGAGATCTACACGGACGGTGTTCTGACAGACTCTTTTGCCGTGAACGGTTTATACGTTTTGAAAACCTCATACGATCCCGGGCAACGATACAACGTTTCGGTTCGTATCAACGGGATATCGTCATACAATTTCACTTTGGACGTCCGGAACAACATCACTCTCACGGACATCGAAGAGAACCCCGGAACGGTTCTCTCGATGACATCTTCGGAGCTCACCGTTCAGCAGCTCATGTACGCCGCTATCGGCTCGATCGTGGCCGGCATTGCGATATACATCGCATACAAACATCGCCGTGCCGAAAACCGCAGGGGGTGGCACTTCTGAGTTTCTGGTCCTGGGCTCTCGGCCCTCATCCGACCCTTAAGCGTGCGGGATGGATCATCCTGCAGCTCGCGGTCTTGATCCTATTGGGATACTACGTTCATCCGGTCATACCGGTGTTGTATGTTCTTTTCAGACTCGTTGGCTGGCTCATGTTCAAGGGGATGTTCTTCGAAGAAGACTGCGTCAAGGTCCTCTTGTTCCACGAAGATAAACCGCGGACGATAGATTTCTGTCACGTCGGAAAGGACACGTGGGAAGAGATGCCGATCGTCGGCGGCGAACTGCCGATGAAGGACTCGGCCGGCCGTGTTGTCTACGTGATCGAGAAGATCGATGAGGACGGGATTGCTTACATGTCATGGATCCACGAAGCGTCGCTGACCGAGTTCCTCAGAACGAGATCGGGATTCGACGTTCTCGCAGAGGTCGCTCAGGAGTCGGCATATGCGTTCATGGAGATTCAAGACATTCCGGAGATCCTCGGCATACAGGTCTCTAAGGAGATCCTTGATGTCGTTGAAGAGGACCGCGCCAAAGAAGTTTACACACTCAATCCGATGTCCGATGAATGGAAGAAGCGCCTCGAGAAGCTGAAGCTCGCAAAGAGTCCGATCGCTCGGGCTCTCGATAAGGTTCAGCGCAAGGCGGCGAAGACCGCCGTCGAAGAGGCGGCCGAAGAAAGAACGGAAGCGGAGGACCTGAATGATCAAACTCCTGAATGAGCTCCGCAGCTCCGCCGCATGGGTCTTGACCATCATCGGGCCCGGCGGATCCGGCAAGACGTCTACCGCGTGGTGGATCATCGAGAACTGGTTCCCGGACGATGAGATCGCCGTTTACAAGTATTCGGCAAAAGCCATCGGCGCCCTTCCGGAGCATATCCGGAAGCGTACCGTCAGGTTCTCAAGCGTCAGGGAGATCCTTGATCGTCGCTGTGTTATCTTCTTGGATGACACGCTCATTCATTTTCTGTCGCGATCGACGTCATCCCCGGAGAGCAAGGATTTCATTCAGAACATGGGGATCGGTCGTCATAATGACTTCAGGTATATTCTGACGACTCAGAATTCTATCCTTGTAGACAAAGGCCTCTTTGAAGCTCTGGATGTCTTCTCCCTTCGCTGCCGCATGGGTCACATGCAGACCATGACCGAACGGGAAGAGCACCGGGACGCGCAGATAGCTATCAATGATCTCCTGGAGCAGGCGGCCGATGATCACGGTTACACGCGATATCAGCGGAAAGGCCTGCGGTACTGCATGGAGACGGAAGAGACTCTGTATTTCCCGGATTGCACGTGGATGAACGATCAAATTAGCAAACCTTTCAGGGGGCATTATGTCGCAGCAGGACAGCTTATTGAAGGCTGATCTCCGCAAACTTGCGGCGCAGCTCGTCCGGAAAGATTCCGGAGTCACGCTGAACGATTACGGCGGTGTCCTTGCTCATCATCGTCAGTTCGGGGACCGTCTCGGACTTCAGTGCAGCAAGTGGTATCACGATCGGGAGAAACGCATTCTCGAGACGGGTATCACCGAGGCGTTCAAAAAAGCGGATCTCCTGGAAAGGATCCTCGCCACTGAAGACATCGAAGTCCCCAGGACAGAAGTTATCAATGTAGCAGAGTCGGGGACGGCGAAGGCGGATGCCAACGGCGACGCCTTCCCGTCATCATCGTTCTCAACACACAGCACCAGTACGGACGCTATCCCACTGGACAATCAGCCGGCCGCGGATGCGGACGGCGTCTTTACCGCGGCGCCTCCGCAGGAGGCGGACGCGGGCTAAACCCTTTTCAACGGCGCGTAAGCGCCGCTTCCCGAAGAAGGTGATACGATGGAAATAGACGAAGTCAATCTGAAAGAGTTAGACGAACGGCTCGAAGAGGCGGAGATCGCCCGGACTGCGGTCAGCAAGGCTATTGACGGACACAGTGTGTTGAAGTTCGTGAAAACGTGGCCGGTCGAAAATTTTCCGTTGTATCCTGCCTTAGGTAACTTTACCAATCCTCTCATTACATGGAACATGCCCGGGCGGGATTATGCTCGGGCATCGGAAAAAGGATGTCGGATAAATTTTTCGAGGAATTCATCCTTTGTTTCATGTCAGTCCGATCGCAAACATTACGCGCGTGCGAAGAAGTTCAACTGTTGGTCACTCACGTGTCCTTATTGCCTCAACAACAAAGTTCTTCGGGTAGGTGATAAGGTGCAGCATAGGATCCGTGCGTTCCATGATCTGACGCTTCGTCAGCACGGTATCGATCTCGAAGTGAAGCATTGGGTGATATCGCCTCCGCAGAAGGTGGCGATAGAACAGGTTCAAAGAAAAAATACGTTCTTGGAGTTGAGGAATCGGGTTATCGATGAGATTTTAAATGCCGGCATGGAAGCTGGCGTACTCGTATTCCATCCATGGCGGCAAGGGTCGTCATATTGGATGCTCGGGCCTCATTTTCATGCGGTGTCGTACGGATACGTCGATACGTCGGAGTTCCGGCGCCGTAATCCGGATTGGGTCATCAAACTCGTTCATGCGGATAAGGCCGTTCGCTCGGTCCGTCTGACATTATCATATCTGTTGACTCATGCAGGGGTCGGCCTCGTTGAGAAGAGCGACGAGGACGCAGATCTCGACGCTCGGTTCCATCGGATGTTCTTTCCGGATGCTGAGATGAGGGGTAAATATCAAGATACTAACATCAATGGCGATTCTTTTACAGTGGAATCCTTTGTTCCGGACAGGATGGATTTCTTGAAAGGTTTCTGTTCTTTGGGTCCTTTGTATAATATTAAGACGGGTCTCGATTGGGAACAGTGGGTTAAAGAATCTTATACACACACGTTTCAGTCGTACACATATTTCGGCGGGACGTCGCGGTCGCGGATGCGGCTTGTTGAGATTTACAAGGAACGGCAGGACCGCACCTGCCCGGTTTGTGAAACGGGCATGTGCATTTTCTGCGGAATGGATGATGTTCACCCGGAACCGGCGGAGATCAATGTTGAGCTGCCGGTTTTTGCATTCGTTGAGAACGTTCGGCGCGTCGGCGATCTGATCAACTCGGGACGTTTCCGGAACGTGTTCACGGATGGTCATTTCCGCGAATTGGTTGAATCCGTTCCCGAAGCGTTCATCCCTTCCGTCAACGACGGTCCCCCGGTTGTCAATTGAGTTATTTTTTGTACTTGTGTAGCAACCCCGGTAAGATGTCATCCAGGATTTTTATTTCTTTATCAGTTAGATGAATTACATCGATTTTGTTGTTCTCATAGAGTTTGGTTTTACGTTCTCTGTTATCTTTGTAGCGTTCAGTGTTCAGTCCCCAGAATTCTATGTATACATTGTGGGTTGGGATAAAGAAATCGGAAAGCAATATTTCATCCGGGTTGTTCGGTAAGAACACTTTTTTCTCATATGCGTGTACGTGGCGATTATTAAAAAGGTAATTATCGATTATCACTTCGGCCCGGCTTCTCACATAATGGCCATCGGTGCATCTTTCTTTCGCTTCCCATTGTTTTCTAATGTCAGGATCGTCTGGAATTTCTGCCATTATGACCTTTCTTGTATAATCATCACTCTGTGTTCGGATCCAGATCTTTTCATGCTCTTGTTTTTCCCGTTTGCATTCATGAACCTTCTTTGTTTCATACCAGCGTCCGCAATCTTCACATTTTTCGATTTCATCCGCATCTCTTCTTCTGAAACAATCTTTACAGAGCGGATACATCCCACTTGGATTTCCGCACACATCGCACGTCTTCTTTGCCATATTATCCCCTCAGTATATTCCCTTGCTCCGGAGATGTTCCGTAATTCATTAGTTCGTCTCCCGATCTGATTTGATTAAGCAGTTTAGCGATTCGTTCTCCTTCTTCAGTAACGTAATATCTTTTTGTTTTTCGGCGTCCTTCTGATACATTGACAACTTTCAACAGTCCTGCTTCGATTTGTTCGTTTATGCGAATCTGTTTAGCGTTACTTCCGGTTTCTTGTTTGTCAGCGAGATCTTTCTGAATAATCCCCTCGTCTTTGTTTTTGTACACTGTCAGCAGTACCGTCCATGCATGACTTCTCTGAAGTATGTCTTCTGGTTCCATTTTATTGTGGTAAGTCTTTTGGATGTTTATGCATAGTTAACGCTTTCCGTTAACCGTTATTAATATATAGTCACGGATTCCATTATCCGTAACAGGTATAGCCCGCGACCCGTTAACCCTTTCCGGGTTTTGGTGTGTCACCGTCGCGGGCAGGTACCTGCACGAGGTGACACAAAATGCCTACTACACAAGTAAAACGGGTGTTCTGCAAAACAGGGTTATGTATCGTTAAAGCGGATCATCCTAAGAGAAGGATATGCCACGGATATGATCCGTGGCTTGACGCGAAGGAACCGAGCTGCAGTCATTGCAGACAATCTGAACAGATTCTGCCCGACGGTTCATTGACAGAAGATCAGAAGGGTATGATCATAGAAGTACGGGGGTCGTGTTGATGCCCGCTGCAAAGAAAAAGAAGGACGCCGCTCCTTCTGAAAATATTTCACGTGAAATAATTTCGGTTCCTAAATTTGAGCTGATTCCCCCGGGATGGATTGTCGTCCGTGACAACGTTCGTTCTTTCTTCTCGAACGGTGGCATGGATGAACTTTATAATTCCATCAAGGCGCAGGGAATCCTTCAGCCGCTCATTTTGAACAGGATCACCGGTGTCGCCGACGAACACGTTCTCATTTCCGGCGAACGCAGACTGCGTGCCGCGATCGCGCTGAACCTGGAAGATGTTCCGTGTATGATCTATGACGATCTTACACCGGAACGGATCTTACAGATCATGCTCACCGAGAACATGCTGCGTGAGGATCTCACGCCGATCGACGAAGCTCTCGGTTTCCGCCGTGCGCTGGACCTCGGGATAACTCAGAATGATCTTGCCGATAAAATCGGCAAGTCTCAGTCTTTCGTTGCCAATCGTGTCCGGCTCATCGAAGATGATACGATCCGGGAGATGATCGAGAACGATGTGATAACTCCGGGGCATGCGATGAAGCTCCTCGCATACAAACAGTATCCGATTTGGGAGGAGATGATCGATGCTTATCTTACCAATCGTCTCGAAACGATTAACGAAAACGGTCAAGGTCTTCCGATATCCAGGATTGATGAAGAGCTTGAGCATCTTTTCGATTGTTTTGACGGCACGCCATATGATCCGGAGGATCCGGATAATAATCCTCTTTACGCTGACATCGATTTCGATGATTTTCCTGAATGCAAGAGTTGCGAACATTCGTATGGTGATATGTGTCTGAAGCCCGGCTGTTATGCTGATAAGGAAAAAGCGTTTGAAAAACCGGTGACCGCTGTTGCGGATCAGACAGCGGCGTCGCGTAAGTTCTCGTCGTGGGAGGAGTCCGACTGGCTCAAAGCTTCTCCCGACGTCGCTCTTCCTTCCGGTATGTCTTCTATCGGTTTCTGTTATCGCGATGACGATATGAGCATATATTCACGTCCGGTTCGCATATCTGAATGTCAGGCGTCCGGATGTTCTCATCTGAATTTCGAGAACAGGATCTGTAACGATCCTGTGTGTTTCAAACAGAAATACAAGGACGGTATGAAAAAACAGAAGGTCGCATCCAAACGTCTTCGCGCGGATATAGAGGGTGCAATGCGTGCGACCGTTCACACGATGACCGAAGAAGAACTCGTCAGCGTTGTGTTGAAGAACATCGTTAACGATTTCGAGCGGCAGCGTTCGCTCAGAGATTCTGCGTGTAAGATCGTGGATATGGACGAACGTGCCGTTCGTTCAATGAAGTTGCCCGATCAGCTTCGCCTCGTTGTTCTTTCGTGGTTCCTTTCCGAATACGGTTATCTTGGTCCTAACGATTTTCTCCCCGGAACCGAGAGAAAGTTTTCAGCGGTTGCTGAAAGAAAGGGTCTTGATACTTATCGGTTCAACCCCGATAATCTTGAGTCCACTTTCACTTTACCGCCCTCCGAGGAATCAGAGGAGGCTGAGGTCTGATGCCGGTTCATCTTTTGACTGAATTGCTCGACGAGGCGCCGTATCTCGGTCAACCATATCTTACAATCAGCAACGGTGTTCGGGCCGCTCGGATCTACGGTCATGGACACGTTACCGGAATCTACAGTAAAACTTCTCTCGGGTCCTTCTCCGAAGTGGGCCGCGTGAAGTTCTTGATGTCCCTTCTTCAGGATGAAGACACTCCTGATTTCACGAAGGACAGCTATCGTGCGGTCGCATGGGTCGATTACGGGATATTGATCACCGGAGGAGAGACATGATCGATGTTATCTCCGGAGATCGCTTGCTATGTTACGGCCTACAGGGAATGGCTCGTCAAGAGAAAGACGGCGGCCACGGTCAAAGGTTACACAGGTGTGCTTCGGAGAGCGTTATCCATATTAGAAGCAGCGCAGCTGCAGACGGATCCGTCGCAGATAGGGGAGCAAGAGATATGGCACCTTCTCCATATGTGGAACTCTTTGAAGCCTTCCGGGCGGATCCGTCAGATCAAGATATTCGGGATATGGCTGAAACGGGTGGGGAAGAACTATGTCACGGAGAACATGGACCTTCCGGAGATGCAGGACGTCAGGACTCCCGGCGCCGGGTGGCTGGACCTTCACATAGCTGTGAACGTCCTCTCGTTCTGCGAAACGATCGAAGAACGGTTCGCGATAATCTGCATGCTTTATCACGGTTTCCGGAAGATCGAAGTGGAACGTTCGCTTCATTCAGATTGGGATCCCACTGCTCGGAAGGTCAGGATATGGGGCAAAGGGCCCCTTGGCGGCAAGGTGCGCCACGTACCGATTCACCCGCTTGCAAAGGGGGTGCTTGAGGAATGCATGCAAGATCGTCAACGGAAGATCGAAGCGGCCGCGGCGCACTATACGAAGTCGGCCCGGCAGCTGCAGATCCCGGATCAGCAGTTCCTGTACTTCAATGTCCAGCTCGGCCTCGGCCATTATCGGCATACCGCGATCGAGAAGATGATAAAAGCGGTCTCGGATCGCATGGGTGTGTACTTCTCATGTCATACGTTGCGGAAGACATTCGCAAGGATGTCTTGGCTCGCGGACGTCAAGATGGAGACGATATCGGAGTTCTTGGGCCATTCGGACGCTCGGACGACACGTCTGTATCTCGGCCTGAACATGGACGATATGGAGAAAGGAATGGATCAGCTGAAGACCTTCATGGAACGTGTCCGGTCTTCAGACTGACGTCGAAGAAAGGAGAAGAAAATGGTGGAGGCAAGGGGATTTGAACCCCTGTCAGCGGGTTTCCACCACGAGGGGAGCTACCCCTCGTGAAATTAACGAGTCATCGCTCCAGTTAATCATCAACTGTCAGCAAACCCGTTTTCAAT
>Ga0123353_10011012_pt1 | contig 12695 bp, 14 predicted proteins | sample TergutLab28metaG_3_FD_92763 | JGI IMG/M metagenome (GOLD analysis project Ga0123353, IMG submission 92763) | Labiotermes labralis P3 segment gut microbial communities from Petit-Saut dam, French Guiana - Lab288 P3 | ecosystem: Host-associated > Arthropoda: Insects > Digestive system > Gut ... | reverse complement strand
TATAAATTATATTGCCCAAAGAATGGTAAACATCAGGTTTTTCAAGCCCTGCCAGAAATATTTTCTTTTCATCAGAAGCAATGTAGCCCATTTCCCGAGCTTTTAATTTAATTTTTTCCATTGTATTTAAAGGCTTGAGTCTTTGGGTAAGTTCATTATTGATTTTTCTAAGTTCTGTAATATTTGAATTGACTTTTTCTTTGTACGAAGCAAGCTCTTTTGTAGCAAAAACACCTGTTTTCCCGTAAACAAGAGATAATGAGAGATATACAACTGTAAATATGTATACTGTTGCCAAAATACGGGATACGAAACTCATATATTCTAATTACGGCTTTTTTATTGATATTCTAAATAGCGCTTATCCTGAAAAATTATTCTATTTTGATCTAAAAATAGGGTTTTACAGGATCAGCATTGCATCGCCATAAGAAAAAAATCTGTATTTTTTATCGATTGCCTCTTTATATGCCTCTTTTATTACTGAAATTCCTGCAAATGCAGAGACAAGAACGATCAATGTTGAGTCAGGAGTATGAAAATTGGTAAAAAGAGAGTCAATGATCTTAAATTTATGCCCAGGATATATAAAAAGCGATGTTTTTCCTTTTCCCGGAACAATTTTTCCATTGCAGATAGCAGATTCAAGTGTTCTTAAAGAAGTTGTCCCTACAGCCAATATTTTTTTCCCATTATTCTTTGCATTGTTGATTATATCTGCGGTTTCTTCGCTAATTTCATATATCTCTTCATGCATTATATGGTCTTCAATTTTATCTGAATGGATCGGCTTAAAAGTTCCCATACCAACATGTAGTGTTACAAATGTTGTTGTTATCCCTTTTTTCTTTAGGTTATCAAGTATTTCTTCTGTAAAATGGAGCCCTGCTGTGGGAGCTGCTGCAGATCCTGTTTTTTCACAATAAATGGTTTGATATCTTTCGCTGTCCGAGAGCATATCTTCTCTTTTTATATATGGCGGAAGCGGTATATGCCCATATTTTTCAAGATAAGCATCATCGATATTGCTGCCAAACTCAAGGATTATCCCTTTCTCATCTTTTTCAATTACAGTACATTTTATATTCTCTGGAAAATTAAATGTTTTTCCAGATTTCTGCTTTTTTAATTTGCTGCTTATTGCTTTCCACTTATTACCTAAAAGTTTTTCCAAAAGGAGGAATTCTGTTTTTGCGCCTGTGTCCGATGATCCATAAATTCTTGCTTTTCTTACTTTTGTATTGTTAAAAACAACAACTGTATTTGCATCGATAAAATCAGGAAAGTTTTGTACTGATGAATGGATGAGTTTTCCTTCTTCCTTTTTTAAAACAAGAAGCCTGCTTGTGCCCCTGTTTTCAGGAGGAAACTGCGCAATCAACTCTTCCGGAAGATCAAAATAAAAATCGCTGGTCTTCAAGATTATCTTCTTTTCTGATTATTTTAAGATGGTCATACGCAAACTGGGTCGCAACTCTTCCTCTTGAAGTCCTTTTTATCATTCCCAACTGTATAAGGTATGGCTCATAAAAGTCTTCAAGAGTCTCAACAGTTTCTCCTACAGAAATTGCTATTGTTTCAGCTCCAACTGGTCCGCCAGAATATTTATTTATGATTACATCCAATATTTGCCTGTCGCATGCTTCAAGCCCAAGCGGGTCTATATTTAATTTCTCAAGGCTGTATTTTACAATATCTTCGCTTACGACCCCATCTCCCTTGATCTGCGCGAAATCTCTTACTCTGCGTAAAAGACGGTTTGCAACACGTGGTGTGCCTCTGCAGCATACTGAAAGTTCTTTTATTGCTTTTTCTTCGCATGGTATATTAAGAATTCTTGAAGATCGTTTTAATATATTGATTATGTCAGCTTGATCATAAAGATTCATTCTTATATTTATTCCAAATCTGCTGTATAAAGGGCTTGATATATTTCCTGGTTTTGTTGTTGCTCCCACAAGAGTAAATGATGGTAACGGTATTCGTACAGACCTTGCAGAGGGTCCCTGCCCTATTATCCAGTCAAGTTCAAAATCTTCCATTGCAATGTATAGCATTTCTTCTATTACAGGTTTAAGCCTGTGTATTTCATCAATAAAAAATATTGTATGTTCGTTGATCGATGTTAAAAGCCCGGCCAGGTCTTTTGGTTTATCAAGAGCAGGAGCAGATGTTACCTTAAACTCGCTACCCATTTCATTTGCAAGTATATAAGCAAGAGTTGTCTTTCCAAGACCAGGAGGTCCGCTTAAAAAAACATGGTCAAGGCTTTCTGATCTCTCTCTTGCAGCTTTTAAAAAAACCTTTAAGTTGTCTTTTATCTCATATTGCCCCTGAAAATCTTCAAGGGATAATGGCCTTAATTTTTTTTCACTTACATCTTCTTCCGAAAATTCGCCGGAAAGCATTTTTGATTTTTCCATAATAAGCTACTCACTGTGAACTTAAAGCAATTATTGCTTTTTTCAGCATTGCTTTTTCTTTTTCAGCAAAATCAAGATTTTTGACATCAGCATCTTTTGCAATAATCTCTACTATTTTTGAAGCTTTTCTGCAATCAAATCCCATATCAGTAAGAGCTTTTATAATATCGCTATATTCAGATGAAGAGACAGCAGCGCCCGCTGCACTCTCTTTCAGAAGTTTTCCCCTCATTGCAAGGACAATTTTTTGCGCGGTTTTTTGTCCTATTCCAGGAAGAGTTGAAAGCAGAGAAATATCTTCGCTATCAAGAGCAGATATAAAATCATCAACAGAAATTCCTGATAATATTTTCATTGCCTGTTTTGGACCAATACCATTTATTTTAATAAGCTCAAAAAAAAGAGCTCTCTCTTTTTCATCATAAAAACCATAAAGAGTAATATTATCTTCTCTGACATGAAGATGTGTTATTATTCTGGCATTGCTGCCGCTTGAAGGGATAAGTGAAATAGATTTTGAAGAAGCATGAATTTCCCATTCAATTCCATTATTTTCCAGATAAATAACAGAATCTCCCTTATGTGTAATTGTTCCGGTAATGCTGTTAAACATTATTTAAAACCTCTGTTATTGCAGTGGCATATCGCTGCTGCAAGAGCGTCAGAAGCATGATCAGGTTTTGGCGCTTTTTCAAGTTTAAGAAGCAGTTTTACAAGTTCCTGAACCTGATTCTTATCTGCCCTCCCATTTCCAACTATTGTCTGCTTTATTTTAAGCGGCGAATATTCAATAGCAGGAATTTTGGCCTGCGCGCAAATAAGATGGATTACCCCTTTTGCATGGGCAACCGGTATTGCGCTTAAAACATTTTTCGCAAAATAGATCGCTTCGATCGATACTTCATCAGGCTTGTATTGGGATGTTACCTTTTTTAGTTTATTATAAATTTTCTGAAGGCGTACAGAAATATCCTCATCTGCAGATGTCTCTATAACTCCGTGGGTTACATGAGCATATCTGCATTTATCATAATCTATGATTCCAAATCCTGTTTGCGCCAACCCGGGATCAATACCCAATATCCTAAGCAAAATTACACCATTTAATCTTTTAATTCAAAGTTATCCGGAATTTCGATGTTTGTGGATACAGACTGAACATCATCCAGTTCCTCGATCCTTTCAACAAGCTTCAGAACTTTTTCTGTTTTTTCCTCATCAAGCACTACAGTGGTATCTGGTATATTTGAAATATCGGACATCTCTTTTTCAAAATTTGCTTTTGTAAGAGCATCAAGCACTTTTATAAAGTTTTCAGGAGCTGTCATTACTTCAATAGCATCACCATCTGCAGTTATATCATCTGCGCCTGCTTCAAGAGCAACTTCAAGGATCTCATCTTCTTTATATTTTGCTGAATTAAAAGTAATCATCCCTTTTTTCTTAAAAAGATATGAAACACAGCCTGATTCTCCCAGGTTTCCGCCACCTTTGCTAAGAACGCTTCTTACTTCAGCAGCTGTTCTGTTTTTATTGTCTGTAAGAACATCGATAAGAATTGCAACTCCGCCCGGGCCATAGCCTTCATAAGTTAATTCTGTATAGTTTACTCCTTCAAGACCCCCTACACCCTTTTTTACTGCCCTGTCTATATTGTCTTTTGGCATATTTGCTTCTTTTGCTTTAAGAATAGCAGTCCTTAATCTGGGATTTGAACCTTCATCACCGCCACCCTGTTTTGCAGCAACAGTTATTTCTTTAATTATTTTGGTAAATATCTGACCTCTTTTTGCGTCATTTGCACCCTTTTTGTGTTTTATGGAAGCCCATTTACTATGACCTGACATATCTTTTCTCCTTAATTTAATTAAAATTACTATATATGGAAGCTAAAAGTCAATAATCCCTGTTTGGGTCGCTTAAGAGCGGGGATTATTATTGTTATCTTTAATCCCATATCGCATAGCTATTCGTTATTCTAATTACTCCTACAAGGTATTTTTCATCTTTAGAGAGTTTTTTAATTATCTATTTGTCAGGAAAAATTACTTATAGACAACAGCTTTATCCGCTACATGGCTACAGGGAATAATTTTTTTGTATAAATATTCTTTCTTTTCCAGTTCTGATTCAATATCATAATAATTTTGCAGATTAAGCCAAAATTGAGCTGAATTGCCAAAATATCTTGAAAGTCGCAAAGCCATATCCACTGTTATCCTTCGATTGCCCTTGATAATCTGGCTGATAGCAGTTTGCTGTACTTTTATCTCCTTACTTAATTTGTACGCAGTAATTCTCATTTGCTCCATAAACTCTTCTGATAATATGGTTCCTGGGGATATTAAATCTAATTTCTTTTTCATATCAGTCTCCTAATGATAGTCAGTGATAGTCACATCGAAAGCATTCCCATCCATCCATTTAAATGTTACTCTCCATTGTTCATTTATTCGAATACTGCACAATCCTTTTTTATCACCTTTTAATCTCTCAAAATGATTGCCAGGAGGAATATGCAGATCATTTTCACTAGTTGCAGCATGAATAATGAGTAGCTTATTTCTGCTGCGCTGCAACAACTCCGGGGGAATTCTTTTAATACGTTCCCGTTTAAATAGCAACTCTGTATCTTTGTCCCCAAAACTATGAATCACCTATATACTCACTTTCTATAATAGTATCGTATTTTAATAGTATTGTCGAGAGATATTATATTAATTTGTTTATATATAACATTATTAAATAAAACAATATAAGCATAATATATATTTCTTAAGATCAATTTTAAAACAAAGTCAAGGTAAATTCTGTATTATAAGATTGATATTGGGGTTAACAGCTCCTGTTAAGTAACTGGTTCCATCCCAACCCATGCCTCTAAAAGCATTGCCCCAGTTTTGAGTTATGTCATCTACTGGGGATAGACCATAACCAATTGCTCCAGATGGGATCGATACTATAACAGATCTGACAGGAGGACCAACATAATTAAATATATCTGTCCCCAGCGTGGGAGCAGCATGGCCAAGGGTAATATTGATAAGAGCTTCACATCCTTGGAAGGCACTAGAGCCAATAGATTCTACCATGGGCAAGATCAATCCTGTTAGAGCAGGAGTGTTATAGAAAGCATCAGCACTGATTGTTTTTGCAGCAGGAAGAGTTAAGTCTATTAATGCATAACAACGAGTGAAAGCCTGCCCTCCGATAAATTCTGCTTTGGGCAAGTTCACGATTGTTAGAGTCTGGCAGTCGGAGAAAGCACTATTGCTAATGGTTTTTGCTTCAGGGAAGTTTATGGTTTTAAGAGCAATACATCCTTCAAATGACCAACCGCCAATATATTCTGCTTTGGACATATTCACTTTTTCCAACTTTTCACAGCCTTGAAAGGCAGCATCTTTGATTACTATTGCAGCAGGGAAGCTAACACTTATTAATTCATTGCAGCTATAAAAGGCAGTGATACCAATGGTATTTATATTTGCTCCACTCATATGGGTAAGGTTGGTAAAGTGATTGAATGCACCCAAACTATTGTTATCAACAATAGTTTGGGCCTGATTTGGGAGTATAAGGGAGGTAATCTGATTCTTTGCAATAGAACTGTTCTCTCCTGGGTCAAACATATAGGGGCTGTTTAAAGCACAGGCAGAAAGATCAAGGTTTACATACTTGCCTGTTAAATCAATGGCAGTAAGCAAATCCCCCCATTCACTGCTTGGCATAGCGCCAAGAGGGATTTTCATATTCAGTGACACTGGATTATTTGCAGATCCTCCACCGGGTTGTGAGTTAAGCCATTCAATAGCTTTAGCTATACTGGTGAATACTTTTTTATTTCCTTTTTCATCAAAGCCACTAAGAATATCTGCCATCCATGGGTTCTCGCATGAACTAAATATACTGGTGGAAAAAACTAAGAGTATAATGGCAAATAAAATTGGATATATTTTTTTACTTAGAAAAGTGTGTTTGATTGCAATATTCATACCAGGTAACCTAAAATTGCATTTTTTTGAAAAATAATTATTTTTCATATTCTTATTGTGTGACATGGCTTTTGAAATGTCAATGTACTTTAGCTTTATCCACTATACGGGTCACATGATCATCTTATTTAAGAATATCATTTTATTGCTATTTTATCTATACACTCCATTATATCGATCATAAAAGATGTGTGAAAATATATCCCGTTTTTGTTCAATGCAAGCATATGCTCACTTAACGTTATATATCCTTTTGTATCCCATTTAACAATAACAGGTTCCAGTGATTTCTTTAAATCAATATTAAAAAAATCACCTGTCTCTTTCAGATTTACACCATCTTTTGTCCGCAATCCCATCATAAGCAGATCAATCAAAAAATCACGATTGCTTATTATCTCTTTTTCCATGCCCCATAAAGTTTTTTCACCTTTCAGAAAAACATCAGGATCATCATTTACAGAGATTCTGTGAAACATCCCTTTACTATAATAAGTTGAAACTGCAGATAATCCGCATCCTATATATGGTTCAATTTTCCAGTAATTAGCATTATGGAGACACTCATTCTCAGGAAGGCAAAAATTTGAAACTTCATAGTGATAATAACCTGATGCTTCAAGTAATCCACAAGCATCTATCCAGCATCTCTCATCCTGATCTTTTTCTGAATATTTTTGATACAGCTTTGTCCCTTCTTCTATTGTAAGATAGTATAATGATATATGGCCAGGCTTAAAAGAAAGAGCAGTAGTTACATCTGACAATGCTTCATCAATACTTTGTCCTGGGATCGAAGATATAAGATCAATGCTTAACTTTTTATTGCTATATTTTTTTATTGATTCAAGAGCATTATAAACAGCTTCTACAGTAGCGTTCCTGCCAAGAGTATCGAGCATTTTTTTATTAAAGGATTGAACTCCCAGACTTATTCTTGAAACAGGCAAATCATTCAACATTTTAAGCAAATCCCGATTTACAGTTTCAGGATTTACTTCAACAGTAAATTCCTCGGGCAGATCATCATACATCGAAACTACAGTTTTAATTAATTTTCCAAGTTTTTCCTTGCCTATTGCAGAAGGGGTGCCGCCTCCAATGTAGATCGTTTTTAAAGTATTGATGTTCAGCGCTTTATTAAAATAAATTATCTGATTTATTGTTTCTTTCAAAATACTGTCAATAAAAGAATCTTCTACTGGTAATAAAGATGGTGATGAAAATGGTATTGAAAAAAAATCACAATAACTGCATTTTTTTTTGCAAAAGGGAATATGGATATAGAGTGCTTTGGGAATTGGATCAAAAAACATTTATTCTTTTTAAAGGCCAATATCTGAAAACTACTTTCCCTTTTATATTTTGCTCAGGGACAAGGCCGCTGGTACGGGAATCAAAATAGAGTTCTCTATTATCTCCCATTATAAAATAGTAGCCTTCCTCTATTTTTATTTCATCAATATCCAAATAAAAAGGGTTATTTTTGCTATCCCAGTTTTCGGGGAAAGAAGAAATATTGATATTATATTTATCTTTGGTAAGATCAAATTCTGTTACAAATCTATCGCTTTCCATGGATTTAATATGGGCTACATTATTTTTTATTTTAATTGTATCTCCTGGAACACCAACTATCCTGCTCACATTTACCCTGCTGTTATAATCATATTTTGTTTTAAGTTCTTTCTTCTGGAAAGTGAAAAAATTGATAATTGAATTTACAGGTTTTAAATACCATGAATAATTTTTTTCAAAATTCTGATGAAAAATAACAATATCTCCTCTTTTTGGCTGCCCTATGCCGGGAATTGCAATTCTATTGCCAAATATTTGCTGCTGATAAGATGGTTTAAAAACAAGCAGCTTGTTGTCTTGCTGCATTAGAGGTTCCATTGAATTGCTTCCAATTTTTATGGTAAAAATCATGAACCCTGTTATCAATTCATAGAGTATTAAAACAACTAAAATTATTTTTACCATTTTAAGGATAATAGAGTTTTTTCTTCTGCCAGGTTTATAATGACTATACTGATATCTTTTGCTAAAGAACATATTTCTACCTTATTGTCCCAAACCTTCCGGCAGGCCAATATTTTATCATTGCTTTTCCAAGAACTTTTTTTTCTCTTACTGGACCAAAATATCTGCCATCTCTTGAGTTATCCCTGTTATCGCCAAGAGGAAAGATCCACCCTTCAGGGATATACCAACCTGTTTCATATTTTCTGTAATTTTTCCTTATCCATTGATTATGCGGTTGAATCGAATATTCTATTTCAGACCTGTATTCATTAAAAGTTATTGGATCTGGAAGTGTTTTTAAATCAGGGTATGCGGAATTTAATCTGTTAAAAGCTTCTATATCTGATGCAGAAGTTTTTGCATCATAATAAGTGTAGATCATTGCTGTAGCAGCTTTTCTGTATAAAGCATACTCATTATCATTTATAAGCCTTCTGACAGGTGTTGTGGCTTTGCCCTTTTGTTTAAACTCTTTTTCCAAAATCCAGTGATCAACTCCTGCCGGCTTTATAAGCAGATTCCCATTTTTATTTTTTATTCTGTCTCCACCAACTCCCACTGCCCTTTTAATAAGGAAATGGGCTTTGGGATTTCCATACTGATCTTTATCAATATCAACAAGAGAGAGGGTAACCATATACAAAACCCTTTGAGTAATATCAAAAAGCGGCCCCTTGGAAAGATAAGTGGGACTTTCAAAAATAATTACTTCGCCCCGTTGAGGTCTATATAATCCGGGAATTTTAAGAGCGCCTGGAATCAGCTCAGGCCCATAAACTATTTTGTTAACAAAAATTCGGTCTTTTACCAGAAGAGTATTGATCATTGATCCGGAAGGAATCTGGTATGCCTGGAAAAGATACTGATTTATAAGAAGCACTACCATTGCTGCCCATAAAAATGCCTCTATCCAGTCCACAACAGGATTTTTGCTTTTATGTTTTTTATATTTATTGTACTTTCTTATTTTCCGTTGCGTAAGCAAGTACTCTGTAATTCTTTGTATTTTGTCAAAATATTTTGTCATTATAAGAGAGTATCCTCATAGCAGATTATCATAAATTTTATCACATTGACAAGTAACAACAGTTATCCATATAATGCACCATCCATGTTTAGTAATTTATTCTTTAAAAAGCAAAAAATAAAATCAGAGCATATTGATTTAAAGGTAGAATTGAAAAAAATCTGTGGAATTCATCCCGGAGCTTATCTTTCTGTAATATATATTGCTATTTTACTTTTATTATTTTTTATGTTCTTTTTTCTCCCCGGAATACTTAATAATGGGACAAGAGTCTATTTTAACTCTTTTCCTCCCAATTCTTCTGTTTGGATAAATGGGGAGTATTCAGGAACAACTCCGTTTAAAGGATTTTTATTAAAGGGAGAAAATGAAGTAGTATTCAGAAAACATGGGTTTAAAGAATCAGGAGAAGTAATAAATGCAAAAGGTTATGTTTTTGCAACTCTTTTAAAAAAGCCTGAACTAAGTATTAATAAAACTCTTGAAATCAGCGATTATGCTGATATATTTAATTATGCCCTTGATGATTTCATAAGATGGGCAGTTGCCAGAGATTTTCATGAATCGTATCAGCCTGAATACCTTATTTCCAAAACAGTTTCTATGATCAAAGATGGAAATAAAGAAAATAAATATACAGAACTGTTTCTTGAAAAATGTTTTAAAAATATAACAAGTGAAAATCTTTTTAAAGATTTTATAAAAGCCCTTATTATCTACAGGAATGGCAACAATGCGCTGCTCCCTTACGACATAATTGATTCCTTTTTATATTATGCTGAAAATTTCTCGGAAAATCCTTCCATGATCATCCATCTGCTATCAATAATAAAAGACCAAAATTTAATAAATATGGATGCCCGGGATAATTATATTCTTGCTATTGAGAATAAAAAAATGGAAGGTTTCAGGCAAAAAGATAATTTAAAAGGAAAGCCTGCTGTCTATGCAGAAGCAATTCTAGGCAAAAGATATGCAGTAATACCTGCTGGAAATTATTTTACAGGAGAATATCCTCAAACAAAAGCCACTATTAATAATCCTGATCTTGCCCCTTCATACAGCAATTATCTTGCTTTTGAAAAGTTTTACATGGCAGAGAATAAAATCACCAACCGCGAATATCTTGATTTTGTTAATGAAAACCCTTCATGGAACAGAAGCAATATAAAAAAGCTTATTGAAAATAATCTTGTAAATGATTCATACCTTAGCCACTGGGCAGGTGACAATAACCCCATAAATGGTGATATGAATTTTCCTGTCTGCAATATTTCATGGTACGCGGCAGATGCATACTGCCAATGGTTAACAAAAAAAATAAACATCAACAATTTAAAAGCAGTGATCCCAGATGAGTATATGTGGGAAGTTTCGCAAAGAAATGCAGGTAACATCCTTAATATGATGAATAATGTTTTGTGGGATTGGTGTTCAAACTGGTTTAATTATGCTGATTATATAGATCCTGAAAGATGTTTTGCTTATAAACTTTCGAATAGTTCTGTACCCTTTGGGCATAATAATCTTGATGGCATAGAAAAATCTGTACGCGGCGGAAGCATGGCAAATAAACCCGATGAGGTAAAGCCTTTTACAAGAGCATCACAGCCTCCCCACTGGTGTACCCCTTTTACAGGATTCAGAATAGCTTTGGTATCGGAGAATTAGGAATAGATGGCAAAAGCTGACACCAATGTAAAAATTCTCACTGTTAATAAAAAAGCAAGATTCAATTATGCAATAGAAGATACTCTTGAGTGCGGTATTGAGCTAAGAGGAACAGAAGTCAAATCAATACGGATCAATAAATTTTCATATTCTGATTCATACTGCAAAATAAAAGATGGAGAATTATGGCTTGTAGGGTTTAATATTTCGCCTTATGATTTCGGGAATATACACAACCATGACCCTATAAGGGAAAGGCGGCTTCTTGCCCATGCTTCGGAAATAAAAAAACTTGGGAGAAAAGTGGCAGAAAAAGGGTACACCCTTGTACCTTTAAAAGTTTATTTGAAAAAAGGCAAAGTAAAAATTGAGATCGGCATAGCAAAAGGCAAAAAAGTTTTTGATAAAAGAGAATCCATAAAAGAAAGAGACACAGGCCGCGAAACATTACGAGAAATAAAAAGTAAATATTGATTTTCCCTATTCTTTCTTAACTGCTTTATAAAAGAATCAGACCACTTGCTATATTTAACAGCATAACCAGGCAGAGTGTGGCCTGGAACAACCGCTTTACAGTTTTGTCAGAGAAGATTTTAGTCAGCTTTGCGCCTATCAGCCCGCCGAGCGACGCTGCAACTATAACATATGGAAGAATTGCAAGATCAAAATAGAGATAACCCACAGTCAGACCCAGCGTTATCAGTCGCGAGAGATGGGCGAATAGAATGATGACAATTGAATAGGCTGTGGCGTCTTTAATGCCCAAACCAAAGAAAATCATGAATATGGGGACATTTAGAGGGCCGCCACCTATACCCAAAAAAGAAGCAATGGTACCAAGTAATATGCCAAGAGTGATAATTATGACATTATTTTTTAATTCATAATGCAGGTTGTTTTTAGCAGTGAAGATCAGGGAAATAATGAGCACCATTACTGTCAGCGCTATTTGTATGAATTGTACAGCAGTTTCATTTGGGAAAAAAGCAAGAAGATGTTCCAGCAACAGGTTTCCGATCACACCACCTAAAATTGCGCCCAGGGAGATAAGTACAGCGATTCTTGGGTTGATTTTCGTGCCATCCTGGATTTTTTTTATGGTAGAGACTATGGCCATGAAAAATATGGCAGTACTTGCAAAAAAGCCTATATTCATTACATTGTGATGGCCCATTGCATCAAAGATGGGGCGAAAAAAAAGACCACCACTAAGGCCAACTATCGCGCCTAAAATACATGCGACAAGAATTACTATGGAATAGATTATACCTAAAAACAAAAACTACCCGCTTTTTTAGTTCTTTATTGTTCAAGTTATCCTATCTGATAATAATACCCATTTCAAGCAAATTAAACTTTTGAATTATTTATATTACTATGCAGAGCTTGATTTTTATGAGTAAAATTATTATCATATAAACAACTTATAAATTACTCCTGTTTAAACGGGGGTGAAAATGGTTTCGACTGGGGATCTGTCGGGGCATAGGTTGCAGGTAGAGAGCCTACCTCTTTAAATGGGCAAAAAAATAACTGCTAACAACGCAGAATACG
>Ga0123353_10011010_pt1 | contig 12696 bp, 10 predicted proteins | sample TergutLab28metaG_3_FD_92763 | JGI IMG/M metagenome (GOLD analysis project Ga0123353, IMG submission 92763) | Labiotermes labralis P3 segment gut microbial communities from Petit-Saut dam, French Guiana - Lab288 P3 | ecosystem: Host-associated > Arthropoda: Insects > Digestive system > Gut ... | reverse complement strand
CGAGGTAAGAGCTCACCCGCGTCAAGGCGACTTGAACGCGCTGTAAACCCCACCCGGTGCAAGATTTGTATAAGAGCATATGCGGACGCCCGCCGCGCTCTTGAAATCGCTAGAGCCGTCGGGTAACCGACGGCCCAGATAGATGGCCGTCTTAAATGACAGAACTCGGCTTACAGGCTGCGCTTGACACAAGTTTTATTTAACTGCTTAATAATCTATTCGCCGATAATCGATAAGAGCTGCAAGTTTTGAATATGCCATTTTCCATCCTCGCGGACGAGGTTCGCGCGGTATTTTCGGCTTTGCCATTTCGGCGGAAACTGACGGGACTGGCCATCTGCAGTTTGCCTGACCGCGGAAGCCTTTAATCTTCCATCGATCTTCGGAATCTCCTCGGAAATATCGGCGCGGGCATAGTTCTCCCATGGCCAGCACCACATCCACGACATGGATATACGATGATCAATCCCCACAATTTGATAATCCTTATAAGGTGATAATCCGTCTCGTACAGCGTTGAGCACATCATCCCGCTCTATAAAGGATGCGGAAAAGTATTTATTCAATTCCGCTGCATCGTGGTTCATCATGACAACCTGAGCCCTTTTAGCCATACCATCTTTGATGACTACTTGTAGGTTTGCCATATTCATGGCGTAATAAAAAGCAATGATTAACACCGTTAATACGATGCAAATGATAATTAAGCGTGAGGATAAATACCAAACGAACCGCCTTAAGAATTTCATTACTAAACGCCCCCATAAGTTAACGGGAGAAAATCCGCGCATTGGAATAATTACATTCTACATTTTTCCTCTGCTTTTAGCAACGAGCATGTTTACCTATCCGATATCACGCGCCGTAAATGTTTCGGATAATGATTTTTATATACCCCGTCCACACCTTTAACCCAACCCAACGCCGCGCCCATAAAACCAACCGTTAACCAACCTCTTTTTGTACCGGTTAGTGTCTCCCCCGCCAAATAACGGTAAGCTTCTGCCTTCGTTAAGGCGATATCCGGTTGAATTCCCGCTGCCAGTGCTGCCGCATGATCAGGGATACAAACATCTCCTGATAATTTGGCAAGATGAAGCCCTACTCGCAGTACGCGGATTCCCTCCAGTGGCGGAACATCCGGCACGGTGACAAGCAAATCACCCCAACGGCAGCAGGGCTGATTGGAATGGTTTATCCATGATGGTATATTCAATTTGTCAAGATCGATTACGGGCAGACGCCTCTTTACGCGTGTTACACCGATGCTTCCTTCTTGCTTTGTAAACAACGCGATAAACTGCCCTTCACCGCGGACACGATGAGGCCATAACCTTATCCTGCCGTACTGTGCAAATCCAACACCAGGTAATAGGAAAGGTAAGGCTGTTAACCGCTTGGATGTGCTTGACAGCCAATCGCAACAATCGTCGTTTTCCAATGTGTTAAAGGTGCAAGTCGAGTAGCACAATCTACCGCCGGGCTTTAGCATCTTTATGGCTTCGGTCAAGATTTGCTTTTGCCTTTTCACGCAACCCACAGGTGTTTTAACCGTCCATTCTAAACGTGACTCCGGTTGTTTTCTAAACAATCCCTCTCCGGAGCAAGGCGCATCCACTAAAACCGCGTCAAATAGCTCCGGCCAGCGAAGAGCCAGCCTTTCCGGAGAATCACTGACGACAATACTGTTGTCAACGCCCATTCTGCACAGGTTCGACGATAAGACACGCGCGCGTTCCGGAACAGGTTCATTAGCGACCAACAATCCCGTACCGTTCAGATAAGCGGCTATCTGCGTCGCCTTACTTCCGGGTGCCGCACATAAATCTAAAACCAACTCGTCCTTCTTAGGTGATAATACCGCAACAGGCGCCATCGCACTCGGTTCCTGCACATAAAAACATCCGGCTTCATGAGCAAGAACATTGTGCTTAATAAAAGCATCCTCCACATAAAAACCGGCAGGCTCCCATGGAATCTGTTTATCATTTATATCCCCGGCAAAAGAAACGCATGCCTGCTTGTTAGCGTTTAGTCGTATGCCTTTGACAGGCGGCTCTTTATAACTATTCATAAAAGAAGATATTTCATCGCCCAACAAACCGTTCAACGAAGTGAGGAACTCAAGCGACGGAGCTATATGTTCCATTCCGGCCTCATGACACACTCAAAGGTAACGCAAAGCGGTTGTAAGTTTTGCGGTATGTTTCGTATCACGTTTTCAGTTCCCGTTATCATAACAATCGGGATGCCGCACTCAGAAGATACTTCCTCTAAAATTTCCTGCCCGTGTAATAGGTCCGCGGTGTATGTTTCATCGGACAGATTCGTATTGTTTATCAGACCGGTTATCGGAATATGCGACCTGGCTGTTATAAGCGACATTAAACATAGAATATCATCCTTCTTGCGTGTGAAAGGGCGCATACAGTTAACCACGAACAGACAGTCAAGCATCTGCCGGTTCATGGTTAACCCCTCGTAAAACTGCCCCAGAACCGTAGCGCCCGGTTCGTCGCCTCCGACGTCAAAAATATTTATCCCTTCAGGTTCGTATACAACTTGGCGTATTAATGGCGATAGACCGGTCACGTCCGCGCTGACCGGTTGGTACTCCGGTGCAATAAGACGAACACCCTTTCCCGTCAGATGTTTTTTTAGAGCGGTATTTTTATAAAACGGATTGGCGACATCCAAATCAATTAATGTGACAGATCGGTTTTGTTCTTGGCGCAAACTCTGCGCCAAATGATAAGCCAACTCCGTTTTTCCACTGCCGTAATGCCCTACGAGTATAATGTTTGTCTTGTCCAGAAACCGCAACTGCTTACCTCCGACGACTGCTATGATTATAAACTGTCTTCTCGTTTTTTTGTAGGATGCTTAGGAGGATAGTATGCCTGGTACTTGTCAACATCCGGCTGATGCGGAATGTATACGCCGATATCCTCTTCCTCTTCCCCGACCAAACTCTTTTTTAAAGATTGCGCGGCTTTCGCCAGTCCCGCGGAATAATTTCGAGGCTTTCGTATGTCCGGCGGAGCGGTTAGCTTTTGATGACCTTGGTTTTTGAAAGAAAAAAAGCTTAAATCGTCATCTTCCTGTTCATAGGAATCCGTTGCGGGAACACTGTATTCTGAGTAAGAGGGGACGGTAGGTGTCATGTAAGCCGAGGCTTCCCGAGCTTGCTCAGGTGTATCTGTTTCTTTCCCGTTCTTCAAGCGATGAGCATATCTCCTGATAGTCGATCGCCAAACATAGTAGGGGCGCCATCGTATAAGCCAAACTAAGTAATCAATGATGATACCTGCCGCTGCGATGCACGCTATTAAAATCCACCAGTTTTCAGACAGCCATGTCACCCCGCTGCCCGTTTGTTCTGAGTTAATCATACTCCAAACTATGGAAGCGAGTGAACGCAACCACGAAAACAATGCGGCTAATACCCTCTGCATCAGGCTATCCAATTCTTCACCGCCATAAGCATACTTATTTTCGTGTGAGGCTAATCTCAACAACAGTAGGATTAAAGGATAAGGAATAATCCACATCCTCCAAACCCTGACAGAAGCCTTCAATAGGAACAGTATGGATACCCTCTTCAAGCCCCAACAGTGAACAGTTTAGCTTGAGGGCTGATGCCTTTAATTTTGAAATACTTAATTGAGGCCCGGTCAGTGTTACATCCGCTTTTTTTTGGGATAAGGCACATACCATGTTCGCCGGAATATCAGATGCGGTTATGGTGACGGATTCAAAGACTCTGCTAATAATTTTTGGGCCTATTTCAATGGTAACATTAACGCTTTCAGGCGTGATGTTTTTAAGCTCCGGCGGTTTTTGAACGCGGATTATCTGATGGGTCGATTCGGTTAAACCGGATAAATCGATTTGTTTTTCCAGAAATAGCATTAAAAGCGAGTCCTCATCAAGGTAGACCTGCGGCGCCGCAGCTACGATGGTATTGGGATATATATTGATACCCTTTACCTCGTATCCCTCGGCAGGCTCTCCTTTTACCAATCCGATGTCTCCTAAAGGCAAGGTCAGGGACGGATACATTTCAAACTCAAATGTCAAGCTATCCAAACGAATCGATTCACTTGTAATAATAATTAAGCTATCATCGATTTTTTCTTCTTTTTCATCCAGTAACTCGAATGGGATGGATGTTATATAATGACCTTCGGCAGCAGGAATTATTGAACAATCAAAATCGACATATGCTCTCCTGACTCTTTCTACCAGTGATCTCGGCCCGCTTACCGTAATTGAACCGGGACTGACGGTCAGTTTATCGCAATAGAAACCTTCCGGATATCTGTTGCTTAATGTATAGGCGATGGGTACGCGAAAACGCGATATATACTCTTCCACATAAATGTCTACCGAATCCGGAGTTATTTCTACAACATCACCGTAATTAGATGAAGAATTTGCGGTGATTTTTATTTGCATCTCCCCCGCTTCGCGTATTCGGCCCAATTCAATACGCGGGTTGTAGTTTGCCGCCGTCACATTATTATACTCCATCTGGGGTACATCGACTTTTAGCCGTACATTAAGCGGTTGCGTTGTTAGGTCTGTCATCACGACATAACCGTAATTTTTAATCGTTTCCATGCCGATTATGCTTACCTGGGCTTCCGGAAAGACGCGTTCACGTTTTAAGGCAGGGTCCTGCATGATAAGCCCTGCCCATAAAAGGATGGAAAGCACCAACGCTAAAAGTTTTAAGGGCCAGTTATGTTTTACGGCACGGACGACGCTTTTTAAAACGACGCGAAGCGATGATGAACTTGTTTTTACGGCATTCTCTTGACGCGACGTCTTTTTGTTCATCTTACACCTCCTTCTCCCGTTTTTTACCCAGTCCTGATAAACTCATCAGTGAATAAAAACGGTTATAGCGCGTACTTAGCAGCGTTTCTGAAAGAATGGCGGATAGAGATGCCGTGTCCAGATGGCGAGTTAGCTTTCCGCCTCTGGCCAAGGATATGATGCCTGTTTCCTCTGACACAATAATGACCGCCGCATCGGTGGTTTCACTAATACCAATCGCGGCGCGATGTCTCGTTCCTAAATCGCGGCTTATGCCCAAGCCTTCCGGTAATGGCAGGATGCAAGCGGCGGCAGCTATTTTCCCGTCTTGTATAATTACAGCGCCGTCATGCAAGGGTGTGTTAGGCTCGAATATGTTTTCCAAAAGCGACGCGTGTATATCGGCATTTAACCGTATTCCACCGTCGATGATGTCTTGTAATCCTACTTTTTGAACCAGAACGACCAAAGCGCCTACTTTACGGCGGCTAAGGTTTATAACACTTTGCAAGATTTCATCCATGGTACGGCGTTTATCAGATTCGGAATCTTTACGGATATTATTAATTTTCGCGCCGCGCCCCAATTGCTCAAGCGCTTTGCGGATTTCAGGATGAAAGATGACTAATAAAACGATGGCGCCATTGTTTAATATACTCATTAATATCCAGTTAATGGATACAAGCCCGAATAACCCGGATATCCAACTGGCTGCCAGCATAAACAAGAAGCCCTTTAGCACCGCGCTCGCGCGGGTTTGCCTTGTTAGCAATATGACATAATAAAGCAGAAAGGCGACAAACACAATGTCCAGCACATCTATGATACGCGGCCGGTTGAAGGCATTCCAAAGTATATCTTTTATATGATCCCATATCGCGGCCAATGAATAAAACACCACGCTCTACCAATACTGTCTTATCATTATACAACAACCATGTCATATAATAAATACACTTCAGCTGCTCATTGGTATATTAGCGATAAAATTTATGTCATATGCAATTTCCAATTTCATGTTTCGCCCCTATACAGATGAATCATCTGACTACATATTCTGATGACCCCGCTAATTGTTGACATATACTAAATAGCGCGTATAATGCAAGCACGGCGATGACGGAAGCAGAAGGCGCTGTCCCTGTTCAGAGAACGAGGCATTTGCTGTGAGCCTCTATTGGGAAAGTCTTCGGGACAATCCGGAGCCGCCTGTTGTAATGACGGGCGTTTCATTCGCGATATAGAATGGATGAGCGGAAGCATTTGCTTCAAACAGGGTGGCACCGCGATGATATGATTCGTCCCATGTGATTACATGGGTTTTTCTTTTATATAAATAAGGAGGGATTCAGGATGACCGCGAAAATGAAGGAATGGCAGCGAACTATGCTGTGCGGGACGATTCGTGAAGACAATGAAGGTGAAATAGTTACCTTAAACGGCTGGGTACAGCGTTCCCGTAATCTTGGCAGTATTGTATTTATATGGCTGCGAGACCGAACAGGGATTGTACAAGTTACCTTTGACCCTAACGTGTGCGATAACGCTGTATACCAACTGGCGGGTGATTTGCGCGGAGAGTATGTGCTTGCTGTGAGCGGAAAGGTGGCGCTTAGGAAAAAAGAGGATATAAATGAAGCGCTTCAAACGGGCCGCATAGAGGTTATCGCTGCCAAGGCCGCGGTGCTAAACCGCTCCGAGACACCGCCCATATACATTGAGGAAAGCGGAAACGAGGCGGAATCCTTAAGGCTTAAATACCGTTACCTTGAATTGCGGCGCCCCTCGCTGCAAAAAAGACTGATGATACGGTCAAAGGTAACCAATACCATACGGAACCAAATGGATTCCGAGGGCTTTATAGAAGTTGAAACACCCATGTTAACCAAATCCACTCCGGAAGGCGCGCGGGATTATCTGGTGCCCAGCCGCGTGCACAGCGGTACGTTTTATGCGCTGCCGCAAAGCCCGCAGATATACAAGCAATTACTCATGGTGGCCGGTATGGAGCGTTATTTTCAAATCGCGCGTTGCTTTAGGGACGAAGACGGCCGTGCCGACAGACAACCGGAGTTCACGCAGCTGGATATGGAAATGTCATATGCCTTGCCGGAAGATATTCAAGGCGTTATAGAGCGCGTCTTTAAAAAAGTATTAGAATCGCAGCTCAATGTAAAAGTTGAACTGCCGCTGCCCCGGATGACGTGGAAAGAAGCGATGGAGCAGTACGGTTCCGATAAGCCTGATACCCGTTTTAACATGAAAATTATTAACCTAAGCGCTATAGCGGAAGGCTGCGGATTCACTGTTTTTGAAAACGCGGTATCACAAGGCAGCATTGTCTGCGCCGTAAAAGCGGAAGCCGCCGCCGAAAGATTTAGCCGTAAGGATATTGACGCTTTGGGTGAGTTTGTTAAAACATACCATGCCAAAGGGCTCGCCTGGTTGATACGAGGCCATGACGGTACCATCCGTTCATCCTTCTCAAAATTCGTTAAGGATGGTTTTATGGACAAACTGATAGAAACGGCAGCCGTGCAACCCGGAGACTGTTTGTTCATGATTGCCGATAAGACGCTAACCGCATTATCCGCCATAGGGCAGCTTCGGCTTAGATTAGCGCGAATGCTGGATTTATTAGATGGTACTTTATATAACCCCCTTTGGGTTACCGAGTTTCCCCTGCTTGAATGGAATGAGGAGGATAACCGGTATTCCGCGATGCACCACCCCTTTACGAGCCCCATGGATGAGGATATAGACAAGATGGAGTCCGATCCGGGATCGGTACGTGCCAAGGCGTATGATTTGGTTATCAATGGCGTGGAAATGGGATCGGGCAGTATTCGTATCCATGACAGCCAGCTTCAAGAGCGTATTTTTACACTGCTCGGTTTCACGCATGAAGAGGCTTGGTCGCGTTTCGGTTTCTTACTGGAAGCCTTTAAGTACGGAACACCCCCGCACGGAGGGTTTGCTTTCGGCATTGACCGGTTAATGATGGTATTGACAGGAGCGGAAAGCTTACGGGAAGTCATCGCATTCCCGAAAATTCAAAACGGGACATGCTTAATGATGGACACGCCCTCACGCGTCCATCAAGAACAACTGGATCAGCTAAGAATAAAGCTGAACCCCTAAGGCACCTGCTTAACAAAAACAAAGGAGTGTACGTTTATGGATAAATATCGTGTCGGTATTGTTGGCGCCACAGGTATGGTTGGGCAACGCTTTATCATGCTGCTTCAACATCATCCGTGGTTTGATATTTGCGTCTTGGCCGCCAGTTCAAGAAGCGCGGGAAAATCGTATGAAACAGCCGTCCAAGACCGATGGGCCGCTAATGAGCCCATACCAGACCCTATCAAACATCAAATCGTTTTGGATGCCGCTAATACGGAGTCGGTCGCCGCTAAATGCGACTTTATATTCTGCGCCGTGGACATGGATAAGCAGGAAACCCGCGCAATGGAAGAGGCGTACGCCAAAACGGAAACACCTGTCGTATCCACTAACAGCGCCTGCCGCTTTTTACCCGATGTACCGATGCTTATACCCGAAATCAATCCGGACCATGCGCAGGTTATTCCAACACAAAGGAAGCGGCTTGGTACTCAACAAGGTTTTATTGTTGTCAAGCCAAACTGCTCCATTCAAAGCTTTGTGCCTGCTTTAACACCACTTCGCGGTTACGGTATTCAGAGTATATCTGTTTGTACTTATCAAGCTATTTCAGGAGCGGGAAAAACATTCGCTTCATGGCCTGAAATGGTTGATAACGTGATTCCTTATATCGCGGGTGAAGATGAAAAAAGCCAGGAAGAGCCATTGAAGATCTGGGGAACGATTGAAGGCGGTATCATTCAACACGCCTCTGAGCCGGTCATCAGTGCCCAATGCCTTCGTATCGCCGCTTCGGATGGACATATGGCTGCTGTTTCGGTAAAATTCATTCAAAAACCTGAGCACAGCGAAATCCTTCACATATGGGAATCTTATAAGCCTTTGCCGGTTGAATTGGGGCTGCCCAACGCGCCTGACCCTTTTTTACATTATTTTAGCGACCCTTCACGCCCGCAGACAAGGCTGGACCGCGGGTATAAAAACGGCTACGGCGTGACCATCGGAAGGCTTCGAGAGGATACACTATTTGATTATAGATTCATTTGCCTCAGCCATAATACGGTTCGGGGCGCCGCTGGCGGCAGCATCCTCACCGCAGAACTCTTATGCCGTCAGGAATATATTATTCGAAAGACGGATAAGTAAAAGGAAGCTTGAATCCGATGTTTAACGGCGTTGACTTTCACCAGCCACTTGCTTTTCGTGTGAGGCCTAAAAGCCTTGACTGTTTCATCGGCCAAGAGCACATAGTAGGTGAAAACACTGTTTTAAGGCGCCTTATTGAAGAAGACCATGTCACTTCCATAGTATTTTGGGGCCCGCCCGGTGTTGGAAAAACGACACTCGCGCGCATCATCGCTCACAAAACACAGGCGGCTTTTGAAGACTTTTCTGCCGTTACCAGCGGTATTAAAGAAATAAAAGAAGTCATGGCAAGGGCGGAACGAGCCCGATTGATTGCCGTTAAAACCATTCTTTTCGTTGATGAAATTCATCGCTTTAACCGGGCTCAACAGGACGCCTTTCTGCCCTATGTGGAAAAGGGAAGCATTATTCTGATAGGAGCGACGACGGAAAACCCTTCCTTTGAAATGAACGCCGCGCTTCTGTCCAGATGCAAGGTGTTCGTTTTAAATCCGCTCAACCATGACGATATTTTACGCATAATGGTAAACGCGCTTAAAGACGAGCGGAGTTTTGGCGGTCAAGACATTGTTATAGACGAAAAGAGTCTTCACCATCTAGCCGTTTTTTCAAACGGTGACGCGCGTGTGGCATTGGGCGCGTTGGAAACGGCTGTATTAAACTCGCCCTATCAAGATGGAAAAACAGTCGTGCCCGAAAATATCATCACACAGGTGACCGGCAGAAAAATACTGTTATACGATAAAACCGGCGAGGAGCATTACAACCTTATCTCCGCATTGCATAAATCCATGCGAAACAGCGATGTGCAAGCGTCTGTTTATTGGTTGGCGCGTATGCTGACCGCCGGTGAGGATCCGCTTTACATCGCCAGGCGTATCGTTCGTTTTGCCAGCGAGGATATCGGTATGGCGGACAGCCGCGCATTGGAAATAGCTGTCAGCGCCTATCAAGCCTGTCATTTTATCGGCATGCCGGAATGCTCTGTCCATCTAACGCACGCGGCAACCTATATGGCGCTTGCGCCCAAGTCCAACGCGCTTTACATCGCTTATGGCTTGGCCGCGGCAGACGCTACATCCCAAAGAGCCGAACCCGTACCTTTGGCCATTCGTAACGCGCCCACCGACTTAATGAAGCAGTTGGATTATGGCAAGGATTACCAGTACGCCCATGACACGGCAGATAAACTGACCACTTTACAGTGCTTACCGGACGCCTTACTGGACCGGAAATATTACGTGCCTACCGAACAGGGAAGTGAGGATAAGGTAAAAAGACGTATGGAGCAGATTGACGAATGGAAGGACAAGCATTCATGAAGAAAGTAAACATCCGTTTTTGGATTGAATCGGCGGCGCTGCTCGCTTTGACCTGCGTGTTCCAAAGCCTGCGTTTGATAATGGGCGCGACACCCGTATCCACCTATTTAATCGGCGTGTTGGTAAATTTGTGCATCCTTATCGCTACCTCCGCTGTCGGTGTACCTGCAGGGTTATTGCTATCCGTTACCGCGCCATGCGTCGCTTTTTTACAATCCTATATGCCGGCACCCATTTTACCCTGGACTGTGATGGGTAACTGTATGATAGCCCTGGTTTACGGACATTTCGCGTTACGCATTAACAACAAAGTCTTTTTTTATCTCATCGCCGTTTTCCCGGCGGCATTGCTAAAATACGGTATTATCACCTTAGGCTGGACAGTGACTGTCGGATATGCAGACGCGTTTATCGCTGTATATACAACGCAAATGGCTTTGATGCCGCATCACTTTATCACTACAATTATCGCTTTTATTATTGCCAAATCCTTACCGGCATCGGTAATGAATTTAAAATTCTTGCGTAAAACGTAAGCTGATGCACGCAGAGGTGATTTGGCGCCCGATATAACTAGACAAAGCTATTGTCGTTTGCTATACTAACCCGCGTTGAACCTGCCAATATAGCTCAGTTGGTAGAGCAGCGGTTTCGTAAACCGCAGGTCAAGGGTTCGAGTCCCTTTATTGGCTCCACGGCTTCGAGGTGTAGCGCAGTTTGGTAGCGCGTTTGGTTCGGGACCAAAAGGTCGCAGGTTCAAATCCTGTCACCTCGACCAGAAGAAACCCGCGAAAATACTGCAAAATCGCGGGTTTTTACTTGAAAAAACACGAAGCGCTGGCGAGAGGTACCCTACGATGAAGTTGATTTGGCGGTTGGTCCGAATGGCGCGTAAGCATTGGGGGACGCTGCTGATCGCGGCGTCCGGTTTAATAGGCGCGGCGGTCTTAAATCTGGTGACACCGGAGATTGTCAGGCGGCTCATGAGCACGATGGAAGCGGAAGGGTTAACCACTCAGTTTCTTATCGGCATGGCTGTTCTGTTGGTAGGGGCGTATGGCTTGCGTGCCGTGTGCCGCTTCATCGCGATGTCCATCAGCCATCTGGCGGCTTGGCGCTTCGTAGCCGACTTGACTTTTGATTTATATGACAGATTACAGCTATTGTCTATGCGTTACTTTCAAGACAAACAGACCGGCCAGCTGCTTAGCCGCCTCATCAACGACCCCAGGCAAATTGAAGTGCTGCTGGCGCACGCGCTTCCGGATCTGGTGTCAAGCATATTGGTAGTCATTGGGGTGGCTATCATGCTGTTCCGTATCAATGTGCCGCTGGCGGCGCTCACATTGGCGCCGGTACCGTTTATCCTATTCATCAGCACGTTTTACTCTAAAAAGGTGGCGCCGTTGTTTCGAATTAACCAAGAGGTTTTAGGCGACATCAACGGGGTATTGCAGGATAACCTGTCCGGCATCAAGGAAATCCAAGCATTCGGGCAGGAGAAAGCCGAACACAACCGCCTTAACTGGTTTCGCCGCCGGTACGCGGAGGTAAACATTCGGGCGAATTTTGCCAACAGCCTGTTTCACCCGGGGATTGAGTTTCTAACTTCGCTCGGTACGGTGGTGGTGGTGGGCATCGGCGGCTATTTTGCGATGCAAGGGCGCATGCTGGTTTCTGACGTGGTCGGCTTTCTTTTGTATCTTAGTATATTTTATCAGCCATTGACAACGCTGGCGCGTTTGGCGGAGGATGTGCAGTCGGCGTTTGCCGGCGCGGTGCGCGTGTTTGACGTGCTTGACGCGCAGTCAGAAGTAAAAGAACTAACAGACGCCTTCGCACTTGCACGGGCTGATGGGCGCATTGCGTTTGAGAATGTCAGCTTTGCCTATGAGTCGGGCGAACCGGTGCTTGAGAATATCAGTTTCACCGTAAACCCGGGTGAGATGGCAGCATTTGTCGGAGCCACCGGCGTTGGAAAGACGACGATTATATCCTTGCTTGAGCGTTTTTATGACCCTGTGGAGGGCAGCGTGCTGCTGGACGGCGCGGATATACGTCATATGACGCTTAAATCGTTACGCGATCAAATTTCTTTGGTGCTGCAAGACGTGTTTCTCTTCAATGGTACCCTCTCACAAAACATCGCGTACGGCGCGCCGGGGGCGTCTCGTGAGGCTATCGTGGCGGCGGCGCGCACGGCCTGCGCGGATGGTTTTATTTCCGCCATGCCGCACGGATATGATACCCTGGTTGGTGAACGCGGCGTGAGGCTTTCCGGCGG
>Ga0123353_10011007_pt1 | contig 12696 bp, 18 predicted proteins | sample TergutLab28metaG_3_FD_92763 | JGI IMG/M metagenome (GOLD analysis project Ga0123353, IMG submission 92763) | Labiotermes labralis P3 segment gut microbial communities from Petit-Saut dam, French Guiana - Lab288 P3 | ecosystem: Host-associated > Arthropoda: Insects > Digestive system > Gut ... | reverse complement strand
ATTACAGAAACCACATATTCCTGCCAGTTTTAATATGTATTTGGTAATCACTAAGTGTGTAACAGCTGTCAAAGTTTCAAACTTCTCTGGCCATTATCTCCGTAACCGTTCAACTTTGGATATGGGTGTTTTGGGTTATATTGGTGTACTTTAACATAAGGAACACTCCCGAAGTCTGGCACATTCCTCCTGGGACACCCTGTATGTATGTATGTGTGTATATATATATAAAATATATGTTACTGTAGAACACAACCTTTTAATAATATCAATAACTGTTACATATTTCAGTCCTCCAGGCGCCTCATCAGGCAGTAAAATACATGATTTAAAAAATAAGTAAATGTGCATGTTTTGAAATTTGTAAGCTGTCACATTTTTTACAACCTTTAACGAAGTTGTCATAGCATTGAAGTGTGTGTTTTATATGTCTCATATGTAGTTGTTGGTTACTCTATAGCTTCCCTGTTGTTCGTAAAATTATTCAAATTTTTAACATTTTTTTAACTGGTTATTATTTGCTTGAATATTTAGTTGCCTGGCATAGTTTGGGCTAGCATGAATTCTCTTGAAACTGTGGACTGCTAGTGGCCCATGGCCTGTTGCTTTTTATATCCTTTTCTTGTTTAAATATTTGTTGTTGAACATAACTGCTTTGTTTCCAGTCCCTTTTGTTGTGTTCACTGGTATGATTGATACAATGTTGCGGAGAACGTGGAGTTCAGGGTGAGTTACTGCATCTCCCAGGGATGGTAAAGAGAACCATTTTACAAATATTGTATCATTCAGATACAGATGTGTTTGGTGACCTTTTTGGTGTTGGTATACGCATGTAATGCGCAGCGTGGTGCTCAAAATGTCAAACTTCATACTAATCTATGTAATGCTATGCAGCCGTCTTGTGCATTCCCTATTTAAATTCTGGCTTTCTGCAGATCACTGCAGGCATTTACTTCCGGTGTGAAAGGGATAATTACTTTGAATGCCATTCCTCATACTTTTCAGTTTTGTATGCTTATTGTAGGAGGTCATGATGTCCATTCACTTTTAATACATAAACATGTTAAGTGTTAGGTCATACATGCACCCCTTTATTGTTGCCAGCTGTAATGAAATTCATGTACTGTACTAGTGGTGTGCAATCTGAGATGGGTAGGTTAGCAGATGCCTAAAAAACTCACTGCCATTTGACAGGTATATGAGTGAGAAAAGGTTGGTAACTATTGTTTGAAGTACCTCAAAGTAAAATTTGTTTTTAAGTAAACTTCCAGGATTACATGAAGGTTCTAATGTTTGTTCTATGTATTTCTTTTCCAGATATGAATGAACACAGTTCTCGGTCTCACAGTGTTTTTCTGATCAATGTTAAACAAGAAAATTTGGAAAATCAGAAGAAATTGTCTGGTAAACTTTATCTTGTAGACTTGGCTGGTAGTGAAAAGGTATGTTAATTGTATACTGACTTGTTTCTTAAACTATTATTTATTGAATTACATATTTTGTTATTGTTTATAACAACATATGCACGTAACAGAAATTAATAGTCACATATAAACTTGTACCCACCTGCATTTTTCAGTGATTGTAAATGACTTGTAATTTCTGTTACATGCATTTGTTGGTCTAAGTGAATCATTATAGAAGCAGTGCACAGAATGAATAATATTAAATATGTGTTTGGTTGTTGGAAAATACATAATCTTACATAAACATGTTGGCTTAAATACATCACTGCTGTTTGTCGTACAATTTGTTCGATGTTATCGTCTTCATTTATTAGAGTGTCACTGGCTGGAAGTTCACATCCAAACATGTAGAATAGCTTTTCAAAAACAGGCATTAAGCTTTCAGACATTATTTTGTAATCCTTAATTTTATGTAGCTACTTTGAATAGATGAAATCAAATTATATGCCAGTTGGATCACTTGGCTAATAAATAACATTGCTTCAGTTAGTTGTCATTTGCTACTAAGTGCTCGTACATACGAAGAATTTGCGGATTAGAGCATGACATGTATTTACAATGATTATACATGTGGTGTTGCATTAAGTGGTACTTGAGCTTAATATAAGAAACATGTATGTGTTGTTGCAGGTTAGTAAGACTGGAGCAGAAGGAACAGTATTGGATGAAGCAAAGAACATCAACAAGTCACTCTCAGCACTTGGGAATGTCATTTCAGCTCTTGCTGATGGAAACAAGACACACATTCCATACAGAGATTCAAAACTCACCCGAATTCTGCAAGAGTCTCTTGGTGGGAATGCTCGCACTACTATCATAATATGCTGCTCTCCTGCGAGCTTCAATGAGGCCGAGACTAAGTCAACCCTTGAATTTGGCAAACGGTAATAACAAAGTTTTAATAATAATTGTGATTTATTACATACATTGTGCATACAAGGTTCCCAGTTGCAGGAATATCAGATAGTAGCATTTTTTACTTAGTTATTTCACCAGTTATAGATCCAGAAATACACTTGTCCTTTGCTACAGTTAGTTACCAAAAACTGGTATGAAATTATCAGTGTGAAGTATATGGTGAAAGTGGGTTGAAGTGTTAAAGTTATGGTGCGTAGTAGAATGAAGTTGTGTTGCTGGAACGTTTGTTAGGACTTTTTTTAAGCACTCATATTTTAGTTCTGTTTGTGTCTGTTTTGTCTAGTGCAAAAACTATCAAGAATGTTGTGTGTGTGAATGAAGAGTTGACAGCAGAAGAATGGAAGTGTCGCTATGAAAAGGAGAAAGAGAAAGTGGCTCGAATGAAGGGAAAGCTGGAAAAGTTGGAATTGGAACTGAGCAGGTGGAGGTCTGGAGAAACGGTGAATGTCGAAGAACAGGTTAATTTGCAGGTGAGGAAGAATGTTTAGGTTCCGATATCATACTGCAGCAGGTGTGTAAAATCTCTGGTCTGAAACCTTATTACTCAAAGTATATTACCTAATGGTGCTGGCTAAAACACTATGGCTTCACTCAGCCATAGTAAAAAAACATCTTTTCCTGCTGGGAACGGCCTTGAAACTGAATCAAAAGTGAGAAAACAACAGACAAAATTGTCTAAATCACCACCATTGACACTGTTTTAAAAAACCATTTAACGGTTGATTTTAACTATGATTGTAACTGACACTTGCAATGCAATATGGAAAACAGAATTTTGTAAAAACTATCATCTCACTTCTAAAAAGCAGGTCATGTTATCCCTTTTAATGTCTTATACACACACATATTTTAGCCTCATTAAGATAAGATTTCATTGATAATGACCTGCTAAAAGGCAGAAAAATATTGCACCAATAAAATACATGTACACTTAATTGTGTTGACTGTTATTCAGGTAATTATAATAATTAGGACCTCCTCCATCTAATATGTATTTGATTTGTTGTTGTTGTTGTTGTTATCTAATGGCAGATCTTGTTTTTATTCCATTAATCTTCTGGCATCGCAATACAGCTTTGGTAATTCTTTAGAAGTATGGTCCAGTTATGGGCACACAAGGAGGTGATCTTTGTCCATTATTGTGTTCTTCAGTTTGCATATTGTGCAGTAGTTATAGCTGAAGATTTTGATGCGGTGGAGGTGTGCTGCGAGACAGTCGTGACCTGTGTTGAGCCGGAAATTTGCGACTGCTTGATTTCTGGGTTTGTCTTGATTTCTGGGTTTGTTTTTGTTGTTTTCCCATGTAGTTTTAATGTTTTACCAATGTGTCTTGTTGGATGAAGCAGTGGCTTCCTGGGAGAATTTTTCGTGTGTTTCTTGTTTTATGAGTCTCTTAATTGTTTCAAAGTTAAGTGGTGTTTGTTTGTTTTGAAGTGTGGTTCCTTTTTTTTGCCAGTAGATCGGCTGTTTCATTGCCATGTATTCCTACGTGTAAGGGGACCCACTGAAAGGCAACTGTCTTGCACTGTCTGTTGAGTTTTATTGTTCTTCTTGCTTCTTTTACTGTTTGGGTTGTGACCTGTTTGTTTGAAGCTACAGTTTGGATGGCAGATTTATAGTCCACAAGGAGGACAGCCTTTTTGAAAGTCATTGGTCTGAGTAGTAGTTGTTGCAGTGCCATGGCTATTGCTGTTATTTCTCCATCAAAACTAGTTCTGTTGCTTCCTACTGAAATATAGTGGGAGAATAGTTCTAAGTGGATTCCTGCTCCTGCTTTTCCATCTATTTTCGGTAACGATCTATCATTGTAAATCCTCAGATATTCTTCTGGAGGGTATCTTTCATTAATGACCGCTAATGCCAACTGTTGTAGAGCTGTAGAGGGAGTATCGTGTATTTGATTTGATTTGCCAAGAATTGTTTCCTCAATAATACCTATGCTCATCCAAGTGATTTCCTGGATGGTGTGTTAAAAATCTTTTCCTTCCTCAGAGGAACGAAAGTTACTGTAACCGTGCATCTCAGTTACACAGTAAGAACAGATGTCAGAATGTTATTGCTTTTGTCAAAAACAAACAGGATGGTAACCACAGTCATGTCATTGGTGTGTGTATTTGTTGTAAAACATTATTAACTGACAAAATCTTCGGCTACATATTTTTGACATGCTGTGGGATGTTTCTGTACCACATTGTAGTAACTGCTAGTGTACATGTGTGTCTTCATGCAATGTATGTTGTAAGTAAATGCCTGCAAGCAGAAAATGTCTCTTTGATGGTGGCTGGCAATCATATTTTAACTTTGGTAATGATGTTAGTTTTGTTGAAATACGACACTCGACCAGCTAGACCACAGACAAGCACCCTGGCATTTATACACATGTGGCTGGTAAAGAAAGGTTAGAGGTAAGATATCCTGGTTAATGTATCTGGTCAGAGTATATGCTAGTCCATTTATTTTGTCATCACAGCTGTAACATATCCCTTCAGTAATGCATACATACACTACTGAAGGGATTTGTTACATCACTAATGCAGGTACAAATGGCAGGCTCAGGTCTCTAACTGATCATCATTTATTGAAATAAAAATTTTTTTTTTGCTGAATTTGTTGTTTGTCTTTTTGTGTTATTAGAATCTTAATATTTAAGCTGAATTTTTGGAAGGGTAACTTTCTATCCTTGTCACGAATTTTGCAACTCACATAATGGCAAAAGTCTGTGACTAATGTCCGTAACGTAGTTGTGCACACTACATTTATTTAGAGTGAGACTGTTTCTGTCAGGAACCTGTGGAAGCTGTCACACCTGTTACCCAACCTCCTGAAATTAAGAAGGATGTGGTGCTTGGGCCAATGCCTGCTACTCCTGGTGGTGGCATCATGATGGGCTCCCTGTCCAACGAGGAGCGGCAGAAACTAGAAGAGGAGCGGGAAAGATTATATCAGCAGCTGGATGAGAAAGACGAGGAAATCAACCAGCAGAGCCAGTATGTGGAGAAACTCAAGGACCAAGTGCTGGAACAAGAAGAGGTATTTATTGTATCTATGACTGCTATCTTCAGGTTGTCAAGTTTTTGTAGATGAAGTTGAATAATGTAAATATACTCGGGTTAAAAATACATGTACATCGAGACTGTTTTGAAATGCTTGTGTAGTAGTATCATCAGGATATACCAAATGATTACAGTTGAGGAATGCTAGATGTGAACAATAAATAGCAAAGTTTTTCTGGCTGTTTCACATGTAAATAAATTGTGTTATGGAACTGACTTTGTAAATGTATTAACCTTTTGACGCCTAATGTAAACTATAGTGGTCGTACCACACCGCTAACCTCCAAAGTTGCATTTTATATATTTATTCAACAAATATATGTACAGAATATTTTAAACATGGTGTATACTCTCCGTTTTTTTCCCCTTCAAAATGCAGTTTGTTTCAAAATTCTAACTTATTTGGTTCCTGTATTATTCACGTTTTATATACAGTGTGCGCTAAAATTAGAAAAATAATTCCGGCGCCAAAAGGTTAATGTGTTTTGAATTAAGTGAGTGACAGAAAGAACTGCATAGTGCATGCTGCAACACCACTGATGTTGCTGAGCATTAAATTGGCTAGACATGTAATACGCGTAATAAAAACAAGAAATGATTAAACGTTTGTTAAGAAAGCAGTACGACAGTGATAACGAGACTGTAATTAAAATTAAGTACTGAACGGAGAACAAGTTGTGGCCCTTGGTTATAATATGGTTCCATCACATTCCAGTTAATTGCGTCAACAAGGCGTGACTATGAAATGCTGCAGCAGGAGATGAACAGGATCCAGCAGGAGAATGAAAGTGCCAAGGAGGAAGTGAAGGAGGTGCTACAAGCTCTGGAGGAATTGGCTGTTAATTATGATCAGAAATCTCAAGAAGTAGAGACAAAGAACAAAGAATATGAGACCCTTACTGAAGAACTTACACAGAAACAGGTGTGAAATACTCATTACATTTTCTGTAGATTAGAGAAATTCCAATCCCTAAGTATATCAGTGAGGCCTCTCTGTGTTCCCAGTTTTGTACCTATGTCAGGTGAGTTGCCAGACATTTATGCAGATTAAGAAATGGGAGAAAATTAGTTGTTTTAAGAGAAACTTTGAAAAAATACTCTCATTACAACTGATTAATATTACTGGATATTATGTAGTTAAATTGGGGGTGGATATGAATATGCTTGCTACAACAAAGTGTCTACTGTAAGCTGTACTTTTTACATCCTACTTCCTTTGTCGTTGAACTGGTGTAGTTTATTGCATTTGGTGATATGTACAGAACTTGCAACAGAAATACATGGTTCAAATTGTGGTTAGGATACAGTAACATTTTTTTGTGATTTTCCTGGGTCTCTGCATACTTTATTAGGATAATCCTTTATCTGCCTTAGAATTCATCAGGCACAGCTTCCCTCACCTATTAGTTGGTATGAAATTATTGCTGCAGTTCATGTGTCTTTAAATAATCTGTGCTGTATCCATACAGTCACCAAAACCAAAGTTGTAGTTAAAAAATGTTGAATTTTACAAATTTGGCAGTTTCTTTAATATTGATATGCCTTGTAAAATAATTGAAATGTGTGTTCTCAGTCATTGTCTGATTCTTTTGCATTAGTACTCTAATTCTTATTCTTTTTCAGACTGACCTGAATTCTACCTCATCTGAACTGCAGCAGTTGAAGGACATGTCATCACACCAACGAAAACGAATAAATGAAATGCTAACTAATCTCTTGAAAGACCTGGGTGAAATTGGTGTAGCCATTGGTGGAGATGGGGACATGAAGGTATATTTCTTTCTTGATATGTCTTGCTCGTTATGTTCAGCCGAGTATCATGAAAAAAATATCTCCATTAAGAACTCCTGTCTTGTAACTTGAGGAGTTAAAAAAGGTAAAGTGATCCCATTACAGGCCCGGTGTGGCCCAGAGGGTAGGTAGAGGTATAGCTCTACGCTTCCATGACAGCAGCACTAGAAGGGGGTGAGTGGTCAGCAGCACACCCCAGCTGCATTTTACCCCCTGGGAAGACCCAGTACCCATTTTACAGGAGGCTGGGTGGACCCCAGGGCCAGTCTGGGTGGGTGGAAAATCTCGTCCCCACTGGGACTCGTCCAGGACCTTCCGTCCCGTAGTCAGTCACTATACCGACTGAGCTACCCAGCCCACAACTTGATGAGTAGAGGTCTGCAAATTGTGGAAATAATAAACTAACAGTTTATCTTAAGAAGCTGGGATGGTTTAATCACAATAGTGACTATGCTATCTATGGGCCCTATGATCCTGGTGTTCAAATCCACACAGGTGCAAGAGATTTATCTGTTCTCCAAAATGTCCATTGCTGCTCTGGGGCCCACTGAACATCATGTTCAAACAGGTAAATGTACATCTGAATGAATAGTGGGACAATTTGCATTAACATAGTTTTACTGTAGGTGTCAGAATTGTTAATGAATTATGAAAAGTATGCGTGTGTGAAATTCTGAGTAAATCAGATGGGTAAATTGGAATTCCCCATCCCTCCTACCCTCCATGCCCTCCCCCCCCCCAATTTTGTACTTCAGAAATAGTGGTCCTTAGCATGGCTGAGGCATAATATTAACCTGACAGTATTTAGTATTGTAGGAGCCATTATACTATAGCTCCTTTAAGTGTGTGTGTCCCCTTTCGTTCTTTTTTTGTGTGTGAACAGAGTTAACATAACAGCATTCAGGCCCTGGTAGGGATTTTGGAATTTCCTTTGATGGCACATTTAGAACTGCACTGTTAGTCCGTATTTCTTTCAGGCGGTGTTTGAAATTGTTTTTTAGAATTGGTCGCATTAGCTTTCTCTACATCTGTACCATGAATAGTTATAATCTTAGTGCTCCAAATGTATGTGGTTGGCACAGCATCTCAAAAGAAGAAGAGAGAAATGTATATCAGTTATCCTTGCTGTAATGAGAATTTATAAAACCTGTAACAGTGTCGTAATGAGTACTTTTAGTAGCCATAATTTGTTGAAATATAATATAATCGTGCTGTGTGTGTGTGTGTGTGTGTGTGTGTACTTATGTAGGTTAACAAATATTTGTATGTATAATAAGTCTTATTTTAGAGCCTCAAATTTAATTACTCTGGTGGAGGAATTGGACACTGCTCCTATCAACTTGGGCAAGGCGATTTGGAATGCTATTGGAACTGAGAAACCAGACACATTAGTGATCAGGTTACAGCAGATGATACAGCTGCTCCCTCTTACAATAAGAGACTGTTCAAGCCTAGCACTCCTTGCACTCAGTTTCAGCCCAGCATCTCCCTGAACAGCTGCCACACAGCAGTCCTATGCATTATATTCTCTTTTACCCTCATCCCATGCCTAGCACTCCTTTCACTCAGTTGTTGTTTCATTTTCAGCCTAACAACTCCCTGAACAACTGCCACACAGCACTCCAATGCATTATATGCTGTGTGACCCTCATCCCAAACCTAACACACCATTCACTCAGTTATTATTGCAGTTTCAGCCCAGCAACTCTTTGAACAGCTGCCACACAGGAGAAGCTGGTATTGTGCTAGAAACATTATTGTCATACATCTAGCATACATCTTTCATGGGAGACTGTCATTTCAGGTTTACTGTATAGCATCCAATAACTTATTTTTATTTGTAATTTGTTCTGGCTTATCAGCTGTTTGAATCTTTGCAGACCAGTTTGATAGGAGGAGCCTCTATGTACTCTTGTGAGTGGGTGTGGGTGTATTTAAAGAATGTAATATATGGTGTTAGTTTCAGGTTTCTACTGACAGTGGTGGTGGTAAACTTGAGGAAGAGTTTACAGTCGCAAGGCTCTACATTTCAAAGATGAAATCTGAAGTGAAGAACTTGGTGCAGAGGTGTCAGGGTCTTGAATCTTTCCAGATGGATTGCAACAAGAAAGTATGTGAGGCTAGATATGAAATTATTGTATAGTAAGAATCACTACAATTAAATGCAGGTATCATAAGTGTCTAGCATTGACTTCATGGTATAAGGTTTTTAGAACTTGATGGTGTATGTCAAGTGTAGTGAAATATCTCGTGGGAAATGAAAGAACCTGTATTTGAACCTAGAAGTTCAGTGTCACATTCAAACAGCTCTTGATTTGGATTGTGGTGTGAGCCAGTTTAGTATTTTACAACTTACTTCCTTAATCGGGCTTGGGATAATGTGAGGGTGGAGGAGATTTAACTTCAGATTAATAAAAAAAATTTACATAGACTGATGATATGAACCTGTAATCTAATTAGTTTTGTAAGTGGATACCAGCATTGAAGAGAAATATGCTGTCCGCTATCTACAACTTTTCTTGACCCTTAAAAGGGTCTTTCTTTCTCTTTGTTTTCATGTGTCCTGTTGACCGTTCCTATTGGCTTGAACTGCGTTTGGTTTCTCCATTGTAAGGAAAACTGTGTGTTTTTTCAGATCACAGAATACGAAAAGGATTTGGCCGATTGTCGGTTGTTGATCTCGCAACATGAGGCCCGTATGAAGACACTTCAAGAGTCCATGCGTGAGGCTGAAAACAAGAAGCGCACCCTGGAAGAAGATGTTGATTCTCTGAGAGAGGAGTGTGCCAAAATGAAGGCTGCTGGTAAGTTACATGAAGTATCTTAATATCATTCTTCAGAGGACATCAAACCATGTTTAATGTGAAGTCATCAAGCAGTATTTATTGGCTGGAAGGTAGAACATCGTCCAGTCAAGAGTTGATAATTTGATACTGTTTGTGTACACATAACTTTAATAGCCTGCTTTGTTCAGAGTGCTTCCAAGAACTACGATTATCAAATTCAGGAGAGTGCTTTATTGTGGAATGTGATGTTGTGTTGCTCAGGAGATAGGTACCATCATTTTGGAGGAATATGCCGTGTCCATTTTTTAGGTCATATCCCAGAAGAAGGTAACTTCAGATGTCACATAGTACATTCCAATTGTTAAACAGTTCATGTTTATGTGATGGTTGTGGTTGTACATTCGCAGCATTGGTTCGTGTGATGAAATTTGACAGTTTGTTCCCATGCTGTTTGTCCTCCATTTTGGTATTCTTTCTTACTGTTTTTATTTTTTTTTGGGGGGGGGGGAAGAGGATGACTAGGTATTTCACGGTGTGTGAAAATTATCATGGAAATACAAAGAGAAGGATACATTTTTTAAGATGTATAGTGCAATCTCTGTGGCTTACAAACAGAGCAATCCATTTGTTCATTAGGCTGTCTGAGGACCATCTAAAGTTAGATATTGTTGTGTCACAAGGGTCCACACCTTCAGTACTGTGGGCTAGTCCTGGAACATTAGACCCTGCGATGCTATGGAGGGGAATTAGGTACTCAAACTCGGAGTCCAGGGGCCTAACCCACTAGCATGCCACCATCTCTCGTGTGGGTAATAACGAATATTTTAGGTACTGTGAGAGATCAGTCCCTAAAATTACTTATCTTACTAGGCACAGGGCTTGGGGTTCAGTGAGAGAAAGGGAGCAACCTGGTGTAAGTTAATTCCAAAAATGAAACAGAAAATATATTACAAATAATTGGAAGGGGCAGTGTTGCCTACATCCATAGTTTGACAATTCCCGAAGTCTCAGACTTCATCACTGACCGGAACTACCATACCCTTGATCATCTAAAAAATAATCATCCCACCTTGCAGGTGCAAAATGAAGGTGCATAATATCAGCACAGCTATGGGCCTCATATCTATGAGGTTCCTTCTGAAGATAGTAACGCACTCGGCAGTCCACTTCCATTACCTCTGCAAGTGATTCCTCCCGTGATGCTTTGCACCCTAACTTTTTACGCCTGAATTGTTATGTTTTTCTGCCATACTTTGTTAAATTATTTTGTTGTTTCTCTTTGGAACAATAACTGTCCAAATTGTTGGTATGTCGTACTGTTTGTTTGGCCTCAGTCTAGCCGTGCGATCTTCTTGGTATCTGGACATCAGCAAACACCTTGCATTTCGGTTATGTCACAACAATTACATTTCAACAAACAGTGTTACTTTACCACAAAAGTGTGAAATTCCATTATATATGAAGTTTATCCAATGTTAAAACTTAATTTTCGAGAAGTATCATCTCAGTCTTATACCCAAAGATTATCTCAGAATTTCACTACATTGCAGATATCAATGTAAACTCATTGTTTTCAAAGAAAGATTAATACATTTCGTTACTGTAGACCTTTTTATATTTTTATGATTATGCATTCCAGCAGGGAAAATCATCTGCTGTACCTTTTAAACTGATTGTGTTAATAGTGTTAACTGCTGTTTTGTTGTAAAAGTGAGGGAGCTAAAACCATGTACCGGTGGTCTGTTGTGTATATCTTTTCTGATGAAAGGAATTTTGCTGGGTAAGTAATAATAAGCACATTTGACACCAATGAACTGATTCGCTGTATGTTTGTTCAGAACAAGTTCATGCTGTATCCAGTAAGGAAAAGGCAGAAGAAAAAGAGCAAGCAAATAAGATGCGAGTAGCCCTGGAAGTTCAAATGGATCAACTTCGTGATGCCCACCAGAAGCAGGTGGCGGCTCTTCGAGATGAAATAATGGAGAAGCAGGCATCCATCAGTGAGCTGAAAGAGTAAGTCACCAAAATTGATGTGTGTGTTTTGTGCATGCACGTGTGTCATATGAGCCATATGCAGTTCATCGAGTTCAAGTTCTGTTAAATTGGACAGTGACTTTTGACTGCACATGCTTTTGAGAAATTTTCTGTTCGAGATTTCTTTTGAGACGTGGTAAGTTTTTGTTTTTATCCACATCAGTCTAAAATAGTGACTTTGTTACATGCACCTGTGAATAAACTTCATCATGTTCTCATATATACTGCAGTATGGGTGTTATTCTGGGTCATAGGGTTAGGTGTGCTACACCGTCTGTGTGTCACTGCAGTGCAGAATCAGTACTTGTTATTAGTCTAGTCACTACTAAGCGATAAATAAATTATACAAAAAAAAGATGTACGAGGGTCATACCGAAAGACATGAGTAACGATTTTTTGTAAAGTAACGTGCTTTATTATTGACAAACCAAATACACCACCTTAATCTACAGACCTTTCTTTATTTTTCCACATAATTGCCACTTCTTTGTACACATTTTTCCCAGCGTTCTGGTAGTTTGAAAATTCCCCTTCTGTAAAATTCTGTTCCAGCCATCCGAAGACACTGACGCACTGCTTTCTGAATTGCCTCTGTTGTCTCATAACGTTGTCCGCGCAGCTGATCCTTCACAAATCCGAAAAGATGGT
>Ga0123353_10011006_pt1 | contig 12696 bp, 8 predicted proteins | sample TergutLab28metaG_3_FD_92763 | JGI IMG/M metagenome (GOLD analysis project Ga0123353, IMG submission 92763) | Labiotermes labralis P3 segment gut microbial communities from Petit-Saut dam, French Guiana - Lab288 P3 | ecosystem: Host-associated > Arthropoda: Insects > Digestive system > Gut ... | reverse complement strand
GGTCATAACTTTGTAACCGTCCAAAATCGGACACATGTTTATATGAACTTTTTTGATCACAAAGGCCTAGGAAATCACCTCCTGCAGTTATGCCCTAAAGTCGTGAAACACCCTGTATATATTAGTAATCATTCTTGCTTGACATAATTTTGTGTCAAAGTATATTTCAAGTATGCAACATTTATTATATACTATAGAATTTAAAATTATTAGAGATGAGTTAAATACAATTTCATTCATCCGTATCCATAAACCATGATTCTTAATTATAACTGTATTAAAAGTACTCCTCTGCTGTATAAAATGAATGTTAAGTTAAGAAACCTTTTTAAAGCTGGTTTAAATAATAAATAACTTTATACTAGAGTAGTAAGCTCCCTTTTGGAATGTATTCAAGTTACACATTGGAGGATGTAAATTTATATTCAATCTTGTGGTAATGTTATGAATTTCTTGGTTGGTTGTATATAAATCTTTATTCTTTACCACAAATAATAATACAGAAAATATATATATTGGGATTGTAAAGGCAAAATTTCTAGTCTTCTAAACAACTGTCTGCAAGAATCCTTACTTCTTGATTTTGTCATGATCTGAATTATCTGTTTTTGAATCTTAAAAATACCAATACTATGCAGTGAGTTTCCCCAGAAAATTATACTGTACGTTATTATCGAATGTACATATAAATAATAAATCATTTTTAAAGTATCCTCTGACATGGGAGGTGTAATAACCTTGATTGCATAGCATGACGAACTCAGCCTTGATAATATGTGATTGATGTGACATTTGCATGATAACCTCTCTGAAGTAGTTAGGCCAAGAAATTTTGTGTTTGTGCTGTCAGTAATTTGGTTATTCTGCAATGTAATGTCTAAATCAAGTTTTTGACTGTTCTTTGTTTGAAACTGCAAGGTTGTAGTTTTGTTAAAATTTAGAAATAGCAAATTTTTCCTAAACCATTCTTTAACATTAGCAAAAACTATATTTAATTTATTAGCAAAATTCTATAGGACTAGGATGGGTAATTATGAGACTAGTATCATCAGCACGTAACACTAATTTAGCATCTTTAGCTGTTACTGTAGGCAAATCATTTATATATAATAAAAAAAATAAAAGGCCAAGAATTGAACCTTGTGGTACTCCATGCTTTAACAAGTTCCCAGTTTGAGTAGTTAACAGCATTAGTTTTATCCTTTAATGCAACTCTTTGATATCTCTCCATGAGGTAAGATCTAATTAAGGCTCCAAATGTTCCTCTTATTCCATAGTGCTCTAATTCTGCCAATAGGATTCTGTGATTAACACAGTCAAAGGCCTTACTTAAGTCACAAAAAATTCCTCCAACAGTAAGCTTATTGTTCATTGCAGACTTAAAAAACAGTACAAGAACTTCCTGCTTGAGGTGGCAAGGTCCTAGATGTCAGAAGTCCAAAATTCAAATGAGTCCAGTTCTGATCAATTTCAATGGCCAGAGAAGCAATCAACACCAAAGAAGCCTGAACAGGAACCTCCAGGCAGAGTTTCAGGGGATTTCAGCAAACAGAAATAGGACAGAATTTCTATTGGTGGGAAGGGCAAGAGGTATCCTGCAAGACAGTGTGAAGTGTGTGTTGCATGTAAGAAGTGTGGTGAAACTAGATATGTTTGTAAATTGCGCATTGTTCCGCTTCAACAACGGTCTTGTTTTGAAGAATACCACTTAATTAGGAACTGCCCGACTCTGTATACACATTTTCTTCGGTACTGGGTTCAGGAGTTTCATCTATACTTTCAAACTGTAACTAAGAATTTAATGATGGGTTGAACATTTGAAGCATGTAACATGCCAGGGAACTGGTGGGTATTTAATTCAAGGGCCATCCAGTCAGTAATGTGTTAAATCTACAACAGTACATACTGTACCTTATATTGCTGAATTTCCTTCTCTACAGCCACAGCCTTGAGAGGATGGTATCCACCAAACTTCTTAGCCTCACTGTTCTTAGCCTTCAGCCATGCACGCACAGCCTCCAAATCATCCTCCAGCTTCTTCCTGACTTCAGCTCCAGCTGCTACAGTGTCAATTTCACTCCTTAATTTGGAACAAAGTTCACTCTGTTCTGAAGCCAGAGTCTTCAGTCCACTTTCCAATACTTGCTGCTCACCAGGTTCAAGTTCTGCCTGCATGCTGCTTACACACTTCTCCAGGGTCTCCAGCAGCACCTGTTTGCCCTCAGCTTCCTTCAGTACAGCCTGCAGTTCACAGTGTGTACATTAATGTTTGTAGTGCATGGTAAAATAACATAAGAAAATAGTAGTGTGAAGTACAAGAGGAGCATGTGAAGGCACTTGCAAGTACTGAGTCCTTTTCAGTTTTTTTTTTGTCTTCATAAATAAATCATTTTACAAGTTTTACTGGAGAAGAAACTCATAATGCAAACATCAGTAACTATACTCTGCAATAACACCAGCCCACATGAAAATACATATGTATGCGAGACAACTATAGCAATTTTGTGCACCATGTTCCTTCACCTTCATTATATCCTACATTACACCAGAACACTTATTATGGCAAAAGACAATGTTTTCAACAAACAGATGATGGCATACATACAAATATCTGGAATAAACAGAGGAAAGTGTGTTCAGAAATGGCATGACATCTACTAATGTATATCAGATGTCCATAAATTCCAAAGACATAAAAACTTGAAAACTTTACTTTCTGTCTGCTACAAGTACGATTCCAGAGTGAAGCCTGCAGATGACACAAAATTTTCTTTGCCATTCAGGAAAGAAAGCTAAACTTGTACACATAATTGTAGCATCAGAATTTGGAAATTTTAAATTATTATGTAATTTACTACAATGACAAATTTTATTTACACCACTTTGAAACAAACATTATTCCATAAATTACTCATTTATATAAAATAATAGAACCTGCTTAGAAAATGGACCTGGTCTGAAAATGTTAACAATTTTGGAGAATATTATTGCATACAGCAATGTAAATTCACTTGGAACCATCTAAAGGGAAATACCAGTTCTCTTCAAAGGTAATATAGAAGTGCAAAATAATGGGAACACTTGAGAAAAGATAAACTAAGGTTCTTCTTCATGACAGAAATTACAAACATGAATGAAAACTGACAAAGAGGACTGGCCCTGATGGAATTCTTAACCAAATCATTACAAAACAATAGTAGTTTCAAATGGAAACCAAGTGGAAATGCGAGTAGATCAGCAAAAACATATCATTCAAAAGACCAAATATGAATTCATGTCAAAATCATGTTACAATTCTTTTCAAAACAAATAATGGAAAAGACTTTTCTGGCCTATTTTTATACTAGAATTAATGCAATCAACAACACACTGATCTGCTCAATAAAAGCACTTTGTTTGATACTGATCTTTCAATACAATCATACAGATGGGGAAGATTAGGTTAAATGTATACAGCAGATCCTATCCCTTTTCCTAGCAAATCATGCACTACACATTTAGACACGTGTTGGAATTTAATTATTAAAAACTTACTCGCAGACATTGGAGTCTTTCATCTGCAACTTTGCTTTCGAACCCGAGTGCTGGGCACGTCTCCAATTGCTTCAGTTTCTCTCGAATCCATTCTCTAGCTTGTTCAATTTCTTGATGAGCATTTTCTAGTCCTTTACGTGTCATTTCCAGCACTTGTAATTTACGCTGAACTCTTTTTGCAATGTCATTGTATCTTCTCTCCACAGACTTCAACTGTAAATAGATGTGGTTATTTACAGCAACTGTCACACTTTGAACTAATAAAGAAAGTCTCAAAATAATAGCTCTGATAGGGTGCAGCAGCTCCTTATCACATCCTCAGAAATTCATAGTTCTGTTACCTGCGGTGGTCCACGTTAAATTTTATCTCCACTAAAATCTTCTAAGGTAGTGTTTCCCAAATGTTTTTGCTCGTGGATCCCTTTTGGTTTTGAAAAATAACCATGGATCCTCACATCCTTGCTCGAATAAATATAGAGTGTTCAGATGATAGGCATCCAAAATTAAAAATTTTCATCTCAGAACTGATTCCAGATAGCTATTAATACATGCAAGTATCACACTTAAAAACAGATTTCATGATTTGACCTTAATTAAAATGATTGTTGCTTGCTTCATGGGTACAGGAAGATTCGAAATCAGATATTCTAACAGTCATACAAAATAAACATACCGCCAAATGAAGAAGTTTCTCGATTATTTTTCACAAAACATTATTCCTCTAATTAAAAACTGAGTTAACTTCAAAGTGGCCACATTCTGGGAACCTCTGCTCTGAGGAAATCAACCATGGGTTAAAAACCGAGGTTTGATGTCTTGCCAGTATCCAATACATTGGCTTTTAACTAACCTTTGATGCAGCTGATCATATGAGAACATTTTTGCATATTTATTGGCACTGAAAGCTTCAATCTTACAGTTCCTACATCAAGTTTCAAACAGGCCCTTAACTTAGTGTAAACATACCTGTTCTTCAACTTGCTGAGATTCCAAATTACTAACAACATCCACTACTGCACCAGCCAAACGTTTTATTTCTCCCACTCTATTTCCTCCTTGACTCTCAAACTCAGATCCAATTTCAGAGATGACAGCCAGTTTCTGGTTGCAGTCCAAACCACTTCCTTTGTCCAGAACTTCCATCCGTTTTACTAGTGAATCAAACCAGCCATGAATATCTTGGAGATGAGTTCTGTAGTCTTCAATTATATCTTGTGCTGCTTGTTTCTTCCCCATTACTTGTGTCAACTGTAAGAAAGACAAACACTCTTAGAGCACAGTCCCAATTAGCTGACCTAAAGTGGACAAAAACACCACAGGAGTAACTGAAAATGTTGAATAATAAAAAAACATAATGCAAAAGACAAGGTTATATATTGGCTCAATACATATTCAATTAATTTTAAGTTACAGACACAATACAATGAGGCATCCAGGCATCAAATACAAATACCTCACACATAAACACCATATTCAACATAATATAAATCTGTAAATGACCATTCATTTATTTTAAGATATGAGTAGTGGGTACTTGTTTTAAACCTCCTTCCTTTTTTTATCACAAGGTAACATCCACGCCAGAAGAGCGGTACTTCCATAGCTGGTGTTTCCACTTCAGTATATGCAAATGCAGACTCAAAAGCCTTCAGACCCCAATCCAAGTCATTCCATGACCATTTTCTCTTTTGGCTAACAAAAACAAAATTGACAGTGCAGTTAAAGCTGTAATATAATAGCACGGGGTTTTTGGATGTTCTAGTGTAAGAAAATTTTAGTTTATGGTTTCTCAAAGTGTTACAGCTGGCAACAATCATCAATCATTCTTTGCTTCTTTTATAACCTGGAGATGCTGCAGGAAGCCAGAGTTTCTGGTAAAAGCATCTTAAAATTTCAGCCAGTTTCATCCCAATTACAGAGCTTTTCATATGATAAAACCTTCACTCTTTATAGGGGACATTAGCTCTTAATTTAGTAATTTATAATAATTCACCACTATTATTACACATCAGTCATTATCACTGTGGAATGAATAACATAAAATACAATTTGTTCACTGAACCTCAAATATGGTTCCAAATTTGTCAATAATACTTCTACAGATGTTGAGCTGCATCACTCCATACCATTCTCTAGCCAGTGACCTATCCAGCCTATACTAACTGTGAAGTCAGATTCTCCTCCACCAAAAACCTCGTGAGAAATAACCATATTTTCTTGTATAAGAGGTCCAGATACTAGTGTACCTTTCTCTCTTCATAGTGAAAACCACAAATAAAAACCTTCACTCACATTTTCACATTCACAGTTTCTACTGTCTTTAGCTTTCATTCTTTCTTGCTTCTTACTATCCTCCTTTCTTTCTTTTTTCTTTCTTTCACATCTTCATTTGAATCTCTAGCAGAATATCACTCTTCAGTTTTGCTGCTCTTCCTCTTCCAGTCACCAACAGTAATACATCAAATGCCATATCCTTTTGCCATTGTTTTTACCCTTACTCACTAACAGACATTGATCTCGTCGAACAAAAGTGCACATTACACAGGACATAATTCAGAGACACAGAAATTCTATACTCTTGCTACATACAAAATTAAGAAAAACAGTGCCTCAAGAACAAGACAGAAACAATGCAATGGTGCTATTATAGACTGCTAAACCTCAGTTTAGCATATATTATTAGAAATGTAAGTAAAGAGCCATAAACAAAAGTTACTCTGTTCTACATATTTTATCACTATTCAATGTCAAAGCACTATTTAAAGTTCAACATTGCAACTGCAATAATAATCTTTAGTTCTTTCATCACATGATGGCATTTTTAATGCCAAAGAACTAGTGGCAATGATTAAATAATGAAAGTTCTAGACACTAGTCGCATTTGACGAAAACATGTATTAATCATAAATTATGACTGTTGTAAAATGAATGCTGATAAATGTAACAGAGCACACTGATGACACACTGTGTCAGAGAACAATGGAAGCACAGATTCAGAATTCTATCGTACTTGCTTCATATTTTCATTTTTAATACGACTTTTGTAGGAAAATAATGGTTCTCAGTGACGTAAAATGAGCCGACATTCCTAGTTATAAATGTTAATTAATTGGTAATTAAATGAGAAATCATATGAAACTTCTGTGTTAACAATTACACCATACACAAAATTACAACTCTGAAAAGTACATGGAATAATAATTTTTAAGACATGAAATATTACAAGTTAGAAAATGTATACAAATTAAGTCCAGATATTCCTGCCTTTACTTTCACATACTCTGCAACATATTCAAGACAGTCTGTGATAAATTACTACAGGTAAGACCAAACTATTAATTCTTCCACTGTTTTTAAAACAATTACTAGTATTTTAAATAAATACCTCTCTCTTGAATTCAGCTTCAGCTTTCGTTTATAAGCCTATAATAACACTTTCTATGACTTTTGACAGTGACCATCCTACATGAACTAGAATACAAATTATTTTACATCCCTGTTACCAGTTAATCATACAATGGACACAATGGAAAGTGGAGTCCTTCCATTCCTAATACTCTTGTACCTTTCTACAAAGTATCACGTACCTCAGTCTCCAACTTGGTTAGCTGTTCTTCTAGCTTTGGTTCAGTCACTTCAGAAACTGGTAATTCAGTCAAAAGACGATCCCTCCGTTCTGCAATCGCTCCAAGCAGCTCACTCATGCTAACCAACTCTGCTCGGGCTGCCTCAGGACGCAATTTAGCAGGCCGTGATCGCCAGTCTGCCACAACAACAAGTTGCTCTGCCACCCACTTCTGCAATAATGCACACTGCCGCTCACCTTCCTCCAGTTCACTTACAGTGGACGTTAATCCTGAGATACGGTTCTGAATCTGAAAGCAGAACATAGAAAAAAATCACTATTGTCTAAACATACTGACAGTTTCATTCTCTAATTAAACAGTACTGATGACAATGGAAGTGATTAAATCTGGGCCAACTTTCCTGAGTTGTAAGTAACTGATATATCATAGTTTATATGCGAACTAAATTAACTTTTAGCTATTCAGAAATTCTGTACTGCAAATCATTCCAAACTTTGGCTGAAAGGCTGCCTGCCATGTAGCATGGCAGCTGACCCCTTGATGCCATTGTCTGTTGTCTACAGCCAGGTTCTGAAGTAAACAAGATAGTGAGATAAGCGCTTGCCTAATCAATTCCTTATGCCAAAAATACCTTAAAACGGTGGGAGTTTCCTTGTTACAACAGAATTTATACAAGCAAGCCCATGACTCTCCATGTCACCTAGATGGTTTAAAATTATGGCCAATGTGACAGCCTGCAGGATCAGAATTTATGGAGGTTTTGTGGCATACTTGAAATAGTGTTTTTGGAGCACCATACACACACTGTTTTGGTTGTATTCAACACAGTGTTCTGGTGGCCAGGAGACTCAAAATCAGCTTTTCGTGTCAGATCAATAAACTTCATGAATACAGTAAAGGTAGTGAACAGTGCAATGATAATCAACTGTGAGGAGTAAAAATTAATTTTGCAGTTCTGGACTAGGCAGTACACTCAACAACAATTAAATCTAACAGCCAAACCAATTACTGCACATAAAACTCATTAAATCAAGATTAATAAAAGTAAACTGAATTAATTCTAAATAAGTAATGTTCCTGCAGTAAATACACTGTTTTCCCTCATTTACTGATATGCAGCTGATCAACATCCTGACTGCAAATGACCCACATTATTTACTAAGATTAAATAATGAAGCAACCATGAGAAATGTAACATATAAGGGTTTCTTACAAAATAAGACTACAAAACATTTATGTTGGGTTCTCTATCTTCAGCCCTAATCAGAACAATTCAAGCTTAACTGTACTGTTACCCCACTATCCCTCGTGTACACAGTAAGTCCATGTCCTGTATCATTAGCCATTCTGTCAAAATTGTATCCATCTTGCAATCATATTTTAATTTGTGGCCACAAAGATTTTGGTTCAACACTCAAAACACATGATAAGTGCATGAAGATGAACTCCCCTGATAAAATCACAACCACCCTACATTATTTAATTACAAAATTATATGCTCTGTAATCTTCTGGCTGGCTCTCACGCATGAAAATTTCTCCAAGCCTTCCCACACATTCCAATCCACACACCAGGACTGTTGTGTGGAAGACTGTTTTACTCCAAATTGGAGAATTAATTATATTTTAATAGCACTTGTCTTGTTGAAATAACAGGGCTGAGGAGGTGTGGCTGTTATAAAGGGTTTCTAGACAACATGTGTATATAAGTCACAACTACTTAAAAAATCATACAGTTGTTAGTAAGTAGTAATGCCGTTCAGATGTGATATTTGAATCAGAATTAATTTCAGACAATTTTTGAAAACCTATACAAGAATTAAGACCACTGTGGTGAATAAGAGATCTGTCTGTACAAAGAGAAAATTTTGAACTCCAAGCAACACAGTACAACACTGTTTTCCTTGTCAGCCAAAGAGCATACAAATTTGAAAGACATTATCTGCTACTGAGGTTAAACATGTACTGAATCATGTCTTCAGAGCCATACGCTTTTCTGTCACTGAGTTCAGTGCAATGAAATGGTACTTTTGGATTATTACTACCAAAAATTCGGAAAAGATGACGGAAAATAACTTCAACCACATAATAGTAAGTTTTTAAACAGTAATCTACATGTTCTCTTCATGTAAAATTTCATTGACATATGAAGTCCAACACTTTTTATGTTTATGGTATGTCAGTCACAAGAAAGTATTTCCCGCAAAGGATTACAATGTTAATTTTTTATTAAGGAACTACACATGTTGCAACACTTTTACAAATGAGCAGTCATTCTTACCTTATCAGTCATACTGTTCAACGTGCTAAGGAAACCTTTTGATTCTGAACTCCTGAGATGATGATGTAGTTTTTCACTATCACTGGATCCATTTTCTGCACTGTCTCTAAGTTGCTACATAAGTAACACACAAATATGCTAATATTTACAAGCATAACATACAATGCATGCATAAAGATTAAGGACTTCGTTAGTCAATCTCAAGTCTCTACTGCATGTCAGAGATGAAATTATTCTTTCCATAACTTATCGTATATATTAGTTGAAATTAGCTTTTACATTTTAAGGATGAAATAATTCATTTTTAATAATTCACTAGTTCAATACAATTAAAAACATATTAGTATATGTTAGAAATTTCTCAGTGGATTTAGTAATTAATTTGTCTCATCATACTGTTGTGAAATGACAGTCCAGAAATTTAATTCAACCTTTGTTACCCTTGTATTGTCATTATACTCCACTTACTGCACAAAGATGTCTTCATTTAAGTTATATGTAATATTACGCATCAAAGCACTCTACATTCAGGGTAACAGCAAGCATTAAGATAATGATCTGTGTATAGTATGGTCAGAATTTAGTAATAAATGAGGATAAATGGATCGGACACCGACAATACAGAGTGGGTGATATCACAGTTTCCCTGAGTCTCTCCAGACATGTACTGGTTTAGCATATTCAAGTATCTCCAAGAACTAAAATCAGCACATGTTTAAAACATAATAAAAACATAGCTAATAAATGTTCCACATCTGCAACAAAAGTTTAGGCCCTTAGGAATAGTGAGTAGACACATAAAGATTGTGTTCACAAACAAATTAAGATAGATTAAATATCAGACAGTGTTCAGAATATTTCATTTATCAGTCTGCTAACTAAAACTGTAAAGGTAATACACCTAACATTATAACTTTACTTGCAGTTTATCATTCTCTCTCATTACCTGAAAAACACAACTGACTATGTTTGAAGACAGTGCTAAGAAGAATACTTTGACCTAGGAGTGAAGAAGTGATATGGGAATAAGAGAAATGCATTACAAGGAGCTTCATAAGTTTTACTCTTCATGAAACATTATTAAGATAACAAAATCATGGGAGATGAGCTTGGTGGGGTATGTGGCATCAGAATGTAAGGGCTAAAGCAAGAAATGTTTACTATACGAGCAACTATCAGTTCATCAATCAACTTGCTCCAGGGATATAATTACATATTTAATTCATATTCCATGCTCTATACTGCTGCAACAGTGGATTATGCCTCCTTGTGTTGTGTAACAGAGGAAGCACCTAAGACATTAAAAAACTAGAGCATGCAGTTCAAGACTTCAGCATTATTGATCTCAAATACTGCCCTAGAAGGAAGGTCTAATCTTCAGCTGAAAAACAGAGGAAGTGGATTCAACATTAAACAACTGAGCATGCAGGTCAAGACTTCAGCATTATTGATCTCAAATACTGCTGGAGGAGAAGGTTTGACTTTCAGCTGAAATATAAAGGAGATGGCTACAACAATAAACAAATGGAGCATGCAGGTCAAGACTTCCAACATTATGGACATCAAATACTGCTTGAGGATAATGGTCAGTACAATGCATTATGAGGGAAAACTCTACAGTATGTTTCCGCACATTTGTTGTATTTCTGAGATCATTCACAATAATGTACATGAGAGAATTAAAAAATGTACACTGGAAAAAGGGAGTGTACTCCTTGCTTTGCAGTCTATAGGGAAGAGCTGTTTTACAGGTCTAGTTTTATATTGCTGTTGCAAATTTTCCTTGGGCCTGTTTCCAGTTGAACATCATCATCATCCAATTTCTCTTCAGTTAAAACATAATATTTTCGTATTGTATTTTGTCCAGCTCTGAACCTGTCATTCAAAAATTTTCCACTATTCTGTATAATGTTCTTTTACATAAGAATGTTGAGGGGGATACTTTTTACAGAACTTTCAATGACATTTTTCCATGCTGAAGACTATTCGAAAGCATTGCAAATGAACACCCATTGTTCAACAGACTACATTCCTCACACACACTGACTCACAACACATGATCAAGTGCTTGTCTCATTGTCCAGCATAGCTAAGTCTCTTAACACTTCAACGCCAGCCTCAGTGCACTCTAAGGATCTCCAATTCTTCACATACTACTGAACTTGGTGCACTGTATGATTATGAACGCATTTAACTGTATGATTATGAACGCATTTATGGGTAGTACAGTAAAATCGCCTTTTAACAAACACAAGAATAATGAAATTTCACTTAACAACATCTTTGTCTGAATCCAACAATTTACTACATATCCCTATACAAAAATGCTTCACTTTAATGAATTACCATTTGATGAAAATTTCAGCTTAACAGAATAAAAATCTATCTCCCTTAGAAAAAATATAATCAACATAACGCAACATGTTAAAAAAAAAACTGAACAAAATGATGCACACTGCAGGAAATCTTCTGAATCATGTGCAGGATAAGAGACAAATTAAGAGAAAGGGGTTATGAAGGATCATAAAGGTATGCTCATTATGGAGAACTAAAAAAATGTACAAGGTTACAGCCACATTGTTTTATGGAAGAGTCTGTAAATAAAACCTAAGAAAAAAAAAATCATTCTCCATCTCAAATGCAAATCTTGATTTCTAGCCATGCAGTGCATTCCACACTGCTCGCAATGAAGCCGGACATTATACTGTTTGATCCCACAACTCAGCCATGCAACCAAAACTGAAAAATGGACCTGTGTTTGATGGGATCAATCAACAAGAATTTCAACGCAACTGGAGTAGAAAAGGCACATTCCCACTGGTTAGTCTGAGTTGAGCAACACTGTGTTTTAACATGATCAATCTGCCAGGATTTCCAATCACTTACAGTAGTAAGACTCCTTATGTTAGGTTCAATCATTTCAACATAACTAAATCATTTGTAAACGTTATGTGATGCATATTGCATTGTCATTGTAGATGAATGCTGTGCATACCAACATACTACACATGTAATGCCATATTCAATGAAAAACAAACTTTGATGCTACTTCCATTAAGCAGTCTCTGGAACAGGGGATAATCCAAACTACAAAGTACATTACAGGTTGCAGCTAGTGCAGATGACATTGCCTAACATTTCACTGGGTTATGATGCAAACACAAATATTTTGGAGGTTATTCAGATGTTCAATGAGGCTTGGGGAACATTCAATGCTGCTAATATTGTGACCTGCTTCCACAAATGACAGAATTGTGCCAAAAGGGGATGGCAGAATTGAAATTGAAAGAAAGAG